>Ga0302320_10000420_pt1 | contig 100084 bp, 86 predicted proteins | sample Bog_T0_3_FD_202130 | JGI IMG/M metagenome (GOLD analysis project Ga0302320, IMG submission 202130) | Peat permafrost microbial communities from Stordalen Mire near Abisko, Sweden - Bog_T0_3 | ecosystem: Environmental > Terrestrial > Soil > Wetlands > Peat | place: Sweden: Abisko, Stordalen... | reverse complement strand
GTCTGGATTATTCACGATATTTCTGGCCAAAAAAGAAAGGATGCTCTAAAAGGTTGATGAACACTGGGTGTTCGCGCACCCGGCATTCCCTTTTGGAGCATCCGTAACGTGACACCTTGTATATCACAAACGACCTTCTCGTTCTACGCTCATCGCCCGGTGCGGGTGGATTTCTGTGGTGGACAGATCAGCAGTGACGCCGGCTTGCTGACCTTGCGCGCCTTTGACGAGCGCCATCACCTGACCGCCGATTTGGCCGAACCCTTGCACGACGCCCGCGATCCCGGGCGCGTCGACCACTCGCTGTTGGAGATGCTGCGCCAGCGCCTTTATGCCCTTTGCGCCGGTTATGAGGATGCCAATGACGCGCAGCAGTTGCGCCACGATCCCATCCTGAAAATGGTGGCCGACAAACCGCTGGGAGAGGAACTGGCTTCGCAGCCCACCCTGTCGCGGCTGGAGAATTCCGTTACCGGGCGGGACATCGCGCGGCTCACCCGCCAGGGGCTGGAATGGTTCATTCGCGTCGGGGGCGAGGCGGTGCGGCGCCGCGGCGAAATCCTTCTGGACGTGGACTCGACCGATGATCCCACCCATGGAGCCCAGCAACTGAGCATGTTCAACGGCCATTTTGGCGAACCGGTCTATCATCCGCTGATCGTCTTTGAGCGGCACACCGGCTGCCTGCTCGATGTGCGCCTCCGGCGCGGCAACTGCATCAGCTACAACCGCGTTCTGGGCCGTTTGCGCCGCCTGCTGCGTCGCTTGCGCAGCGCTTTCCCGGAGGTTCCCATCCGCTTGCGGGCCGATGCCGGGTTCGGCTGGCGACCCTTGTTCGACCTGCTGGAGGAAGAGCGGGTCGAATACGCCATCCGCATTCAACGCAGCAAGCCGCTGCGCCTGCGGGCGGAGCCTGCGGTGGACGCGGCTTCCCGAGCCTATGCCGATACGCAGAATCCCCAGCGCCACTATTCGTGCTTTACTTATCGTGCCCGCAAATGGCAACGGGAGCGCCGCGTGCTCGCCCAGGCCCAGCACAACTCCCATGAGAAAACCGTCTACTTCATGGTGACCAACCAGACGGGCGAGGCCGAGTCCGTCTGGCAGTTCTACAACGGCCGGGGCGAGTGCGAAAACCGCATCGCCGAGCTCAAGAACGGCTTCCATGCCGATCGCCTCAGTTGCCATCGCTTCCTCGCCAATGCCTTTCGCCTCGTGTTGCATAGCCTCGCCTACAACCTCGTGAACCTGTTTCGCCAGCAACTGCCTGAGCCCTTGCGCACCCTGCAGATCGGCAGTCTGCGCACGCGCCTGTTCAAAGTGGGAGCCCGCGTCCGGCAAACCGCCCGCTGGGTCTGGGTGCATCTGGCCAGCGGCTGGCCCCATCAGGACAACTTTCAAGACGCCGCCCGGGCCCCCGGCTAGTCGCTACCCCGGAAGCGCTCGAAAAACCAACCCGCCGCAAAAACCTCCACCCGTAACCCCCCTCCCACGGGAGGCCAAGTCGAACTGCGCCCGCCAACAGGCTCTCGCTCACCGCCCCCGGCAACTCCAGCCCCTTTTCTGCCGTTCCAAGCTTCCCCCTCCCTCTCGCCTCACCTTCCAGCCCTCTCCTACCCCTGCCTCACCCCCTCCACCCGACCTTTCACGCTCTCATGAATAATCCAGACTACGGGGCGTAACCTACACCCTGCGCCCCAAGTCCGGCGCCCAGACCATTCCGCTCGAAGCCAGCACTGAGGCGGATGTGGAGAGCGTATTCTGGTTTGACGGCACCGCCTTGATCGCCAACTCCAAGGTGACCCACGGAGCCATCCCCTGGACGCCCGAGACGGACGGCATCCACCTGATTCGCGTTATTGATGACCACGGCCGCGCCGCCGAGCGCGATGTCAACATCCGATTCACCAACTGAACTTCCCGCCCCAAAACGGGCGCGGATGCTGCTCATGTCGGAAGGACAGTTTGTACACCACCGTTTGACCTGGTTGTCAATTAACTCCGCGGGCAGCTATGCTCACCGACTACGCTACAATCCCACACGCCGCCGAGGCCCCCCATGTCCACACACCCCCAGGTTCCCAGGCAGCGCAGAACATTCGTAAATCGCTTTACGCTCACCTTCAATTTGCTCGCCTGCTCAATGCTCGTCTTATCAGGGCTTGGCATTGATCAGAGTTTGCCATCATCCAGGATGTTTCTTGCTGCGGACCCGGGTCACGCCCTCTCCACCAGCGCTCCGCCGAAAGTGATGAACGGTTACGGCAAGCTGCCGCTCAGTTTTGAGGCAAACCAGGGGCAGACAAACGCTCCCGTAAGATTCCTCGCGCGCGGCCGTGGTTACGCTCTTTTCCTCACGGGTGACGGGGGGGTGCTATCACTGCGCAAGCCGGGCGTGGAGCAGGGCGGCGCGGCCGCAACCCGCGGCGTGGGGTCCAAAAGCGCTGGGCCTGGTCAGAACGCCGTTCGGCCCTACAACCGGCGCAACCCTTTAAGTGCGGAAACAGGAATTCACGGTGCGGCAGGGCAGCCCTCGTTGTTCGGTCCCGGCGCTCTCCCCCGCCCCTTGCTCCCTGTGAACCCCGATGCGAAAGGTCTGGCCGATCTCCAAGGCAAGACGCCGCAGGATCCGGGCGCGACGGCACTGCGCATGCGACTGGTGGGCGCGAACGTCCGCGCGGCAGCGGCAGGAGCAGATGAACTTCCGGGCAAGGTGAATTACTTTATCGGGAATGATCCCAAGAAGTGGCGAACCAATGTTCCCACCTACGCCAGGGTCAAGTACCAGGGCGTCTACCCGGGCATTGATCTGGTTTACTACGGTAACCAGGGCGGGCAGCTTGAATACGGTTTCGTCGTGGCTCCGGGCGCGGACCCGAGCGCAATTAAGTTGGACGTAGGGGCGGTTCGCGAACCGCCCTCTGTAGCGGCGGTCTCCGACCGCCGGTCGGCGGTGGGAACACTGCCGCTACAAATAACCGCCGATGGCGACCTGATCGTCCCCACTGGCGATGGCGAAGTCCGCTTCCACAAACCGGTCGTCTATCAATTGGCGGTGTCCGGAGTCCAAGGTCCGAAGTCCGAAGCCGGCAACGAAAGTCGAAACTCGTAAATCGCGATGCACTTGCTCGTCACACGTCGCATGTCACACGTCACTTGATCGACGGCCGCTTCACGCTCGACGCCGAAAACCACGTCCGCTTCGCCTTTGGCCCTTACGACCACAGCCTGCCGCTGGTGATCGACCCCGTGCTGGTCTATTCCACCTTTTTGGGCGGGACCGGGGCCGATAACGGCAGCGCTATAGCAGTGGATTCGTCGGGCAGCGCCTACGTTGCCGGGTACACGTATTCTTCGGACTTCCCCACCGCCAATCCGCTGCAAGCGGAATTGCGGGGATACTCAAACGCCTTTATCTCCAAGCTGAACCCGGCAGGCTCGGCGCTGGGCTATTCCACATACCTGGGCGGGAACAACGCTGACCAAGCCTACGCCATCGCCGTGGATCCGTTCGGCTACGCCTATGTTACCGGGTATAAGCAATCCTCAAACTTCCCAACCGCCAACCCACTGCAACCGAACTATGCGACCACCTTCATCGCGAAGATTACGCCCTCCAACGTGCCTACGGCATCTCTCTCCCCTTCAAGCCTTGCTTTCGCGCCGCAAAATGTGGGTACTGGCAGCGCAACACAAACCGTATTGGTGACTGACACGGGCAGCCAGAATCTATCCATCTCCGGGATCTCCGCCAGTGTCGGATTCGCGGAGACTGACAACTGCTCCACTCCGCTTTCACCCTCAGGCAGTTGCTTGATCTTGGTGACGTTCACGCCCACCGTGGTGGGTGAGCAAAACGGGACGCTCTCTGTTACTGACAATGACGGCGGCACGCCTGGCAGCACCCAGACCGTGAGTTTGACCGGAACGGGTCTTGGTGCGCTCGGGTCCGCTTCCCCGAACGGCCTGTCTTTCGCCAGCCAGGCGGTTGGCACGACCAGCGCCGCGCAGCCAGTGACCTTGAGCAGCAACGGGACGGCAACACTTACAATCGCAAGCATCACGACCGGCGCGGACTTCAGCCAGACGAACAACTGCAATGGCAGCGTGGCTCCCAACGGATCTTGCACCCTAAACGACAGTTTTGCACCCACGACAAACGGAGCGCGTACCGGCACATTGACGATCACCGACAATAGCAACGGCGTGAACGGCAGTACGCAGACCGTCAGCCTGACGGGAACGGGATCAGCGCCGTAGGCAGGCGCATCTCCCGCGACGCTCACCTTCGCGGCGCTTCAAGTCAACGCCACCAGCGGTTCGCAGGCGGTCACGCTCTCGAACACTGGAAGCGCGGCGCTAACCGTGGCGAGCGTTGCCACCAGCGGGAACTTTGCGCAGACCAACAACTGTGGAACCAGCGTGGCCGCCAGCGGCTCGTGCACAATCAATATCACCTTCACGCCACTCGCCGGTGGGCCCCTGACCGGCACCTTGACCACCACCGACAATGACAACAATTCCACCGGCAGCAGGCAGACCGTCAGCCTGAATGGCACGGGCGAGGACTTTACCGTGACCACGCCCTCCGGTTCTTCCACCACGGCCAGCGTGGCGCCCGGGTCGGCGGCGAATTACACTTTGGCCGTGGGCAGCCTGGGCGGCCTCAGCCAGGCCGTCAGTTTCACTTGCAGTGGCGCTCCCTCTGAGGCTACGTGCACGGTTTCACCCAACCAGCTCACACCGGACAGCTCGGGCACCAACATCACCGTCTCGGTCTCCACCACCGCGGGTTCGGACGTTGCGCCTCGAGGCTCGCCTCGTCTTCCGCCGGCTCCACCTTCGCCCAAGGGCCTGCCCATGATGGTCGTCCGCTTGGCCGCCTTGGCCGCGGCAGCCTGGGCCTGGCGACGGCGGGCACCGTCCTGGCGAACGTCACTTGCACTTCTCGGCGCTGGATTGCTGCTGGCCCTGGGGCTGGCCGGCTGCGGCGGAGGTGGGGGCGGCGGCAATGTTACGTCCAACCCCGGCACCCCCACGGGAACCTATACGCTGACCGTGACGGGAACAACGGGCTCAGGCTCCTCCACGTTGAGCCATAGCACGACGCTGACACTGACGATAACTTGATTGAAGCCGGTGGAGCGCCTTGACTGCGGTCGCGCAGTACACTGTCCCGCTACGCTTATCGGCAGTTTTGGGACGAAAACTTGAGCTTTTGTGACAAAACCTCGACCTTTATGGCGGCGACCGGCCATTCTCAGTCGTGCCGAGCTGCATCACCCCGTCTGGAACCAGGGATTAGCAGGAACATGTCCGGCAGGATGCCACGCAACATTCCGATTTGCTTTCATGCTTTAGTTCATTTCTGCCGATAGCCTTTACGGGGGGTACGGGGGGGCTGGCCGGGCGGAACACTCTCCCGCTACGCTTAGCGGCAGTTTGTGGCGAAAACTTGAGCCTTTTTTTCGCCCACCGGTCCTTCGCGGTTCTGCTGCGCTGCATTGCAACACCGAAAGTTCTGTTTCTTTAAGCAGACAACTCGGGCGTTTCGTATGGCCACGCTTTCCATGCCCCTCTTCGGTACAGCGGGAAAACTCCAAAGGCAGGGCAGGGCAAGCCCAGCCCTTACGAGCCGCGTTGGGATGCGGCTCCACCGCGCGGCACTACTCCGATTAAACCTAGAAACGGGCAGGAACGTATCCGGCAGGATTCCATACCGCGAATGATTTTATTTCATCGTCAAGCTAGATTCTGCCGATACCTTTATAGGGGGCCGGCGAAGTTGGCAGGGCGGCGCACTCTCCCGCTACGCTTAGCGGCAGTTTGTGGCGAAAACTTGAGCCATTGTGGCGAAAACTCGTTTTTTGGCGCAGCCACCCATTCGCGGTTCTGCCGCGGTGCGCCACACCGTTGGGGCCGCGAATACACAGGAATGTGCCCGGCAGGATTCCATACCGCGAATGATTTTATTTCATCCTCAAGCTAAATTCTGCCGATACTTTTGCAGGGGGCAGCGGGAGCTGGCCGGACGGCACACTTTCCCACTACGTTTATCGGCAGTTTGTGACAAAAACCTGAGTCTTTTTTTTGGCGCTAGCGGCGATTCGTGGCCCGGGGATCAGATCCCCCCCCGGGTGCGATCACAATTTCGTCCAGAATCATTGCAAAGTGGTACGATACTGCGCGCGGCTCAGGTTCCGGCCACTGATGTCGATTTTCTGTTTTCCTCAGGAGGACGTTCGATGATGTCTCGATTTTGCTCAGTGGCGCTGGCCGTGGTCTTTTGCGCAGGGTCGCTGCTGGCCCAGGCCCCGCCCAAAATAAAAGTTCTGATTCTCACCGGCGTGAACAATCACCAATGGGCTGAAACCACTCCCCTGCTACGCCAACTTTTGGAGCAGACCGGGCGGTTTGAGGTTCGCGTGAACGAGGAAGGCCGCGGCAATGGATCTGAAACCTTCGCACCCTACGACGTCCTGCTGCTCAACTACAACGACTTCAAACAGACCGCCGGGCCGTGGTGGGACGACCGCGCACGCCAGGCCATGCTCGACTTTGTGCGCAACGGCAAGGGCCTGGTAAGCTACCATTCCGCCAACAACGCTTTCTGGGGGTGGGATGAGTACGACAAGCTGGTGGGCGGCACGTGGCGCGAGACCGCCAGCCACGCACCCTATCACTCCTACACGGTGAAGATCGTGGACCCGGAGAATCCGATTACCCAGGGCATGCCACCCAGTTTCAGCGAAACCGATGAGCTTTACCACGGCCTGTCCATGCAGCCGAATATCCACCTGCTGGCGACCGCCTACGATGACCCTCACAATTGCAGCAAGAATGGCAAAACCTGTGGCAGCGGCAAAGATGAACCGATGATATGGACCCTCAAGTACGGCACGGGCCGGGTATTCCAGACCGCTCTGGGCCATGACGTAAAGGCCATGGACAGCGCCGGCTTCCGCCTGACGCTGGTCCGCGGGACCGAGTGGGCGGCCACGGGAACGGTAACAATTCCCATTCCGGCGGACATGAAATAAAAACCAGAAAAAATGTCTGGACCGGGGGTCGGCTGGCTTGAAACAATGCGGACAAAAGATCAACCATCGAGGCCGCATGACTTGATGTAAAGACTTGACAAGAAATCGATCATCACCGATTAGCATCGATGAAACCCTTTTAGCCCTTTATCCACAATGTTGCGAAGAGACATCTTCGCTGAGGCGCGAAAATGGAAAAAGCACAAGTTACCCCTCGAATGAGCGACGCGGCGGTAAAAGCCAAGACCGGCAAGACTTGGGAACAGTGGTTCACGCTGCTCGACAAGGCTGGCGCGAAAAAGCTGGACCATCAGGCGATTGTGACGTATGTCTCTAAACAGCACGGGATCGGCCCCTGGTGGAGACAGATGGTGGCGGTGAGTTACGAACAGGCCAAGGGCCTGCGCAAGCCGCATGAAAAGCCCGAGGGGTTTGAGATCGCCAAAAGCAAGACCTTCGGTGCGCCGCTCGCAGAGGTTTACGAAGCATGGAACGACAAGGAGAAGCGCTGCCTCTGGTTGAAGGACGCGGGGTTCGAGATCCGCAAGGCCACGCCCGACAAATCACTGCGCTTCACCTGGATTGACGGTCAAACGCAGGTGGTGGCGGACTTCTACTCGTGCGACAAGAGCAAGACCCAAATTGCAGTTCAGCACAGCAAACTGCCCAGCGCCAAGGCCGCAGCCAACATGAAAGCCTATTGGGGCGCGCAACTCGAGAACTTACAGGCTTACCTGACCGCCGGAGACTAACTCGAATCGCAACCCGGAGAGATAGCTTCAGCAGTGAGTGGGTTGGGCGGCAACGGCGTGGATATTGGCTTCCACGCGGGATCGGCCTTTGCCCGAAATCGGTCCGACCTCCGCATTCGAGACCTGGCACGCTCCGCCACCAACCAGATTGCTCCCAGAGCCGCAGGGAGCAGCACCGCAAAGACAAACCAGACCAGTGACGCACCCACGGCGGCCCCCGAGGGCACCGCATAAGGCGACAATAACATCGCCGCAGCTCCTTCACGCACACCTACTCCGCTAAAGGAGACCGGCAAATCACCCGCCAGGACAATGTAAGGGTAGGTGGCCAGTGCCGTGGTGAATCCGGTGGGAGAGAAAGCGCACAGGAGGAAGAAAAACGCGGCGAGTTCCACGCCCATCGCGCAAACGGCAAGCAGGGCAAAGCGCGATGTCGGAAGCGGCGGCATGTGCGCCGCCGACTCCATGAAATGCCCTCGGAAGTGGGCCGACCTCTGCGCGAATTGAGAAAGGTGCGTGACCAGCGAGGGGAACCCCATCACCACGGGGAGCAGCGCCAGCCAAATTGCCAAGCCAAAAATGGCGGCAGGGCGGGAGGTCAGCAGGAAAAGGCTGACGCCCATCAACGTCAGCAGCGCCCAGAAATCGAGCAACCGATCGAGCACCGTCAGAAGCGCCACCTGGCCGCGCTCCTCCTCCCGAACGAAAACGCAGCGGCCCAATTCCCCCAATCGCCCGGGGGTAATCAACCCCAGGGCAAATCCCCCGAAGAGCGAGCGCAGTGATTGCCGCAGATGCCCTTTGCCGGCAGCGGCCATCAAGCGGTGCCACTTGTACGCCCGCAGGACGAGCAAAACCAGAAAGCAGAAGAGCGCAATGCGGAGACTCCCCATCTCCATATGGTGGAATGCTGTCCGCAGGCCCGCAATGGGGACGCGCCACACCATCACGGCGGCGACCCCCACGGAGATCAATAACTGCTTCCAAGGAATTGAGCGCAAGACTTTCTGCCTCCGACCCAGAAGGGGGCACGGCACTCTCCAAGCTCTTGATATCGGCAAAATCGGAGGAGGACTTAAATAGAAAATTCCTCATGCTGCCGATTCCCTGCCCATCCTTCGCGCCTGTCCCTTGGACCCGAGACCCGTGCGGGCATCAATCGGTTGGCATGCGGCTTCGTAGCGAAGAGTCTGTTGGAAAGTTCAGGCGTGAGGGGACCACAACTGTCGATAACACTCCGGCAAACCAACGCGTAACAATATGTCCAGCATCATCAGGCAGGCTTGAATGCTATACTGCGCTATTGATGGCAACCGGCACTCCCAATCCGCCAACAATCCAGCCTGAGTTCGGGGTTCGCAACGCCAAAGGCGAATGGCGGCCACCGTACCCGGTGAAGCCTGCGCCTCTGTTCTATTGGCCGCCGCGACCGGTGCAGGCGGTCAAATGGATTTTCAGCTTTCCGGGGTTCCTGTGGCCGTGGAATTCGGTCTATCTGCTGATTTCCGTCGTGACGTGGTTCTATCTTCAGCCGGAGCTCAGCCGTTGTGTTCAGTTTCGTCCCGGCTGGATCAGCCAGATGTTTTTGCGCAATCTCGTCCTGCTCTGGTTACTGGCCGGCGGATGGCATCTGCTGCTTTACACTTTTAAAATCCAGGGGACGGAGCGGAAGTATGACCCGCGATGGTTGCGCGATGGCGACCGCAACTTTCTCTTCCACAGTCAACTTTACGACAATATCTTCTGGGCGTGCACCAGCGGCTGCACGGTGTGGACGGCATACGAGGTCTGGTACATGTGGGCGGCGGCGAATCACCTTGTTCCCTACCTCAGTTGGAATCACCATCCGGTCTATTTTGTGCTTTGGCTGGCCGCCATTCCCTTCTGGAGAGAGTTCCATTTTTACTGGACACACCGTCTGATCCACTGGAAGCCTCTGTATCGGCACATCCACTTTCTGCATCACAAGAACGTCAATCCGGGACCGTGGTCTGGCCTGGCCATGCATCCGGTCGAACACGTCATCTATTTCAGCGTCGTACTGATCCACTGGATCGTGCCATCGCACCCAATCCACCTGCTTTTCAACTCCCAGATGACAGCGCTTGAGCCCGCCGGCACGCATCATGGATTCGAGGGGCCCGTCCTGAACGGCAAGCTTCCCACCGGGTCCTACTCCCATTACCTCCATCATCGCTATTTTGACTGCAACTTTGGCGGGTCCAAGCTGCCGCTGGATAGGATTTTCGGCACATTTCGTGACGGATTATCCGACTTTGTGCGGTCCAACCCTTGACGCAGAATAGCTAAAGCGGTCTGCCGCCATGACATGGCTCAAAGAAAGCGAACATGGATAAACAGGATAGACAGGATGAAGCGGGTAAGAAAACGTAAATCCGGTGAACTTTGTTCGTGCATGTGCAGTATTCCCCGATTGAAGTCGCACCGTTAACACGGTAAGGAAACAATTGACGGTGGCCACCTTACTTCCCACGATTTCACTTTCCCCACCATCTGCCACTTCGCCAGCATTGACAAAGAATTCGAGAGCGGGGACAATCACTTGGCTAAATTGCTTTTTGCCATCACATCGCCGAAAGGATTCATACGCCATGCCAGAGTTTGATGAAAAGGAAACTAAACATTTTTATGCCGACATCCCCGCGAAGAACGAACCCTTTTTCCTGAAGGGCTCGGGAGCTCTCGATTGGGGCATGCAGAACCGCCTGGCGCGGATTTTCAATCCCGCTTCGGGCCGCACGGTGATGCTGGCCATCGACCACGGTTATTTCCAGGGCCCCACCACCGGCCTTGAGCGCGTTGACCTCAATATCGTGCCGCTGCTGCCTTACACGAATGCCCTGATGCTCACCCGCGGCATTCTGCGCTCCACCATTCCGGCAGCCTACCCGAACGGCGTGGTGCTGCGTGCAACTGGCGGTCCCAGCATTCTGAAGGAACTTTCCAATGAGAACATCGCCGTTGACGTTGAAGATGCGGCGCGACTGAATGTTTCCGCCATGGCAGTGCAGGTCTTTGTGGGCGGCGAATATGAGACACAGTCGATCCACAACTTGACGCGCCTTGTGGATGCGGGTCTGCGCTACGGAATCGCCACCCTGGGCGTGACGGCAGTGGGCAAGGACATGGTTCGCAACGCCAAGTACTTCCGCCTCGCCTGCCGGATTTGCGCGGAACTCGGAGCACAAGTGGTGAAGACCTACTACGTTCCCGAGGGGTTTGAAACTATTACGGCTTCGTGCCCCGTGCCCGTGGTCATGGCGGGAGGCAAGAAACTGCCGGAAATTGAAGCGCTAACCATGGCCTATCGCGCCGTCAGCGAAGGCGCCGCAGGCGTGGATATGGGCCGCAACATTTTCCAAGCAGACGCCCCCATCGCCATGATCACTGCCGTGAACAAAGTCGTGCACGAACTCATGAAGCCCGAACAGGCACATGACTTGTATCAGACGCTCAAGCACGAAGCGGCGGGGGTGAAGAGCTGAAAGCAGGGAGTCAGGAGACAGGAGGCAGGAGTCAGAATGTGAGTTTGCTATTGTGACTTCTCGCCTCAAACTTTGAGAAAGAAAGAAGGAAGACAGAAGTCAGAAGTCAGGAGTCAGCATACGAAATCTCAATCCTATCTTCTTGAGTCAGAAATCGTAGGGGAGGAATAGATCAGAGACCCAGTAACCCAATCGGGGAGGGTTCATCCTGACTCCATCTTCAAGGACTTTTCATGCCCAAAACCAAAGCTCTCGAAATTCTTCGTGCGGCCGCGCCCACGGTTAGCATCGGAGTGGTCACGGCCAATCTGCTCTCGCTCGGATCGGAGATTGCGCTTCTTGAAGGCACGGGCGCAAAGCTGGCTCACTTCGATGTGATGGATGGCTGCTTTTGCCCTATGATGACGGTCGGGCCGCCGTTCATCAAGGCCATCAAGACTTCCCTGCTCAAAGACGTCCACTTGATGATCGATGAGCCACTGGAAAAAGTGGCCGAATACGTCGCCGTCGGCGCGGACATCGTAACCATTCACGTCGAGGCCTGCTCAAACCCGCATCGGGTGCTGCAAAAGCTCGGAATGCTCACCAATGCGAACGATCCCGAACGCGGCGTTGTGCGCGGTGTGGCCTTGAATCCCGGCACGCCGCTGGAAGCACTGGACCCGCTTCTGGATGAGCTGGAGTACATTTCGATTCTGGCCGTAAATCCCGGCTGGGGCGGGCAGAAATATATTCCCGGCACGACAGCCCGCATCGCACGCGTTCAACGCATGATTGCGGAATCTGGAAGAGATATCATTCTGGGCGTCGATGGTGGAGTCACCAAAGAGAACATTGCCCAGGTCGCCGCGACTGGCGCAGACCTGATCGTGACCGGCAGCGCCGTGTTCGACGGCAAAACCCCGGAAGCCAATGCGCGGTTCATGCTGGACGCGGTGGCTGCTGCACGGAGCAGGCAGTAGGCACTGGGTAACAGGAAGTGGGGAGTAAGCTGCAGATGCAAGCCAGCCAGATTCCTCGAAAGATTTGCGGTAAACCATCTCACACCAAAGCAATCCAGATGACACAGGGGCACTCATGAAAAATCGTTGGTCGGACCAGGATGCCGGACAATTTCTGGAGAAGTACGCGGAAAAGTGGGGAGCCGATCTGGCTCTGCGCACCTACACCACGCGCCTTTTGGGCGCTGAAAGTGCCCTGGTGCTGCATGGCGGCGGCAACACGTCCGTCAAAGGCACGCATCGGAATGTGTTTGGCCAGGACACTCCCGCGCTCTTCATGAAAGCGTCGGGCTTCAATTTGGCAACGATTGAGCCTGGGGGCCACACCGCTCTCGACCTGGAATACTTGAAGCGGCTCTGCGCGCTTCCCGAGCTTTCCGATGACGCCATGGCAGGTGAGTTCCTGACGCATCGCCTGGTGCCCAACGCCGCCCCGCCCTCCATTGAAACCCTGTCGCACGCCTACATTCCCGCCAGGTATATTGACCACACCCACGCGGACGCCATTCTGGTGCTCACCAATCAGCCCGAAGGCGACAAGCTGATTCGTGAGGCGTTGGGAGACAGCGTCGCGCTGGTGGACTATGTGAAACCGGGATTTCATCTCACCAGGAAAGTCATCGCAGCCTACGACGCCAATCCCGGATGCAAGGCGTTGGTGTGGCTGCAACACGGCATCATGACCTGGGGAGAGACGGCGCAGGAAGCCTATTCCACCATGATTGATCTGGTCACGCGCGCAGAGGAATTCTCCGCCAAGCGCGCCACCAAACCGCTGGTAGTGGTGATGCCGACGACGGTCGAGGAGGCGCAAAAGCGACTGGCCGTGGCCGCGCCGATCGTACGCGGACTGCTGGCCCAGCCAAGCGGAGACGCGGACCGCCCCTTCCAGCGCATGATCGTGCTGCCCCTGGCGAATCAGGAAGTACTGGATTTTCTTGGCTCCGATCGCGGCAAGGAACTGGCGCTGACACCAACATTAACCTCTGACCACCTGGTACGAACCAAGGCGCTGCCGCTCTGGATCGACAATCCCGATTACACTGACCCAGCCAAATTGCGTGAGCAGATTTCCAAGGGACTTGAGGCTTACGCGGCCGAGTATCAGGCTTACATCACCCGCAATGCCGCGCTGATGCCGGCGGGAATGCAACCGTTCGATTCCCTGCCCCGCATCGTTCTGCTGCCCGGGGTGGGCGCATTGTGCGCGGGCAAGGACGCGCGCGCGGCACGCATTACTCACGACATTACTGCGCAAACTCTTTCCGCCAAGGCCAAGATTGCCGCAATGGGAAGCTATCGCGGTTTGAGTGAAGACCATCTTTTCGAGATGGAGTATTTCAGCCTGCAACATGCGAAGCTCCACACTGAGGAGCCGCCCTTGGGACGCGAGGTCGCACTGGTGACCGGAGCGGCAGGCGCGATTGGCTCCGCCATTGCCGAGGGCCTTCTCGAACAGGGCTGCCACGTTGCGCTTACCGATCTGCCCGGCCCTGCTTTGGAAAACCTGGGCGCCGAATTGAAGAAGCATTTCGGCGAGCGCGTGATGACGGCGCCGCTGGACGTTACCAATCCAACTTCCGTGGAGGAAGGGTTCGACGCGGTCAGCCGAACCTGGGGCGGCGTCGATCTGGTGATCGTGAATGCCGGGCTTGCCATGGTGGCGGCGCTGGAAGTGATGGACTTTGCGGCATTCCAGCGCGTTGAACGCGTAAACATTGAGGGAGCACTTCTGCTCTTCCGCCAATCGGCGCGCCACTTCCGCGTGCAGGCCACCGGCGGTGACATCATTCTGATCTCCACCAAGAACGTCTTCATGCCGGGTGCGAAATTCGGTGCTTACAGCGCCAGCAAAGCCGCGGCTCATCAACTGGGGCGCATCGCCAGCCAGGAGATGGCGGAGATCGGCGTGCGCGTGAACATGGTGGCGCCCGACGCTGTTTTTTCACATGGATCGCGTCGCTCCGGACTGTGGGCGGAAGTCGGCCCGGACCGCATGCGCGCGCGCGGGCTGGATGAAAAGGGGCTGGAAACCTACTACCAGTCGCGCAACCTCCTGAAGGCCGCCGTAACCGCGCAACACGTTTCGCGAGCGGTCCTTTACTTCGCCACCAGGCAGACACCCACTACCGGGGCAACGATTCCCGTGGATGGCGGCCTGCCGGATTCGACACCGAGATAGTGTAGTGGTTAGTTGCTAGTGCTTTGTGGCTAGTGATCAATTTCCAGTAGACAACCTTCAACTTTGAGGGTTATTCGAACTGACCACTAGCCACTGCTTTCTGTTTACTGCCAACTGCCCGCCGGATGCTACAATCCTTCCATGCCAAGCTGAAGCGGCTTGACTGATTACTGATAACTGATGACTGAGAACCTTTAACCAGAAATGCCCATTGCTTCCCAAGCGTCAACCCGCGTCATTGGAATCGATCCGGGTCTCAACATCACGGGGTACGGCGTGGTGACGGCGCGGGGGAGTGACGTCAAGCTGGTGGAGGCGGGCGTGGTTCGGTTGCCGCCCGCCAAGGGTGACAATCTTCCGGCGCGGCTGGAATCGCTTTTCCGGGAACTTCAGGAGATTATGCAGGAGTTCAACCCGCAGGCGATGTGCCTTGAGGACGTTTACAGCCACGCGGATTATCCCCGCACGGCGATCCTGATGGGCCACGCGCGCGGTGTGATCTGCCTGGCGGCCAAACTTCAGGGAATTCCGGTGCTCAGCTTTTCCGCCAAGCGCGTGAAGCAATCGGTGACGGGCAACGGCAACGCCTCGAAATCCCAAGTGCAGCGCGCTGTGCAGAATTACTTTTCCCTTACCAGCGTTCCGCAGCCTGCCGACGTGGCGGACGCGCTGGCAGTAGCGCTCTGCTATGTGAATGCGCAAAGGTACGCGGGGAGAAAATAGGTGTTAGGTGTCAGGGGGAAGATCGATAATCGAAAATGGAAACTAGAAGATCTAGACTGTGGCCCGGGTTTCTATTTTCGAATTTCGATTTTCTTTGCGGAACCGACAGCGGACAACTGACAACGGACCAAGGACCAGGGACAGCAATCATGATTTCTGAAATCACCGGTGAAGTTCTCTACGACCGCATTCAGCGCCATTCGCTACTGGTTCGCGTGCAAGCGATCAGCTATGAAATCTTCGTCCCTTCAGGAATCGCCGCACGCCTGCGAACCGCTCCGGAAGGTGAACGCCGCAATCCCCTGACGTTTTACACAATTTATTACATTGATGGCGGCCTGGGCGGCGGCCACTTGACTCCCAAGCTGGTGGGATTTCTGGACCCGCTCGACCGCGAGTTTTTTGAAACCTTCACCACCGTGCCCGGCGTGGGATTTATGAAGGCACTAAAATGCCTCATTCGCCCAATCAATGATATTGCGCGCGCGATCGAATGCGGAGATTCAGCCTTCCTGCGAGGGTTACCATCAGTAGGCCCTAAGATCGCAGAGCGACTCATCACCGAATTACATGGCAAAATGGCTAAGTTCGCCCTTGCCCCCCCGGAGGAAGCGCTTTCCGTCGAAGACACACCTGCCTCGCAATTGAAGGACGAAGCGCTGCAGGCACTCGAGCAACTCGAATTCTCGCATGCGGAAGCGCAGAGGATGGTTGCGCAAATCTTCAGCCAGAACAAGAACTTGAGAACCCTCGAAGAATTCTTGCGAAAGGTCTTTGAGCAGAAGGAAAAATGACCGAAAGTAGTGTTTCCGGCAAAATGGCCGCGTTACACAGATCAAGGGGAAATTCTTAATGTTAGGATTTGAGTATGCCCGCTGGACCGAATAAAGATCATTACGTAACCCTCGGCGTCAGCCGCGACGCTAAGCCAGAGGAGATCCGTAAGGCCTATAAGAATCTGGCACGTGATTTTCACCCTGACGTCAACCCCGGGAACAAAAGTGCGGAAGAAAAGTTCAAGCAGGTAGGGGAAGCTTACGAAATCCTCAAAGACAAGAAAAAGCGCAAGGTTTACGACGAGCAAGGATTCAAATCTGGCGACGTTCCCCACAACGGTCATCGACAGGGACGAGAGCGGGTAGTCTCGCCGCAGTCTGTTTCGAATGAAGAAGAAGAAACCGTAATACAGAGCCTTCGCCCTCCAACCCTCGACGAATACGTGGGTCAAAGGAAGGTTGTTGAGAAACTTGCCATCGCGTTACAAGCTGCGAAGGGGCGCGGCGAGACCCTAGAACATGCGCTCTTCCACGGCCCTCCGGGCCTTGGGAAGACAACTCTCGCTCACATCATAGCCAACTCCATGGGCTCAAAAATCCAAGTCACCTCCGGGCCTTCACTCGAACGAACCGGCGACCTGATGGGCATCCTCACAAATCTTGGCCAAAATGACATACTTTTCATAGACGAAATCCATCGACTGCCCGTCACGCTTGAGGAATTCCTTTACCCAGCGATGGAGGACTTCAAGGTCGATTTCATAGTGGACAAGGGGCCCTACGCAAGAACTGTTCCTTACCCTCTTAAGAGGTTTACACTCATTGGTGCAACGACACGAGCCGGCAGTCTATCCGCACCTTTACGCAACAGATTCGGCCTCTCCTATCACCTTGACTTCTATACTCTGGAAGAACTCCGCGCGATTATCCTGCGCTCCGCCAAAATCCTGAGCGTTAACCTGAAAAACGACGGGGCCGCGGAAATCGCCCGGCGGTCCCGTGGCACACCACGCATAGCAAATCGCCTCTTGCGACGTGTTCGCGACTTTGCTGAGGTTAAGGCGAAACTTGATATCACAGCGTCCGTTGCCCGCGATGCTTTGCAACTGGAAGGTGTGGATGAGTTTGGCCTCGACGATCTGGACCGCAGCTACTTCAAAGTAATTATCGAACATTATCATGGCGGACCGGTAGGCGTTGAGGCCCTTTCTGCCACTCTCAACGAAGAAGTGGACACGCTTGTCGACATGGTTGAACCGTACCTTTTGCAGCAGGGATTTATTAGCCGCACGAAGAGCGGCCGCAGAGCAAACAGACGAGCCTATGAACATCTGGGCATTCGGCCACTCACGAACATGGGAGCGGAGCTACCGTTTGAAAAATCGGAACCGATTGATTAACCGGCAGGAGCGGATTTTGAGCACGGCCCGCGATGTAGCCAAAGATAAGCCCATCCGCAAATCTATCGGGTTCGGAGATGTTGTCGGCCAAATGGCCACATTACAGCGACTAAGAGATTTCGTCCCTCTTTATGCACAATCAGGAAAAACACCTGGTCACGTATTACTCACCGGGGTCGACGGCATCGGGAAAAGAACAATTGCCCGCGCCTTCGCAGGAGAATATTGCTGTAAACTCAATGAGATTGATGCCAAGAATCAAAAGAAAACAGGTGACATAATGGGAGTCCTTACTAATCTCGGTCACCGGGATGCCCTATTGCTTGGCGACGTCGGTCAGATTCCCAAGAATCTCCTGAAAATGTTCGTGCCCAGTTTGAAGGAGTTTGTCTGCGATTTTGTAGTAGATAAGGGTATCTTCGCTAAGACCATAAAGGTCCCACTCAAGCCATTTACGTGCATTGCTACTGCACGTTCAAAAGCGGAATGTCCGGAAGAATTGGTCGAGGCTTTTCCACTTATCATTTCTCTACAAAGTTATTCCCAGTCGGAGTTGGCTCGAATCTGCGAGCATTTGGCCCATCAAATAGGCATTGCAATTACCCCCTCGGCAGCCGACCTATTGGTGGGCTCATCTACCGGCACTCCGCACGACATCGAACTGCTGGTTGCGCGCTTATCCGAACTGGGGAAGACAATGATATCAGCAGAGGATGTAGCTCAAGTCTTATCAGTTTTGGGAATTAGAATACGGGGAACAGTGTCTGCCTCAACGGGAGAAGCCAATTCACTTTCAGGGATTGACTTCGAAAAGGTGATAGCCGCACTTTTACGTGCAATGGGCTTTCAAACTGAATTGACTGAAGCCACTGGCGACGGCGGTATCGATATCGTAGCCACTCTAGAAAAACCATTAATTGGAGGCCGCTATTTAATCCAATGCAAAAGGTTCGCATTAGACAACCTCGTTGGTGCTGCGACCATCAGGGACTTTTACGGTGCCGTCACCGCCGACCGGAAGGCAATCAAGGGAGTTGTTATTACTACTTCTGGGTTTACGCCGCAGGCTCTAGCTTTCGCTCAAAACCTCCCAATCGAGCTAGTTGCTGGCCATCAGTTGCGAGCACTTCTTGCCCAATATGGAATTTCATCAAACCTCCCAAGCGGGCCGAAAACACTATTTGAGTAAATGCATGTCGCTGATTAAGCTGGACATTCATGATGCCTGATTCCACATCTGACGCGACTCGCGCCCACCCGCAGCCACGAAAGGGCAAACAGATCTACCTGGGAATGGGCTCCAACCGCGGAGACCGGCTGGCCAATCTGCGACGTGCCATGGAAGAACTGGGCAAGGTCGGCGTACACGTCCAACGCGCATCGTCATTCTACAAAACCGAACCTGTTGATTTCGGCCCACAAGCATGGTTCCTCAACTGCGCCGTGGAAGCAACCACCACACTGATGCCGATGCAACTGCTGAAAGCGGTCAAATCCGTGGAGCGCACACTTGGACGGCGCCCGGGTGTGAATAAAGGCCCCAGACCGATTGACATTGATATCCTGCTCTATGAGAATGTTGTGGTCCGGACAGCGGTGCTGACCATTCCCCACGAGCGCATGAACACGAGGCGATTTGTGCTGATCCCACTGCGGGACCTTGCGCCCGCCGTGCGTCATCCGGTGAGCAGAAGGACCGTGGCCGAGCTATTGCAGGAAGCCCCGGACCGGAGCCAGGTGATACGGTACAAAATCGAGGGGAATGGGGAATAGGGAGTTAGGAGTAGGAAACCGGAAATCGAAGGTGTTATAGGGAAGGGGTGGGACGCAAGCCATTTGACCCCATGCCGCGCGTCCCGGAACCCCACTCCCAATTCCCAACTCCCCACTCCCAGCACACAATTCCCGTATCCCGTAACGACCCTATGCCAAAGCCGACCACTCACGAACCCTTGCACTTCATTGCCATTGAAGGCCCCCTGCGTGTGGGGAAAACCACTCTCGCTGATCTGCTGGCAGACCGTCTGCACGGCACGCGGCTTCGCGACGACGAGGAAAATCCGTTCCTTGAGGCATTTTACAAGGAAAAGCCTGGCGCGGCATTCCAGGCCCAGCTCCACTTCCTTCTTCAGCGCTATAAGCAGTGGCACGCCCTTGACCGCGCCGCCAAAAACGATGCGGTGATCGTGAGCGATTACATTTTTGAGAAGGACAAAATATTTGCCTCGCTCAATCTGAACGATTCCGAGCTCAAGATCTACGATCAGTATTACGAGATGTTCGCCGAGCAGGTCCCCATCCCGGATTTGGTGATATACTTACAGGCGAAGCCGGAAGCGTTAAGGAAGCGCATTGCGAAGAAGAATGTGCCGTTTGAGCCGCTGATTTCCGACGATTACCTTGAAGCGGTGGTGAATGCCTACGAGCACTTTTTCTTTCACTACAAGTCCAGTGATCTGCTGGTAATCGAGACGTCCGAGATCGATTTTGTCGACCGGAACGAAGACTTGCAGGAACTTCTGCACCGATTGAAGCAGCCGGTCACCGGCACACAGTATTTCTTGCCGCTTGGATCCGCTTCGGCGGACTGAGACGGGTTAAAAGGGGCGATCGCGCAAGGAACGGAGTTGCAAAATCCGTGCCCGCGAATACGTCTGAAAGTTAAAAGACCCTCTCTGTACAGGCGGGTGGTGGTCCTCCCGGACCCCGGGCGCTACAAGCATAGCGCCGGACGAACCTGCTGTTATGGAGAGGGTCTTCTGTTTTGCGAGCGATGGTCGTCTAGACTTTCGACTTTTGACCCTAAACTCTTTTTCGAAGGAGCATCGCCATGGACCCGACTTCTCCGGCCGTGAGCAAAATCACTGTTCCCGCCATCCTCGAACGCAAACTGCGCGGGGAAAAGTTTACCTGCCTGACCGCGTATGATTACCCCACTTCCCGACTGGTGGACGAAGCGGGCGTCGAATTGATCCTTGTGGGCGATTCCCTTGCCCAGGTTGTATTGGGTTATGATTCCACGGTTCCGGTAACTGTGGATGAGATGCTGCATCACCTGAAGGCTGTTCGACGGGGCGTTCGGCGCGCCCTGCTGGTGGTCGACCTGCCCTACGGTTCCTACCACGTCAGCACAAAAAAAGCCTTGGAAAGCGCCATTCGTTTCGTGAAGGAAGGCGGAGCGGAGGCAGTGAAGTTTGAAGGCGGAAAGAAACACGCGCGCCTGGTGCGAAAACTGGTCGATGCGCAAATCCCCGTGATGGGGCACATCGGGCTGACGCCACAATCGATTCACGCCATGGGAAGCTACAAGGTGCAAGGAAGAACGCTTGACGCCGCCACTGAATTGGTTGCCGACGCCGAGGCGCTGGAAGAGGCCGGATTATTTGCAATTGTCCTGGAAGGCATCCCGCGCGAACTCGCCGCAATCATTACCCGCCGCCTGCGAATTCCCACCATCGGAATTGGCGCGGGCCCTGACTGCGATGGACAGATTCTGGTCTTTCACGATCTGATCGGACTCAGTTATAATCCTCCCGCCAAATTTGTGCGCAGCTATGCCAACCTTCGCGAAGTTCTTCACCAGTCTTTAACTAATTTTCGCGGCGATGTAGCGGATGGCAGATACCCCGGCGACCGCGAATCCTACCACTGGAGTCCAGCGGTAACCCAGGAGTTTGAAAAGGAAATGACCCGCTCGGCGTGAGAAGAGCAGTGGTTAGTGCCTGGTGGTAAGTGGCAAGTTGCAGAAGTTGATGCTGTGCCGCTTTTGCCTAACCCCTAACACCTAACGCTCGGCCCCTGTTTTTATGAACACGCGTCTGATCACCTCGGTCCCTGAATTACTGAGTTACTTGCGCGAAATTCGAACGCGCGGCAGGTCGCTGGGACTGGTGCCCACCATGGGCGCGCTCCACGAAGGCCATCATAGCCTGATCCGACGCGCCAAGCAGCAATGCGACGCCGTGGTGGTCACTATCTTTGTCAATCCCACTCAGTTCGGCTCGCCTGAAGATCTTGCCAAGTATCCGCGTGACCTCCAAAAGGATTCAATCGCGCTCCACGATTTGAATGTGGACGTGATTTTTGCCCCAGGCCAGGAGGACATCTACCCCGCCGGGTTCGACACCTTCATTGAGCCAGGTAAACTCTCTACAATTCTTGAAGGCAGTTCCCGCCCCGGCCATTTCCGCGGGGTTACTACGATTGTTCTGAAACTATTCAATCTGGTGCAGCCTGACATCGCCTACTTTGGGCAAAAAGATTTTCAGCAGGTCCAGATTATCCGCCGTTTGGTGGAAGACCTAAACTTGAGCGTGCGGCTAGTGATCTGTCCCATTGTACGAGAGGCCGATGGATTGGCGATGAGCTCCCGCAATGCGCTTCTCAGCCGCGAGGAACGCAAAGCTGCCATCATCCTTCGACGTGCCCTCCACCGCAGCGAATCTCTTGTTCATGCGGGGGAGGTCCATGCCCAGAATCTGCTGAAAGCCATGCGAGAAGAGGTAAAGAAGGAGCCGCTGGTGACGCTGGATTACGTCGCGCTGGCCGATCCCTTACAATTGGAAATAGTAAACCGGGTGTCTACAGGCACAGTGGCGCTGATAGCAGCACGGGTGGGTTCAGTGCGATTGATTGACAACCTGATTTTGGGACCGCCCGGAACGAGCCCCGATACTCTGCTGCAATTGGCCTTCTCCGCCCGCCAGGTGATCGACTCGGGGGCGCGCATCCCGGGCCTGGAGACGGAAGCCCTGTGCCGCCGGATCGCCACTTGTCGCGATTGCGCCGCCATCTCCTCCGTTCTGATTCCTCCCCGCGAATTCATGGCCAAATACCTGAAGCGCGATTGCGCCGACCTGAATCATGTGCGCGTAATGGTGATTGGGCGCGATGTCCCCATGAATCCTGACCGGTATCTCTACAAACATCCCGATCATCCCAGTGGATTCGCCACAGCGCTCTATAAGTTATTGGGAGTGGAAAACTTTCAGGAGTTCAAAAAGGCGATTGTGCTGACGGACGCGATGCGATGCCACGTCACGTCCGACCATATTCCGAAAAGAGCTTTGGCTTATTGTGCGCGGCACCTGCGAGAGGAGTTAAAACAGTTCCCCAACCTGAAGGCGGTGGTGATTCTGGGGGAGGATGCCTACCAACAGTTCCAGCGGGATATCCTGGAGCGCCACGCTGATGAGGTGATACCGTTTGAGCAAGTCCTGCGAGCCAAGGGCTGGGCGGAGGAGAACGTCCGCCTGCCGACGCTGAAAGCCGCCCATCTTCACGTCATTTACAGTCATCATCCCAGCATTGGGTACACCAACAGCCCGCCGCTGGCCGCGGCGCTTGCCCGGATTTTGCGCTAGGCAGAGAAACAAATCACTCAGGCACTCAGCGCATCCAGGATTTCCCGCGAATGGCCTTCCACTTTTACCTTGGGGAAAATATTCCGAATTTTGCCGGCGGGATCAATGATGAACGTGGTGCGCACGATTCCCATCGACTTCTGCCCGTAGAGGTTCTTCTCCTGCCAAACCCCGTAAGCCTCCAGCATGGAGTGTGCCGTGTCACCCGCCAGAGGAAAGTTCAATTTGTACTTGTCGCGAAACTTCTGGAGTTGCTCCACTTCATCCTTGCTGACGCCCAGAACCTTGGCCCCAAGCCTCTCCAGGTCTTTCTTGGCGTCGCGAAACTGGTTGGCCTCACTTGTGCAGCCAGGTGTGTCCGCCTTGGGGAAAAAGAAGAGGACCAGCGTGCTGCCCTTGAAAGAGTCCAGCGAAATTGTCCCGCCTGAATCGTCCGGCAAAGTGAAGCCAGGAGCTTGATCACCGACCTTGAGCATGAGTTACTCCTCCAAGAATGTGAATTCTTCGTCTTTAGTCGTCAGTAATCAGTCATCAGTCGTCAGGTACAGGTGGCGGCAAATAGGAATCCGTATACTCTGAAATGGAAGGGCGCTAATGCCCAACGGCATCTGATTCCATCGGAGTCGAAATCACGGACTGACAACTGATGACTGAATACTGACAACTGAAAACTGCCGACTCTCCCTACCCCAGTTCTTTCTTCAGCAGTTCCTGAAGCATCTGCGGATTGGCCTGGCCGCGCGTGGCCTTCATCACCTGCCCCACGAACCAGCCGAAAGTGGCCGTCTTGCCGCTGCGGTACTGCTCCACCTGCTTGGGATTGGCGGCAATAATCTCCCGCGCCACTTTGGTGATCTGATCCGCGTCGGTTATTTGCGCGAGGCCCTTTTCACTGACCAGGGCGCTGGCAGTCTTTCCCGAGGAATACATTTCCGCCAAGATGTCTTTGGCCATCTTGCCGGAGACCGATCCTTTGGCGATCAACTGCAGCAATTCCGCCAGATGCGCGGCCAAAACCGGCGACTCCGTAATCTCACGATTGGCATCCTTAAGCAGATGCAGCAGTTCGCTCAACACCCAGTTGGCTGCAAGTTTCGGTTCGCCGCTTCCTTTGGCAACCTCCTCGAAATAGTCAGCCAGTTGTTTCAAAAGGGTCAATTGGCCGGCGTCGTATTCCGGCAACGCATACTGCTGGATAAAGCGCTGGCGGCGGGCGTCCGGCAATTCCGGCAGTGACTCGCGAACCTGCGCTTTCCACGCATCTGAGATCACCAGGGGCAGCAGATCAGGCTCCGGAAAGTAGCGATAGTCATGGGCGAATTCCTTGGATCGCATACCATAAGTGCGCTGTTCGCGGCTGTCCCAAAGGCGGGTTTCCTGATGAATGGTCCCACCACCGTCAAGAACATCAATCTGCCGGTCAATCTCATACGTCAGCGCCTTGTGCAGAAAACGGAAGGAGTTCAGATTTTTCACTTCCGTCTTGGTTCCAAACGCGGATGCGCCCTCAACCCTGACGCTAACGTTGGCGTCACAGCGCAGACTGCCCTCTTCCATATTGCAGTTGGAAACATCAAGATAGAGCAACAACGTTTTGAGACGCGTCAAATATTCAAAGGCCTCGTCAGGGGTGCGCAGGTCGGGCTCACTCACGATTTCAATCAGCGGCACACCGGAGCGGTTTAAGTCGATGTAGGACCTGCTATCTGAATCCGGAAAACCCTCGTGGAGCGATTTGCCCGCGTCCTCTTCCATGTGGACGCGCGTCACCCCAATGCGTTTGCGAACCTTTTCCACTTCGATATCAACCCAGCCATGTTCGGCAAGGGGCTCATCATATTGCGAAATCTGATAGCCCTTGGGCAGGTCGGGATAAAAATAGTTCTTACGGGCGAAACGCGAGCGCGGATTGATGGCGCAATTAAGCGCCAAGGCCGCTTTCAGCGCCATTGTCACGGCCTCCCGGTTCAACACCGGGAGTGCGCCTGGCAGACCCAGGCATACCGGACAGACATTGGAATTCGGCGGGTCGCCAAAATGTGTGGAGCAGGAACAGAATATCTTTGTGTTCGTGCGGAGTTGTAGATGAACTTCGAGGCCAATCACTGCCTCATATTTCGTACGCGCCACTGTGGAAACAGTCATGTGCAGATTCCCTTATTGCGGATTCACCAGCCCAGCCGACTATTATACACACTTCCCAATTGCCTTAAGGCAACTCGACGTCCAACATTGCACAACCACGCGAATTTGCGGACTAGTAGCTCTGCCCGAATGGGTAAGGCAGCAGCCAGGCAGTGTATAATCCTCACGCAACCTGAAGCAGAAAACGGAAATCATGGAGGATTGCCTTGCCGGACAAAGCACCGTCCATTGCCCCGCCCAACGCCCTCAATATCACCAGAAATGGTGAAACACCGGCGTGGAGTGCTGCCCTGGCCATCGCCTCTCTCGCCTTCGTGACCATGGTGTCTGTCTATCTGCTGATGCGCCCGCCGCTGTATAACTTCGATGGGTACAGTTATCGGCTGGAGGCGCTTCAGCCCGTTGACGCTTCGAACATCAACCCGCACCACCTGCTCTGGTATCCCGTCCAAAGGGCCATCGCCGCGATTACCACCGCCCTGGGCTCTCCCTCCACGGAGGCATTTCAGATTTCCGGGATTTTCATCATCTCTCTCTCCCTTGCATTGCTCTGCCTGCTGCTGGTGCGGCTCACTGGACGGCTGGCGGTGCCTTTTGCCATCACCATTTTCATCGCGTTCTCACCCCACATTTGGGACCTGGGATTGCAAAACCAACCCTACACCCTGACCGATCTCTGCCTCGTGGTCTTTCTTTGGACGGTGGCGGAGGTGGGCGCGCCCTCGCGGCTGCGATTGGTCGCGGGCGCCCTTGCCCTGGGGGGAGCTGTTTTGCTTCAACAGGCAGTAGCGCTGGCCGTTCCCGCCGTGGCGATCGGCTACATTATCGCAGGCGAGGGGGCCTGGAAGGACAGGTTCAAACGCGCCGTTGTTTGGGCAGGCGGGATAACAATAGGGGTGGCGACCGTATACGCTCTGATGGCTCGGGCTGCCGGCGTCGAACCGGCGGGTTTTATCAAATGGACTTTGGAGTATCTTCAGGATCAGCACGGAATTCAGGTGCAGTGGCCGCAAACGGCGATTAAATGCGTCATGGGAATGCTCGGCACGCTGGTGGAAACCTCATGGATCAGTGACCGATTTAGCCCCCAGGCGCATAGCGCAGTCATCTGGCGCGTTTATGGCGGTTTCCTTGTGGCAGGATGTCTTGGTGCAATTGCCCTCATTTCGCGACGCAATGTGCGTGACCGGCTTTTCCCCCTGCTACGCTCAAACGCGTCGTTCACATCGGTATTGATGCTGGTTCTTGCCTGGAGCGGGTTCGTTTTTCTTTGGGAGCCCACCGGCCACTTTTGGAGCGTAAACCTGTTCCCCCTCGCCTTCCTCGCGTCGTGGTGGGTGCGTGGAAGCAGGAAAGGAACGGCCCTGCTGCTGGCCGGAGTGCTGATAGTGATTTCGGTTTGGAACATCCGCGCCAACCACCGGCTGGACCAAGCCTTCAGCGTCAACTTCCCGCCGCCTTTGCTTGAGCAGATTCGCGCCCAGTTGGGCCCGAATGACGTTTTTATCGTCGCCGGAAGGGATTGGTATGCCAACCGGGACTACGGCCTTCTGCTCGGATGCCTGGACGATTGGCCACGCGATCCCGCCATGCCACTCCTCGATGATTACGTTATGAAGGGTCCGGGCGGACAGTGGCAACAGAAGCTGGGTCGTGATATTCAGGCCGTATTCACGGCCGGTGGCAGGGTCTACGTTGCGGATCATGTCTTCTGGCCCGATTCATACGCCGATCTGGAGCAGACGGCCGACCCGTTCTCCGCATACGCGCACATGGAATATGCCGGATTGGGTGGAAAGACACTTACAGGTGCAGTGAAGAGTTTCTTTGACCAGTACGAGCTGCGCCCGTCCACCTTCAAGATCGGCCAAGATGCATTTTGGGAGCTGAAGCAAAGCAAATAGCATTCGCAGAGCACACTTTTGAGTCGACGCCGCGATATCAGTGGGTTGCTGCCTCGTAAATTGTTCCATCTTCCGTTTCCATCACCACACGCAACGGGACAAACGACTCCACATCTTTAACTGAGGGAAAAGCAAACCAGTCGTCGCCCCCTTTAAAGTAGGCCAAATACACCCCATCTTCCCGCATTGTTTCCGCAAAATCCGCCATGTCAGACCAGTATGACTCATTCTCCTTCAGCGTTGCGTCGTCAATTTTGATGGGAAGCATATCGTATACCCGGTCTGTGTAAATGCCGATGGGCCACGGGAGGTTGCTATAGAATCGCGCGTCCTTGGGAAGGCCTCTGATGGCTGCCAGCATTTTGGACTGGGCGTAAGTGGAACTGGCATACCCCTGTCCCTGTTGATGCGTGCGGCGGGCCCATTGCGTCATCCAGACGATAAAATAGCACGAGATGGCGATGCATACGGCCCTTGCCGCTATCCTCGGCAGTCCGGCCGGTAAGCTCCGATACAATCGATTTCCCTGTTGTACAACCAGAATGATCATCAAGGCATGGATGGGCAGGAAATGGCGATCGGCTCCTATATAAACGTCAGCCTGAAGGAACATTGCAGTCAGCAGCCAGACCAGGATATATACGAAAATGTAGAGCAAAGGGAGCGCGGCACCCAGATCACCTCCGGTCCTGCGCAAGGACGATTGTAAGGCAGCGACCACCACCACCAGAAAGAGCACAACAAGCAACGCTACGCGGATACGAAAGCCCGCCCCGTGAAGTTCCCCATTCGACACCCAGGTAGAGATGCCCAACAGGATTTCCTTTACCAAGTCCATATTCAAGATGGGATGAAAACTTAGGTGGCGCCCGGTGGGGCCCTGGCTATACCGCAGATTACGCAGCGTCCACAAGATCATCAGGGAAGAACTGGCCAAGCCGAACAGAACCGCATCCAGCAGGCGCTTCGCCCAGGCCCGCTTCTCCCAGAGAAGGATTGCGGCAACACCGGCGAGAACGAAAGAGGATGCCGCATACCTTGTGGCGAAAGCCACTGCGGTGGCAGCTGCGGCGCAGGAAAAGGATCCTACGGAGGGCTTTTCCAGGTAGTTCCCCATGAACATGAAAGCCAAAACCACAAAAAGCATGGAAGCAGCATCGGAAAGCATGATCGTGTGATAGGAAAGGAGGTCGTAGGATGCACAACCCAAGATGGCCGCTTGTGCCGCTGATCCAATCGAATTGCCACACCGGAGGTAGGAAATTGTCCCGATCAGCAGGACATTGCCAAAAAAGAGAATTGCTCCCAGCCATCGGGCTCCGACCAATAAATCGACCTTGAACAGGCCGGGCAGCGCCAGCAATGTCGGATAAATGAAGGGGAACCGGGTGACAGGATCGGCATCACCATCAATATCAAGGATTGTGAATCCATGCCCCGTCAGCAACCGACGCGCGAGGTTTAAGTACTCCACAGAATCAGAGTAAATCCCAATCCCTGGGTGGGTGGCATAGAGAATGGCCACTGCTCCCGCTGCCGCGATGACCATGACCACGAGCGTCGCATACAGGCTGCGTTTGCACTCAAACAATTCGAATCTCCGTGTTCGTTAAGCTCTTCGTTGACGAGGTCGTCCAACCCATCTCGCCACCCGGCGTCTCGTCCGCCCGAGTGATTATCCCGGGCGAAGGGATAATCCGTGCCTTGATCAGAATCAGGTGGTTTCGGGCCAGAGATTACCGGCCATGTGACTTAGAGCATGGAAGAGATTACCACCGAATAAGGCGTAGCCAAAGGACGAGTTCCGCACGAGATGGACGGCTCCGCGGGCACCGCTTTCAAGCACGCAAGAAGAGTCCTGTTACCTCAATGCGACGGAAGCTTCTCCTGGTGATCATTCGATCAGATGGAACCAGCTACGGGTAAAGTCCTATGACCTAACCCGCGGAAGCCCAGTGTCAACGGCCTTGCAACCATACCCCAATTCAATAAAGTCTTGACTTCAAATACGCCATCATGGTATCTCAACTATGCCCTTCCTATGACTACTCCAGCATTTCGAATGCCGACTCATTGTTGTCACGCCCGATAAAAGCGCTGGCTTGCTAACCGCGTTGTGCGGCGCGCAGGCTACCGTTAATACGCCTACCATTGGGGCAGGTGTATTTTGGTGCGGGGCTGCAGTGCGTAAGGTGCGTAGAAACGTTTCGGGCCTTCAAGAAGTGCACCTGGAGAAGACATAGGGAGGAAAAACTTGCCAACTCTATCTGAGGAGAAGAGGTAGCCAACATGAAAATGCTAGTTCGATTGACCCTTTTGAGTATTTTGACGGCCACTTGCCTGGGAGTTGCTCTTGCCGACAAGCCGGGCAACCATCCCCATTACCTGCACTCACTGTCCGATCTGCGTCATGCCCGCGGACTGCTGAACCACCTCGCGGCCAATGAGCATCGCGACGACCTGGAATCAAACGCTATTGCGAAAATCGATGCCGCCATCAATACCATCAAAGCGGCTTCCATCGACGACGGGAAGAACCTAAACGATCACCCGCCAATCGATGCGCACCTGACACGGAGCGATCGCTTCAAGAAGGCGCTGGAACTGCTGGACGCCGCCCATCATGATGTCAGCCTGGAAGAAGACGAAGCCAAGTCTCAGGGCCTTCAAGGCAAGGTAATTGCCAACATCGACCAAGCCCACCGCATCGTGGAAAAACTGCAAGCAAAATACAATAAGTAATGTGAAGCGCAATGCAAGGACCGCGAGGGAAGGCCTCGGCTCATCCGGGGCCTTTTCTTTTTTGGGGGGAAGGGATTACGGCGCAACCCAGGTAACGCGCGGGCGGCCACTGGAGGGATTCTTATCGACAAGCACAGGAGTACGGAAGGCCTGGCTCAACAGATCCGCCTGGAAGACCTCTTCCGGCTTTCCCTGGGTCAGGCACTTTCCCCCCTTGAGCAGAACTATATAATCCGCCATCTCGGCCGCCAGGTTAAGTTCGTGGGTAACTACAACCCCGATAAAGTTCTCTGACCTTGCAAGCTGACGCAGCAGGCGAAAGATCTCCACCTGGTAACCAATGTCCAGGTTGGCCGTGGGCTCGTCCAACAGCACCAAGCGCGGTCGTTGTGCCAGTGTGCGGGCCAGAACGGCTCGCTGAAATTCCCCGCTGCTCATTTCCATGATGCGCCTCCGGGCAAATTCCTGGAGGCAGGTTTTCTCCAGCGCCCACTCCACCCAACGGTCATCCTCCGGACTCTCAAACAGGCTGTTACCCAGATGCGGATGCCGTCCCTGGCGAACAAACTCCTGGACCTCGAACGAAAACAGCAGAATGGTCTCCTGCCGGGCCAAGCCAACTTTACGGGCACGTTCGCGGGGGGAGAGGCTGTGGAGGTTTTGACCGTCAAGAAATACCCCACCGGAGGTAGGCTTCAAATGCCCGCTCAGAACTTCCAGCAAGGTGGACTTCCCTGACCCGTTGGGACCGATGATAGCCGTCAATTCCCCTGCCCGCGCCTTCAAACTGATAGGCGAAAGGGCAAATTGGGCAAAACGGAAGGCCACGGAGTCGGCAATGAGTTCGCCTGCACCCTGCACGCTGGAATCTATCGCCTTAATGGATTGAGGTTCGGTCATACTAGACCAAATCAAAAGTCAAAATGCAAATTCCGCGTCATGGGGACTGCAATTTGCACTTTGCATTTTGCGTTTTGACTTTTGACTTTCTTTCTTCCCCATGACACCTGATCCCTACCTGTCCGCTACCCCGTGGTCCGCCTCAGCAAGTAAATGAACACCGGAGCTCCGGCCACGGCGGTGACGGCCCCCACGGGTAGCTCCGCCGGAGAGACCACCGTACGAGCCAGAGTGTCCGACAGCACCAGCATAATTGCGCCTCCGAACGCCGCAGCGGGAATCAGCGTGCGATGGTCATTACCAACCAGCATGCGTCCGAGGTGCGGCACCAGCAATCCGAGATAACCGATCGCCCCGCTCACCGATACCGCCAGGCCGGTCAGAAGCGAGGCCAGCAGGTAGACCGACGTCTCCACCAGCACAACGTTTACGCCCAGGTGAGCCGCCTCACCTTCCCCCAAGAGCAGCACATTCAAGTCCTTGGAGAAAGCATAAAGGACGAGGATGGCAATGATGATGGCGGGGGCGATGAAGCGAAGCTGGACATCCGTCACCACGCTCAGGTCACCCATCAGCCAGAACGCTGTGCCCCGCACGTCGCGGGTTGAGAGCAGCGTCAGCACAAATAGAATCATGGCGGAAAGAAACGATGCCGTCACCACCCCGGCCAGCAGGAGCGTATAGCTGGAAAGCCTTCCCGCCCGCCGCCCCAGCATGTAGACCCAGGACATGGTTACCACCGCACCCACAAACGCCGTGAGCGGAGTCGCTGACGCCATCCGTCCGCCAATCCACAGTGAAATAATCGCGCCCAGTGCCGCACCGCTGGATACTCCCAGGACATAGGGGTCCGCCAGTGGGTTTCGCAACAAGGCTTGTAATCCGGTTCCGGAAACCGCCAGTGCCGCTCCCACCAGCATCGCCAGCAGAATGCGGGGCAGGCGGATATCCCGCACGATCACGCTGGCTTCCGAGCCGGGATGCATTCCCAACAATCCAACCCAAACATCTCCCAGGGAAAGGTGAACGCCACCCAGCGCCAGGGCCCCGAGATCCACAAGCACCAGGACCGCAGCCGATGCCAGCAGCAGGAAGAGAACGTTTCGGCGTGTGGGAGAAAGGGTCATAAGGCCATTTGCCAGTTTTCCAGGCAGGTTGCGGGTATTCAGTGGCAATTGGGGAAAACACAATAACTATCCAAGGCTCCCCACATGCCATCTACAACCTGTCGCCTACCTTTCCGGATGAAGTATTCTTGTCAACTCTTCCAGCGCATCGATCAGCCGGGGGCTGGGCCGCATAATGGTCTCACTGACAAGATGGATGCGATGATTTTTTACGGCGTCAAGATCCCGCCATCCGGGCAACTTTTGAAATTCATCAAGCCCCGGCTCGAAGGCTTCGGTCTGCGGAAACAGGATGACGTCGGGCGCGCGGCTGAGGACATCTTCCAACCCCATATGCGGCCATTCCGTCTTCATGTCATCGCTCACGGAAGCGCCGCCCGCGCGCTGAATGACATCGGAGATAAACGTCTTGCCTCCGGCCGTGATGAGAGGGCGGTACCACACCACAAAAAGCACCTTCGGGCGGGGCTTCCCCTGCACTTGCTGATCAACCGCCCCAACCCTTGCGCGCAAACCGGCCACCATCTTCTGCGTGGGCTGATCCCAATCGAGAATGTGCCCCAGATCTTCCAGGGACTTGATAGTGCCGTCAACGGTGTGCGCGGTTACGCCGTAAAGCGGAATGCCCAGGCGCTCCAACTGGTCAGCCGTTTCGCGGCGGTTGGCTTCATCAGTGCCAAGCACAAGGTCCGGCTTAAGGGCCACGATCATTTCCAAATTGGGATTCAGCATGCCGCCGACATGCGGCAATGTCTTGGCCTGTGCGGGGTAATCACAATAATCGGTGTAACCCACCAGTCGGTCTCCCAATCCCATCTCGTAAAGGGTCTCGGTAACACTGGGCGCAATTGAAATCACCCGGAGGGGATGTTGCGGAACGTTCACCTTTCGGCCCGTTTGGTCCGTCACCATGCGGGCATTGATCGCAATCGGCGCTAAGATGAGTGCCAGGGCAAGGGCGACACAGGTTCGATTTCCAATGGAAAACGTTGGCATTTGTCACGCGCCACAAAAAACAAAAGCTCCGCGGACTCTTCAAGAGGGCGGAGCTACAGGCTCCACTCTTTCTCGCGAAGAGTGTGCGGCAGGACAGCATCGGATAAAACGATGCGCCCCCGGATACCCAGGCAGGTCTCCTGACTTGCGGCTCGCTCGCGACCCCGCTGCACCTTCCCACCCCAATCATGCGGGCAGTGGCTTCGGCCGGAGTTCTGAAACTCCCGCCGATAAGGCAGGGTCCGCCGCTCACAGTGGCGGGACCGTGGCCGATTTTCACGGCCTTCCCTCTTGTTCCTCACGCTGGGCAGGAACCTGAGTCCGTTCCAACAGAATCGCTGGACGCAGTGACTGAACAATAGACGCTCAACCAGACGCCAGCACTAACACGGCGTTCAGTCTAAGTCGCGAAAATATGTTTGTCAAACTTCCGCGTCTCGTCAACAATAGGCGGTGCCATGAAAACACGAATCTTTACGGCCTTGCTGGTGGCTGTTGTTACTCTTCCTTGGGCAGGCGCGGCCAAAGAGAAGAAGGACACCGGTCCGGTCCTCCCCATCGGTTGGCTTTACCTGCGCGACGGCTCACGCGATCTCGCCGTTTCCGAAGAGGATATGCAGAAGACCACGGTTCACCTTCTGCAAGGGTCGGTGGTTCCCGTCTTCAAAACGAAAGAGAAGCACGGCACCACCTACGGCCGCGTGGCGGCGCTCAATTTGGAAACCGGCATGGCAGTGCTGGGATGGGTGAAGATCGATCTGGCGGAATTAAAGCCAGTCGGGGCTTACCCGCCTGACAGCGATTTGCTGCCCCTGCTTGGCGAGCCCTACCTCGACGATGTCACCGCCAAGCACACTGACATGGCGAAGTTTCTCGTGCGGCAGGCCAAGGGTTCGGACGTCCTGCTCTCTTACGTGCTGACGGCCCAACTCTCAATGGCGAAACTCGTGGTCTACACTTCCAATCAGGGAAAATATTACCCCGGCGCTTTCATAAATATTCCCATCACGGAATTGCAGAACGGAATCACCTCGCTGGAGGTTCGGGATCTCATTGGCGATGGAAGCGACTGCATCATCACCAAGGAGACCTTCCGCGACCTTGCCGACACCTATGGAGTGAACATGGTGGTGAGAAGAATCGTGGATGGCCAATTTCAAACCCTCTGGCAGGCGCCCCTCAAGTACAAGAACCTCTCCCAATACAACGCCAAACTTCAAATCCTCCAACCTCCTGAGAAAAATATTGGGGCGCCGGGAACCGTCACCACCGGAGTGGTAACGTATCGCCCCATCGGCAAAGGACAGACCCCGGTTTGGAACGGAAAAGTGGATTTCTTCATTATCGACCGGGAGAAACCACTTTATTCATTGACAATCGAGAAAGTGTGCCCGTGGGATGGGCAGGAGTTTGCGCCCATAAGATAATGAGCGAAGATTCCGGCGTTTTACCATCTGCTGAACACCCCTGACCGCTATACAGGCCGCCTGCTTGGACATGGTGTACGACTTTCCCCGGGTTGACAACCTCCTGCGAAGGGCCCACAATTACCTCAGGGAATCCTTGGAATTTTATGCTGTTAGTTTGAGAAGTAATTATTAGTATGGTATTTGCAAACATTAAAATTCGCGACGTCAGCATCGAGCCGGCACACATTCTGGCTCCCATGGCGGGGATTACGGATACGGTCTTCCGCCGCTTTATAAAGCGCCTGGGTGGTTGCGGCCTGATCATGACGGAGTTTGTCTCCAGTGAGGGCATGATCCGCCCGAATTTCCGCACGCAACGCTACCTGTTTTACCAACAGGAAGAGCGCCCCATCACGGCGCAGATCTTTGGAGCCGACCCGGCCCATCTTGCCGACGCGGCGCGCCAAATCGAAGACCTGGGATTTGACATCGTTGACCTCAATCTGGGCTGCCCCGCCAAGAAGGTAGTGAAGTGCGGCGGCTCCGGACTACTGCGCGACCTGCAATTGCTGGAAAACATCCTGCGGGCCATTCGCGCCGCAGTGAAGATCCCCTTCACCATCAAGCTCCGTTCGGGCTGGAGCGATAACGAAATCGTGGCAGTGCAAGTGGCACGAATGGCGGAGGACTGCGGCGTGGAAGCCCTGGCGGTTCACCCTCGGACGCGCCTTCAAGGTTTCAGCGGCAAGGCCCGCTGGGAGATCATCCAGCAGGTCAAGCAAGCCGTGCGGATTCCCGTGATCGGAAACGGCGATGTTTTTAAGCCGGAGGACGCCCTCGCTCTGCACCAGCAGACGGGATGCGACGCGGTGATGATTGGCCGCGCTGCAGCCTCCAATCCCTGGGTCTTCCGACAGATGAGTGAATTTTTCGCCACCGGGACCTACCGCGAACCCGCGGACGCGGACCGCTACGAGATGATTCGCACCTACTACTCCATGCTGGTGGCGGAGGATATTCCCGGAGCAATTGGCAAGATGAAGCAATTCGCCAGCTGGTTCACCCACGGCGTGCGCAACGGCACGGAACTGCGGCGGCAGGTGCAGAGCGCGCGGGAAACGGGTGAAGTCATCGACCGAGTTGACGCCTTTTTCGCCGCACTTGACGCAACTCCGGGCAAGCCGGAAGCAGCCATTGCTTCCTGAAGGGTCACGGTGTAGTGAATGGAACCTTCGGCCGAAAACAAACGCAGTCAGCGCCGCGTGGATGCCGCCATCGCCATCCGCATTCAGGGTGTGGATTCAACTGGCCAGGCGTACGACGATGACGCCACGGCGATTGAAGTCAGCCGGCGCGGTCTTTCCTTCCTAACGCGGCGCGAACTGGCCGTCTTTGCCACGCTGACCGTCGTCATCCCCGGTCGCGGACCGACTCGCCCCGGCGAGGGCCCCTCGGATTTCTTCACCGAAGCAGTCGTTGTCCGTGCCACGCGTGAAGACGCGGAGTTCAACCATATTGGAGTTCGCTTTATTGGCGCGACTCTGCCCATGTACAGTGCGGAGGGCGTGTGAGCGTTGTCTGGCGGGAATACTTTTGATCGTGGGCCGTGCGGAAACAGCCTATTTCTTGCGGTTTTTTTCCACCTGGAGTTGGCGATAGGCGTCGCTCTTGGAAACGCCACGAGTCTTGGCCACAATCTTCAGTGCAGCCTTTTCATCCACTCTTTGCCCCGCCATCACCGCCTGAATTTCAGAGATGATCGACGCCGCTCGCGGTGCGCTCTCCTTGATGTCACCCGCCGCATGCAGTCCGATTAGCACGGTTATTTCGCCCTTGGCCGGCCGTTTCTTCAAATACTCAAGGGTCGTGCAGATGGTCCCGCGCACAAATTCTTCATGAACCTTGGTCACTTCCCGGGCAATAACAATCTCCCGTTCACCCAGGATTTCCAGCGAATCTTTCAGCATCTCCGCCAGGCGATGGGGCGCTTCATAGAACACCAGCGTTCGAGTGGCGTCTTTCAACTCCTCCAGGGCCTTCCTGCGATCGCCCTTCTTGCTGGGAAGAAAACCCAGAAAGCGGAACTTATCCACCGGCAATCCGGAAGCAGCCAGCGCCGCCACGAAAGCGGAGGCCCCCGGAACCGGAATCACGGGAATTCCATGCCGCACGGCAAGATGGACCAGGCGAAACCCCGGGTCTGACACCACGGGCATTCCGGCGTCGGTAACCAGGGCGAGGTTGCTGCCCTCTTCCATTTCAATAATCAGCTCCGGCGCGCGCGTCATTTCATTGTGTTCGTGGTAGCTGATGGTTCTGGTGTGGATGCCATAGGCGTTAAGCAGCTTCTGCGTGCGGCGGGTATCCTCGCAGGCGATCTGATCGACCTCTTTGAGGGTGCGGATTGCCCGCAGAGTAATGTCCTCGAGATTCCCGATGGGAGTGCCAACAATGTAAAGTTTTCCGCGCTCGTTGCCCGCCAGCTCAAGTGGATCAATAAATTCGGTGCGTGCTGCCATAGAGGGTTGTCCATTCATCCGTTGAATCGCCTGCGAATCTCCAGTGTAGCAAGTCGGTGCAGCTATCTCAAGCAAATGGCAAGGTTTTGGATTTTCGGCGGCATCAGGGGCTTTATCAACGCGCGCGCGGTGTGGTACTATCAAACAGATTGGCAGCGGACGAACTGCAAAGTCCATGCCGATACAACCCTGTTGCTCCGTCCGCCATCATTGTAAAGGGTTACACAAAGATTTGCACCCGGGTGAAGGTCAACCCCGAGGAATGGGTACAAAGGTTAATGGCAACCAGCGATCTTCAGGTTGAAAGCGGCCCCGAAAAGGCTCCCATCATCAACGAGGCCGCGACCGACGGGACTTTCAAGGTCACCCTCGTTGATCCGCCAAACCTTCTTGTTTCCGCCTTTCAGCAGGTGCATTATCTGCTGACCGCGCAGAAGTCTACCATTCCTGCGGAGTATTATCGCGGCGCCGTAAAACTACCGGCCACGGACCTTCGTCCCTGGTTTTACGACCTCCCTTCCCAGCTCAAAATCGCGTTTGAAAAACCCAAAGACCCCATCGGCATTTACAACCATGCCCAGGCGGAGAAGCGGGCCCTTTGCGCCTTCGTGCTTGCCCTGGCTCTTGGCTTTGGCGGCTATTTCTGGCGGAATCAAACCGGCCTGCTCCTGGGACTGATTGGTGGTTTCGCTCTTGGCGAAATCGCCGGCACGCTGCTCTTCAGGAATCGCCCTTATCCTCCCGACATCTGGCATGACTACCGGATGCAGGCAGCCTCCTGGGTCAATTCCGCCCTGGTTCATGGCATCGCCATCACGCTGCTGCTCTTGCCTTATATTCTGGCCCGGATGTGGCAGCCACCGAAGGCAGCTACCAAGATTGAAGCTACGGACATCTCTCCCTATCTCCCCATGCTGCCTTCGCACGGAAAGAAGGCTGGTGGCGGCGGCGGTGGCGGAGACCGCTCCCCTACGCCGGCTTCCAAAGGCGCGATTCCCAAGTTCTCCAAGTTGCAGCTTGCACCGCCCATGGCGGTCATTCCAAACCTGACCCCCAAGCTTGAAGTTGCGCCCACTCTGCTGGGCCCACCTGAGCTGAAACTCCCGGCAATGAGCTCCAACATGCCCTGGGGTGATCCGAACGGAGTGGCAGGTCCGGCCTCCAATGGTCCCGGCTTTGGCGGCGGCATTGGCAGTGGTTCAGGCGGCGGGGTTGGTTCCGGCAATGGCGGCGGTCTGGGTCCTGGTGAAGGCGGAGGCGTAGGCGGAGGGGTTTACAGCGTGGGTGGCGGCGTAAGCGCTCCCGTGCCCATCTACAAGCCCGAGCCTGCTTACTCAGAAGAGGCCCGCAAGGCAAAGTACCAGGGCACGGTGGTTTTGATGATTGTGATCGATGCCTCAGGCGCCGTCACCGACTGCCGGGTCATCAAACCCCTGGGCCTCGGCTTGGATGAAAAGGCAGTTGAAACCGTTAAAACCTGGAAATTCAAACCTGCCATGAAGAACAGCTCGCCCGTGCCGGTCCGCGTCAGCGTGGAAGTCAGCTTCCGGTTGTTCTAACTTCAAACTCTCAACCGAATAGCGAAGGGCGGGAATGTTCTTCCCGCCCCTTCCCTTTTTCACGTCCACCCGGCTATTGCGGGTTGGCGGGCGTGGCCATGCGCTTCTGGTTCTCGTCCAGGCTCTGCGCCTTCCTGGCCCTCTCATCCGCATACAGCTTTTGGAAAATCTGCATCTGCTCGTGCGATTTTGCCGGTTCATTGAGCTTGGTGTAGAGCTGGGCAAGCTGGTAATGCACGTTCTTGTCATCAGGCTCCAACTCCGTGGCCTTCAACAAAAGCTTCAGTGCCTCGGGGAGCTTGCCTTGGGCGGCATAGCACTTGCCCAGCAGGAAGTATCCCTTCATAAACCCCGGGTCGGCGGGGACGGAAAGCTCCAATAGTGGAACGGCTTCATTCAGCCTTCCACCCTTCACCAGGATGTCCGCAAGATAGTAGTTGGCCTTGGGATGGTTGGGATCTTCCTTTAAGGCAATCCGCAATTCCTTTTCCGCATTGGCGAAGTCCACTTTGTTATAATAGTTCTCTCCCAGCGCGTAGTGGACTCCCGGAAAATTCGGGTCCTGAGCGAGAACCTGCTGATATTCGTCAATTGCCTTGTCGTAATCCTGAGCTTTCGAATTGCTTTCCGCTTTCATCACCAGGATGTAAGTTGAATTCGGGTCCAAGCTGCCCAACTGATCGATGGCCTGAAGCGTGATCGCCTTCAGAAACCGAATCAACTGAAAGAGTACCTTCTTGTCCGTGGGGTCTTCCGTCAATAGAATTTGATACTGCTGCATGGCCTCGGCATTGCGGCTAAGAGATTGAAAAACCTGGGCCTCAAAGTAGCGCGCTCGCCGGTACTTGGGGTCAACCTCCAGTTGCTTGTCGAAAGCCGCAATCGCCTTATCGTATTGATTGAGCCCGAAATAGGAGAGCCCAATATAGAAGTTAACCTCCGGGTATTTTGGATCGATCTGCAATACCTGCTGGAAGGCATCAATGGACTCCGCCAATTTCACCTCGGTTTGATAAATGATGCCGAGACGCTTCAAAACCTCCGGATTCTGGGGGTAGTTTCTCGCCGCCTCCAGGTAGACCTGCTCCGCCATACCATAATTCTGGTTTGCTTCCAGCGTCCGTGCCTGAGTGAAATAGTCATCCACGCTCGTGGGCGGGGTTTGCCCCCACGCACCGGTGCGGAACGAAATGAGTAAAACTATAAGAATAAGGGCATGGCGAAGGGAATGAATACCTGGGCACCGTTGTCTTTTGACCATGAATGAGAGGTTATCACGGTCGTCCGGTAACTGGCAAAAGCAATTTCCCCTCCTCCAGCATGACCCAATGGGGCAAGGCATAACCCGGTGAAATTACCCGGAATTCGGGCGGGAATACCCGCTTCAGGCACAGGATCGTGACCTTAAGCCTTCACCGAACCTTGCAACCTGGGTGAAGGAAACCAGATCACCGGAAACAACGACAACAGCGGCGGGTTCTCTTGCCGCCCGAACATCGTTCCTGATCAGCCGTTGGCAAATCCTGCCCACGGACAAGCTGGCTTAGAGTGCGGTAGCAGCAGCTACCGCCTTTCTGTGGCCTTTCTCCCGCAGGATTTACGGTATGAATCCCGGTCGGAAGGCGGTAGCTGCTGCTACCGCACTCTAAGGCGTGTTCCGCTTATAGGCTTGTTTCTTCGGCTCGCGTTGCCCACCTATTGCTGCTGGTACGCCACCACATCATCTCCGAACAAACCTTCGGAGTTGAAGGAGACGTTGCATTGGTCGATGAGCTTCAGGGAGTCGGGATGCTGGTTTGAGAGGATCTGGTTCACCAGGAAGATACCGCCGGGATTCAACATGTGGGAGATGTTCTGCATGGCCAGCGCCTGCTCAAAAAAATTGTAGTACACAAAGATATTCGTGGCAATCACCAGGTCAAAACCACCCCCGGGCGCCACTTCAAGCTGCTGGGCCACCATGTTCAGGTCCTGCCCGCTGACGTGCACGGCCAACTGGGGGCGAATGGCGACGGCCCGCACATTCACTCCCTTGAAAAACCCGGGAGGCCCAAATGGACGGGTGGGCGTCCCCAGGACGTCGCCAAAGTGCTGCCAGTAGGAGATCAGTTCCGGGGGCCACCCGTTGCGCGAATCGTTGGGGAGTTGCACCACGTAAGGGCTGCCCGCGCGTCCGCGTGCCGCCAGCCGCTCAATGTGGGCAAGCACTGCTGGGTTCAGGTCAAACGCCACCACTCGCACTGTCTCCGGGCTTCCCAGCTTCAGGCGCAGAACCGATTCCATGATGGCGAAGGGTTGGATGGTCTGGATGGGGTAGAAATCCAACCCAATCCGCTTGTCGGCAAAGTCCAGCCCCGGCCCCATCACCGCAATGCGCCGGATGCCGCCGCGAGGCGTAAGGCCCTTCCCCGCCAATTGTCGCAGCATGGTGTCCAGGGCATAGTCCGGTTCAAGTGAGGTATCAAAGGAGAGGCCGCGTTCCTTGTAGATGGTGGCGCGAGTCATCAGGAGGGCATCAGGATCGCCCGTCTTCCGCGCCTCCTGCTGCTTGAATTCGTATGTTCGTTCCTCCAGAATCATGCGCTGCAAATTGGCCGTGAGGTAGGAGTTCACAACACTGGGAGCCACGCTGTGCCGCGCCAGGAAATCACTGGCAAACCTGATCCGCTCATTTTCGCCCGGCTTCAGCAGTGCCTGGCCCAGGGCATGGATGCGGTCGCGGGAGGCAATGGTCAGTTGGCCGCTTGCGTCCGCCCCCTCATCCGAACTGGGAATGGGAGGTAGCTGCGTGTAGGATGTGCCAAAAAGAATCAAGTTGCTGATGGAGTCCTCAATGCCACGGTCAATCCGGCCCCTGATTTCGTGGTCGCGCGACCTGATCCAACCATCCCAGGATGCGGCATTATTAATTTCTGACGGCGGCAGGTCAGGAGCGCCGGCGTCCACCATGGCGCGGATCAGGTCACGGACTTCATCAAAAGGGAGGAAATGAACTTTGAATTGGGGGGTAAGTGCAAATAACGACGCAGCCAGGCCCACAGCAAGTGCCACGAGCAGCAACTTCTTCTTCCACCTCCGCCATACCTTCGGAACATTCCGCCGCATCATGATCCCCGCATCCCCCCCATTATGAGGGCCCTGTCGTACCCCAAGCCGTTGGTCATTATAAGGGGTTGGCGCGGTTTGCGGCAATTTTGACGCGAGCGGACAAAGCCCGCCCTAGAGTGCGCACAGCAGCAGCTACCGCCTTTCGGTACGTTTCTCTGCCCTGTTTAAGGTATGAACCTCGACCGGAAGGGGGCTACCGCTTTTGTGACTCGAGATCCGGTGTGAGGGGCAATGGAGAACGGGCGGAAGGCGGTAGCTGCTGCTACCGCACTCCAAGGCGCTTCGCGCAGGGCTCATCCTAAGTGCACAGCAATAAGATCGGCCCCTACAGCTTTTCGCGCAGGAACTCCACAAGGACGTAACCAATCAGGGCCGCGCTGAGGGCGACAATAAGGTTGGTCTCAGTAAAGATATCCCGGAGCGCCCAGACCATGCCCTTGCTCAATGCCAGCCCTGAACGTTCATACTCACCCATGAGGAGGTTGGAGTAAAACAGAAATACGATGAAACCCACCTCGACGATTGCCCTCCCGACTTTCTTCATCGCTGTGCTCTGCTCCACTTCATTGGTCAACCTACTTCTTCTCCGGAGTCTCCGTGGCTGCGGCGCCTTCAACAATTTCAAGGACTCCGTTCGGGTCAGCATGGGCCACCGACTGTTTGGTGCCGGAGGGCCACAGAACCTCAATGGAATCGATCCGGGTGGCGGTACCAAGACCAAAGTAGAGCGGAAGATCGCTTTGTGACAGGTAGCCGGATTTGCCATCCAGCACCTTGGTGAGCTTCAAATCGCCCGCCGCCACCTTCACCTTGGCGCCCAACCCTTCCCGGTTTGACTTGGTGCCCACCAGCTTGATCTTGATGTAGGAGACCTTCTTTTTCTCCGTCAGATTGCTGATCAGCACGCGCGGCGCGGCATTGAATTCATTGGTCACAATATCCAGGTCGCCGTCATTATCCAGATCAAAGATGACGGAGGAGCGCGAGCTCAGCGATCCCAGCACGGTGAATTTGCCGTCGTGACCCTTGCAGTCGCGGTGAAGCCGGTCCGCACCGGAGCAATCCACATCAAACCACGGGGCCACCGTCTGTTCTCCCGGACGGGGTTCAATCCCCAGCAGGAATTCACTATCCACAAAATCCTTTCCCCCTTCATTTAATAAGAGGGAGTCGATGCCGTAGCGGAAGTGGTAGCTCATGCCCGCCGTGATAAACATATCCTGGTAGCCATCGGCGTTGAGGTCATCCACGCTCACGCCCCAGGGCCAATAGGTTTCCGCCCCGATCTTGTCCGACACCTCTTCAAACTTGCCGTTCCCCAGGTTCTTATAGAAGGCGTTGCCAAAGAGGCTCTTCTCATGCCCCACCATGAAGGAGTCCGCCCACATCATGGTTGACTTGGTCTTCTCCTGATCCCACTCGTCGTAGGTCAGGTCATAGCTCATGTCGGAATGCATATCGGTAATAAAGAGGTCCATCAGCCCGTCGTTATTGAAGTCGAAGAACTTGACGCCCATGGCGCCCCAGGGCGTCTTGGGGAAATACTCGTCGGTCTTATCGACGAAATGGTCGCCATTTACGTTCTTGTAAAAGTGGTTGTTCCCCTGCATGTTGAGAACGTAAAGGTCCGGGTAGCCGCTGTCATTCAGGTCAACAGCACTGGCGTCGCCGTTCCATCCGCAGGTGGTGATGCCGGAGGTCTTGGTGACGTCTTCAAACTTGTTGTTGCCAAGATTCTTATAAAGCTTGCAAGGCTCATTGCGGTCCGGATGGAGCTGGCCGGAGAAGGCGTCCGGCAAGCCAATGTAGTAGCCGCCGTTGCCCTTTTCATCGGAGGTATAACGGCCCACGTTGGAAAGAAACAGGTCCACAAGGCCGTCGCGATTGTAGTCAAAAAACACCGCTCCGGAGGAGTGCCCGGAATAGGCAAGCCCCGATTGCTCCGTGATGTCCTCAAACTTCCCGCCGCCCAGGTTGTGGAACAAGTGGTTGCCATGCCGCACCGTGGTGACGAAAAGATCGGGTTTTCCATCATTGTCGGTGTCGGCAAAGGAGGCGGCCACGCTGATCTGCCCGCAAAGGCCCACGCCGGCCTTCTCCGTAATGTTTTCAAATTTGCCGCCGCCCAGATTGCGCCAAAGCTCATTGCAGCCAAACTGATTGACGAAATAGATGTCGTAAAGGCCATCGCCATCAACGTCGGCCACGGCGATGCCGCTGCCGTGGTCATAGTGATCGGCTTTGTAAATCTTCCGGGCGTCATCTACAACGCCGTGGCGAAAGGTGATTCCGCTGGCGGCCAGCCCATCGGAAAACGTGAAGTCGTCAAAAACTTTGCAATCGCGGGCGCGTTTCTCCTGGTCAGCCTTCCGGCGCCGCATCCACTCAATTTCCGGCTGGCTTTTGGGCTCCTTCAATTCCTGGCCCATGTAAAGGTAACGCGTCGTTTGATCGGCGGAGTCAGCTTGCTGTGGCGGGGCGGCAAGGGCATTGCCTTCACGGCCAGAGAGATTGCCGAGGACGAGAATGACGCCGGGGATGCAGAACAGAGCCAGAAGTAGATTCTTGAGCCTCATGAGAAACATAGACCTCCCTGCGATTTAAGAGCGCGACAACAACAGCGATGCTGTCCAATGAAGGGAATCATCTTGGGCGAACTTTCCCGGGCCAACTTGTGCCGCTCGGCCTTGGGATGATATTTCAATCCCCATTTGCGGCCTGCCACCCGACTTCGGCGTGCGCTTGTCGGTTGCATCCGAAGGCCTAGGATAGAGCTCGGCACCCCGGGTTTCTCACTCCCAACGGAGTTTTACCCGACCCGGACTTTTCAATTGGATAACCGTGTTCCCGCGCCCCCGGCAACATTATACATCCATGCGCCGCCACGCCAAGCTTTCCTTTTTTGCCCGCCGGGCAAGGCGAGGCTGGAAAAATCACGCGCAATCGGGTAAACTTGGAGGCGTATCAAATCCGGCTTGAGGGGGGCGGAAAAGCTGGAACGCGGGCGTCAAGAACCGTTTCAAAGTGAACCTCCCCGGCAATTGCCCCTTGCAACCTCGGCCGCGATTCGGTAAGATTTTCGGTTTCCATGTGTTGGGAGATCGTCTAACGGTAGGACTGCAGACTCTGACTCTGCCTATCGGGGTTCGAATCCCTGTCTCCCAGCCAACCTAACCGCAATACATTCAGTCAATTAGGCCGAGCTTTTTCCACCCACAATTTCGCCAGACATTATGTCCCCAATTGAGGCTGGAGTGGGTCCACTCTGCAGCAGCGGAACGCATTTTGCGTCAACATTCCCCAACCTCGAAAATCCGACCCCTGCCACACCGGGTCAAAAAAATCACGATCAAAAATTTCTAGAGACGACATTGCCAACTCAAAGCTCAAGGATGAGTCGCGTGAGTCGTCGAGGTGGTATGGGTGTGATGGGTCACGGGGTGGTGCTTCACTGGCGCAGGCGGCTTCACCGGATGGTCAAGGCGGATGTAGGCCGCGGCCGCGCGAACCCGCACGCCATCCTTTTTATCGTCAAGCAGTGGGATCAGGTTCTCTTTGAGATCCGGGAACGGGTGCATCGCCGCCACATGGGCCGCGGCCGCGCGCACAGACCACTCCTTATCGTTGAAGGCTGCCCGCACGGCGTCTTTCAGACCAGGGTCCGTCGAGTTGCCCACCAGCAGCAGTGAGGCTGCCCGGGCGGAAGAATCCGGGTCGGAAAGAATGCCCTGGGCTGAGGACAAGCCAAACCCCAGGCCCGGCACAGGCGCGAATCCAGCGGCTTCAATGGCAATGGCAGTGAACAGCTTAGTGGGAGTGTGCAACATGCGCAGGGCGCTGCGCTTTTCCTTGGTGATGTAGCTGGAAGAGGCCTTTGACTCCTTGCTTACGACTTCCAGCAGGAACTGCGTTCCATCGATATCATGAAGTTGGTAGAGCACCTTGGCCGCGGCAAAGTCAACTTCAGGAACGGGATCGGCCAGTGCCTTCTTCAAAAGAGGGAGAACGAGAGCCTTGTTCTCTTTCAAATCACCCAGCGTGCTCACCACCGCAACTCGCACGGTGACGTCCTTGTCATCCAGCATGGGGGCGAGAAGATCCAGGTTGTGGTCATTCACCCCCACAAGGCTCAGAGCCTCTGCCCCGCCCTTGCGAACGTCGGGGTTGTGATCATGCACAGCGTCGTCAAGAATGCCCCGGCACCTTTGAACGGTGGTTTCAGCAGGACTGGCAGCCGGGATGGGAGCAGGGGCAGGAGCCTGCGCGAACGCCACGGTTGCACTCAACAAAATCAGCATCCAGACTCGCATCGTGATGGGCTCCTTCAATCCTGTGTGGTGTTCCAGGGCATGGTAACGGCTGATTCTCTGCGGCGAGAACCGTATTCGCGCAAGTTCGACCAAGGCAACTTCCTAATAATGGCACACCGACCGGCTCACCATTCTAATCAAATCACTGCGGCTTTTTCAAAAACTGTTTGGCCAGGGGAGCGCAGATTGCCCGATTGCCAGCGGAGAAATAGCACCGCGGCGGTAAAAGTAGCAGAATAAATCGCCGAATTCGGGTACGATGTTTAACCCACGCCTGCGTGGTTGAACAAATCTTATGCATGGAGTGAATTAACAATTTGACGACCTCAGTTGAATGCCTGCACCCCAACGTTTCTGCTGCCCACGCCCGGGTGGGACTTTTCGATTTTGATGGCACCATCTCCCTGATCCGCGCCGGCTGGGTGGACGTGATGGTTCCCATGCTGGTGGAGATCCTCGTGGACCTTCGCACCGGTGAAAAAGAAGCCGCCCTCTACACGCTGGTGAATGAATTTGTGGCCCGCCTGACCGGCGAACAGACCATCTACCAGATGATGGAGCTGGCCCACCAGGTGGAATTGCGCGGCGGCAAACCTTTGGAGCCCCTCGCCTATAAAAAGATGTATTCTGACCGGCTGATGGCGAAGATTGAATACCGCCGCCAGGAACTGCGCACCGGCGCCGAGTCCCCGGAAAAATATCTCGTGCCCGGAACCGTAGCCCTTCTTGAATCCCTGCGCGAGCGCGGCCTGAAGCTCTATTGCGCCAGCGGCACCGATGAAATCTACACGGTTGAAGAGGCGGGACTGCTCGACGTTCGCAAGTACTTTGATGGCGGCGTCTATGGCGCGCAGGAGGATTACCGGACTTTCTCCAAGGAGATCCTGATTCAACGCCTGATTTCCGGGTTCGAAATCAAGGGCGACGACTTACTTGGCTTCGGCGACGGCTTCGTGGAAATCAAGAACGTGAAGGACGTGGGCGGAATCGCCGTTGGCCTTGCCACTGACGAGCCCGAGTGCCTGAAGATTGACGAGTGGAAGCGCAAACGCCTGGTGGGCGTGGGCGCAGACTTTATCGTTCCCAATTTCCTCGCACGCGAGGAACTGTTGGCGAAGTTGTTTCCGGGAAGTTAAGGGAGTTACCATGCGATCAAAATATCAATCCTTCGACCGTTCGCGCCTTCTGATCAAGCCCCTGGGCGAACGGAAGCATGACATGAACGCCGATTACGTTCTGAAGCTCGATGGCCCCGTGCCTGAATTCTCCCATCCGCAATTGAAGACAGTGGCGGAAAGATTGCTTGCCGCCAGGGAGAAAGGCACCGCCCGCATCCTGATGATGGGCGCGCACGTGATCAAGATGGGGGCCAGCCGTTTCGTGATCGACCTGATCGAGCGCGGCCTGATTACGCATGTGGCGATGAACGGCGCGGGTTCGATTCACGATTACGAACTCGCACGCATCGGCGCTTCCACGGAGAGTGTGGCGCGCTACATCCGCAGCGGCGAATTCGGCCTCTGGCATGAAACCGGCGACTTGAATGAGATCATCAAAGAAGCCGCTGAACTTCAACTGGGCCTCGGCGAAAATGTGGGGCGGCGAATCCAGGAAAGCACTTTCAAGTTCAAGGACCTCAGCATCTTCGCCGCCGCCTACCGCAATTCGGTTCCCGCCACCGTGCACGTGGGCATCGGTTACGACATCATCCACGAGCATCCCAATTGCGACGGCCGCGCTCTTGGCGCATCGAGCTACCATGACTTCCTGATCTTCACCAAAACCATGGAGAAGATGGAGGGCGGCGTCATGCTGAACTTCGGCTCCGCCATCATGGGGCCGGAGGTTTATCTGAAGGCGCTCTCCATGGTCCGCAACGTGGCGCACCAGCGCGGAGAGGTCATCAAAAATTTCACCACCGCCGTCTTTGACCTCGTGCCGATCGAGGGCGACATCCATCACGAATTGCCCAAGACCGATCCCGGCTACTATTTCCGCCCCCACAAGACCATTCTGGTAAGAACCGTGGCCGATGGCGGCGAGAGTTTCTATTTCTGTGGAGATCATCGCGCGACCGTGGCAGCGCTGCGGCGCGAACTATTGGAGCTGCAACCATGACTATTCCTGAAATCCTGAACGGCATCACAAAATTGCGCGCCCTGGTGGTGGGAGACATCTGCCTTGACCGCTGGTGTACGTACGACCCTGCAACCTCCGAGCCTTCGGCCGAAACCGGCATTCCCCGCCTGGGAATTGTGGCCAGCGAGGTCACTCCCGGCGGCGGCGGAACCGTGGCCAACAATCTAGCCTCGCTGAAGCCCGCCAAAGTTGCGGTGCTGGGCGTGCGCGGCGACGATGGCTTTGGCTATGAACTTGACCGCGCCCTCACCGAGCGCGGCATTGACGCCAGCCTGATGGTGGGCCTTCGCAATTGGCAGACTTTCACTTACACCAAGCTGCTGAACAGCACCAACGGCGTTGAAGACCAGCCGCGTGCCGACTTCATCAACACCAAGCCCATGCCCGAGGAAGCTGAACAGAAGCTGATCGCCAACCTGAACTCGGCAATTGAAGGCTTTGACGCCGTGCTGGTGGCTGACCAGGCGGAAACCTCGGCGGGTGGCGTGGTGACTCCCGCCGTGCGCGAGGCGTTGATTGCCGCCGCGGCAAAGTACCCCGGAAAGATCGTTCTGGTGGATTCCCGCCGCCGCCTGCACCTGTATCGCAACGTGATGGTGAAGCCGAACCATAGTGAGGGAACTGCAGCTTGCAAAAACCTCTTCGGCGACCCGGATTTCAAGCAACTGCGCGAAGCATTGGTGGCCCCAGTGCTCTTCCTGACCCACGGCCCCAAGGGCGCGCTGGTCTACGAAGAGGGCAAGGAGACTTGGTCGAAGCCGCGGCCGGTGGAGAATCCCGTGGACATCTGCGGCGCGGGCGATAGCTTTGCCGCTGGAACCGCGCTCACCATGGCCGTGACGCATGACCCGGTTGAGGCCGCGAGCTTCGGCAACATCGTGGCGTCAATCACCGTGATGAAAAAAGGAACGGGCACGGCCTCGCCGGAAGAGGTCCTTGCCGCGGTGGCGAAGGGCTAAACCGTTATCGCCAATCGTCTTGGAGTGCGGTAGCAGCAGCTACCGCTTTTACTTGTTCCCAAGAAGCTTGCCATTTTCGTGTGGGGCCATGGAGGAAGGCGGTAGCTGCTGCTACCGCACTCCAAGAGAGCGTCGCCCACAATTGGAATACCTGGTTCATGACCGGAACTCAATGAACAATGTTTGGCACAAAAGGGGTTGTACCAATGGGTAACTTTTCCGTAGCAAAGAAGAAGGAACAAGGCCACGTCACCTATCACCTGAAGGACGCCAAGCGGAAGATGGCGTTCAGCCTCGCCCCGGACATTGGCAACTGGGGATACAGCCTCAAGTCCAACGGCAAAGAGGTCTTCTACCCGCGCCCGCCCTTTGAGCAATACATCAAGGAGCGCGGCCTGGGTTACGGCAATCCGCTGATGGCGCCCTTTGCCAACCGCATCGACCAGGACTATTACTACTTTGAAGGCAAGAAGTACCTGCTGAATGGCGAGCTGGGGAATTTTCTGCGCACCCCACCCACCAACTATCCCATTCACGGGCTGCTGGCTTACGACAACCGCTGGGAAGTGGTGAAGACCAGCGCGTCAGACGCCGCCGGCGCGGCGGTTACGTCGCGTCTGGAATTCTACAAGTATCCTGACCTCATGGCGCAGTTCCCTTTCGCTCACGTTCACGAGGTTACCTATCGATTGAAGGGTGGAAAGCTGGAGTGCGCGACCAAGATCACCAACGTGGGCAATTCCAACATGCCTGTTCACTTTGGCTATCACCCATACTTTGTGCTGGACGGCCCGCGCGAGCAGTGGACGCTCCACGTGGCCGCGAAGAAGCATTGGATTGTGCCGCCCACACTGATTCCGACGGGCGAACTCGAGCCCGCTGAAACCTATCTGCCCGGCTGCACGGGTGATTTGAAACTGGAAGGCGCATACATTGACGCAGCATTTACCGAACTCGTGCGCGACAAGGACGGCCTCGCCCGCTTCGTGGTGGCGGGCGCCAAACGCAAGGTGGAGATTGCCTTTGACAAGGAATTTACCACCGCCGTCTGCTTTGCCCCGCTTCAGTGGCAATACGTCTGCGTCGAGCCACAAACCGGCCCCACGAACGCGTTCAACCTGAAGCATGAAGGGAAGATTGCGGACCTGCGAGTACTGGCCCCGGGAAAAGTTTTCCAGGGATCGTTCTGGTTCACGCCAACGGGGTTTTAAGGCTGTAGCGCGGGTGTCCCCACCCGCGCTTTCGTTATGCATTTTCGATTTGGCACGGGAATCTTCACCCACGCTTTAGCTGTTCATGTTCGATTTGGCACGGGCTTCTTCATCCACGCTTCAACTCTTCATCTCCGATTTGGCGCGGGTGTCCCCACCCGCGCTTTCGTTATGCATTTTCGATTTGGCGCAGGGATATTGTCCACGCTTCAGCTATTCATCCTCAATCTTACGCGGGCATCTTCCCCACTCTTCAGGTCTTCATCTTCAAATTCGCGCGGGTGGGGACACCCGCGCTACAGACCTACTTCGCGAACATCTCCAACTCCGTAACCTGCGAAACAATGTGGCCGATCAGGATGTGCGATTCCTGGATGCGCGGCGTCTCGCTGGAGGGCACGCAGAGGGTGTACGTGGCCACCTCTTTTAGCAAATCTCCGAACTTGCCCGTCAAGGCCACGGTGACGATGCCCTTGGCTTTGGCCGCCGCCAAGGCTTTAATCACATTGGGAGACTTTCCGCTGGTGGTGAAGCCCACGGCCACGTCACCCGCCTGACCCAACGCTTCCACCTGCCGCGAGAAGACGTTCACGTAATCGTAGTCATTGCCAATTCCCGTAACCGCAGAGGAGTTGACGGTGAGGGCGAGTGCCGGAAGCGGCGTGCGCTCCATCTGAAACCTTCCCACAAATTCCGCCGCAATGTGCTGCGCGTCGGCGGCGCTGCCGCCGTTGCCGAACAGCAGCAGCTTGTGGCCGTTGCTTAAAGCCGTGACGAACTCCCCAATCACGTCGTTGATCTGCTTCAGGAGTTGCGGATCCGCAAGCAACGCCTGCTTGACCTTGATGCTCTCTTCAATGGAAGTGTTGATCAAGGTGTCTCGACTGGAACTCATTTCCGAACCTCCGCTGGAGTAATTAAATAACCTCAGATTTCTCATGCCGCCAGGGGTGTAATCGTCGCGCCCTCAAGGCAGCCGTAAATAATTATGGTAGCACAAGGCGGCCGTTAGCCGTACCACCGGCAACGTGCCGCGGACCGCTGGTGCGGTGAAAACAATCTCACGCAAAGGCGCAAAGACGCGGAGAAGCGCAAAGGAAGACCCTTTGTTTCCTTGGCGAGCCTTTGCGCCTTGGCGTCTTTGCGTGAGTTGTTTTCTCTTTAATCAATTCTTTCACAGCTTCTCCTACCCCTGCTCGGGCATGGCCAGGACCTGTCCCGATGACTTGGATCGGGATGACCTTGGCACAGCACCCGGTTTCATCACGCGATTGCAACTCTACGCATTCAGTCGTACATTATCGTGCGGCGGTTGTGGCATCGTTCCGTTCAATCAATTCCGCATTCCCCGGCGAAGTGCAGGCGTGGACGCTGGGGCAAGAGCTCGTTGGAGGTGTCAGTGTTCAGGTTGCGTAATTTCAGTTACATCATAGTGATCGCGGCAGTCCTGGCCGGGATGACCGTCAGCATCGCCGGCCAGACCAAGCCCAAAGGTGAGATTGACCTGGTGGGTTACGCCCACACCGATCTTTCCTGGCTCTGGCCCAAGAGTGAGACCATTCATGAAGTTCTTCCGCGCACCATTCAGAGCGTCTTGAAGATGATTCAGGATCATCCCGGCATGGTTTATGCCATGAGCGCTGCCCAGTCCTACAAGTGGATTGAGCGTTATTACCCCGACCTCTTCGCCCAGATCAAAACCAAGATTGCCTCCGGCGAATGGGAGGTGGTGGGCGGTTCGTGGACCGAACACAACACCAACATCCCCAGCGGCGAATCGCTGGTGCGGCAGCATCTCTATGCCAAGCGCTACTTCAAGGATAAGTTCGGCGTTGACGTCAAAACCGCCTGGCTGCCGGATTCCTTCGGCTTCAATTGGAATCTCCCCCAAATCTACCAGAAATGCGGCATGAACTACTTCGTCACCTTCAAGCTGCAATGGCAGATCGAACGCAATGATCCGCCGGTTCCCTTCCCTTATCACCTCTTCTGGTGGCAGGGGCCGGATGGCTCGCGGGTGCTCTCCTTCCTCACCGTGGGCGGCTACAACGGCAGGGCCGAGCCCTCGCAATTGCTGGACGCCTTGAACACGGTCGATGCGCAGTCCCATATTGACAAGCTGCTGTCACTCTATGGCCAGGGCGATCACGGCGGCGGCCCGATGGCGGACATGATGGACCGCGCCGTCACGATGATGCACGACCCCGATTACCCCACCGTCCGTTTCAGCAAAGGCGTGGATTACTTCCGCGAGGTTCAGGCGCTGCCGCAGGCGAAGGATCTGCCCGTGGTTGACGATGAGCTCTACGTCAAAACCCACCGCGGCACGTTCACCACCGATTCGCAGGTGAAGCGCGACAATCGCCGCAGTGAGGTTCTGCTGATGAACGCGGAGAAGTTCTCCCTGATTGCCTCCCAGTTCGGCGACGCCTATCCGCAGAGCCGCATTCAGGACTTGTGGGAAAAGGTGCTGTTCGGCCAGGTTCATGACAACATTGACGGCTCGGCGATGGAGGAAGTTTACCGCGATGCCGCCACCGATTACGCCGATATCAAGGCCGACGGCGGGAAGATCGTTGACTCCGCTCTCAGCACCATCGGCAAACAGGTGAACACGCAGGGCGAAGGGCAAGCGGTGCTGATCTTCAATCCCCTGGCCTGGGAGCGCGGCGGGCTGGTGACACTCGATTCAACGTATTTTGCCGGACTCAAGCACTTCACGATTTCTGACGCGGCCGGCCGCGCGGTTCCTTATCAGATTGAGGCGGACAAGGGCGCGGCAAAGGCGATCTTCTTTGCGGATCACGTGCCGGGCCTGGGCTACAAGGAGTATCACGTGACGGCCAGCGCCGAGGAGCCGAAGTTCCCAACCGACCTCACCGTCTCCGGCCTTACGCTGGCGAACGACAAGGTGGAAGTGGTGGTGGACCCCGTTTCCGGCAACTTGAAGTCGTTGAAGCGGAAAGATGGCGACCGCAACTTCATGCGCGGGGACAATCCCGGCGCGGCGCTGGAAGTGTGGGAGGATAAACCGGCCAACGCTCCCGCCGGAGAGCCGGCGTGGAATATCAACCTGGGCGTGGATCACAAGCTGGATCGAGCCGAGAGCATTAACGTGGTTGAAACCGGTCCCATTCGCGCCGTGGTGCGCGTCAAAAAGCTGTTTGGCGACTCCTCGTTTGTGGAGAATATCGTTCTCTACAGCCATGCCGACCAGGTGGATTTTGAGCTCAACGTGGACTGGCATGAGAAGTACCGCTTCGCCAAAGTCGCGTTCCCGGTGAATCTCTCCAGCGCTTACGCCACTTACGAGATCCCTTTCGGCGCCATTCAACGGTTTGATTGGACGCTCAAGACTGACCCGGGCGTAAAGCTCCAGGCGCCGCCGCGGGGGTGGGAACCAGCGGATCGCACCAAGTTTGAGGTGGCCGGGCAGCGCTGGTCCGACGTCAGCAACCAGACGGGCGATTACGGCGTGACTCTACTCAACGATTCCAAGTACGGCTTCTCCTATCAGGACAACACACTGCGCATGAGCCTGATTCGCGGGCCGCGCCGTGGTTACCCCAATATGCCTGACACCTGGTCAGACCAGTCGGATGAGCCGTTTGTGGGCATCCATCACATCGCCTACGCGCTGGTTCCCCACCAGGGCACGTGGCAGAACGTTGACGCCACGCGGCGGGGAGCGGAGTTCAATGAGCCGCTGCTGCCCAGGGCCGAAGCTTCCCACGCGGGGCAGCTTGCCGCAAGCTACAGCGTGCTCAATGTGACACCTTCCAGCGTGATCGTGGAGTCGGTGAAAAAGGCCGAGGACAGCAATGAGTACATCGTCCGCTTGTACGAGGCTGCGGACAAGCCTTCCACCGCCGTCCTGGACTTCGCGCGCCCACCCCGCTCCGCGCGCGAAACCGACATGCTGGAATGGGACAAGTTCGTGCCCTCCACCGCATTCGCCATCAAGGGGACGACGGTCAGCATTCCCGTGAAGCCGTTCGAGGTGAAGACGATTCGCGTGGGATTCTGAAGAACAGTAGGCAGTAGGCAGGAAGCAGTAGGCAGGAATCAGGCTTCGTAGGGGCGGTTCGCGAACCGCCCCCCGTGGGCACTCAGACCCGGTGGGGACTCCACTTCACTTCAGCCATTTTGCCATGCGCTGCCGGACTTCATCTTGACTGATGAGTTCTCCGCGGTCCGCTTGTAGAAGACCTCTTTCGACTTTGTAGAGCAGGTAAAGTCGATCCAATGCGTCTTCGACTCGAGCATCGTCGGGAAGACCTTCCATTGCCTTCATGATCTGCCGCTTTGTTCCCACGGCAACTCTCCTTATTCACTTCGTATCCTGGCACCGAAAACGTGCACGGGCTAGGGCGGAATGACTTGGTCTGGCTGAGCGAATTGCGCAATAAAGAACCCCGCGCCACCAACAACCCATTCATTTTCAATGCCTTCCAAGAACAACTCGGCAATAGCCAGCAACTCCTTTGTTTTCAATAACTCATCCGGAGCAACCTTCATTTTTGACATCTTTTTGTGTTGGCGGATTTCGAGGCGATTCGAATGACTTTTTGAGGGGATTTCTGGGGGCGGCCGGAATGTAGCGGGCCTTCATTTCAAATCTAGCCTATCATAACGGGCTCAGGATACCAAGAGACATTATGCCCAAATCTGGCAGGAACCGCTGGCTTGTAAGGGGAGGCTGCAACACTAGGAATGACACACCGCAGGTTTGGCGAGAAAAGAACCCCCCGAAATGTCGTTCTTGAAAAACGACATTTTGGTGCAATTGTCCAGATTTTTGCAGCAGCAGAACCGGTGTCGCTTCACGGTTCACCAAGCTTGGTTTTTTAGCCCAGGTTAATCAAATTTGGAAGAAATCAAAAAATTCGCCGCCAGCAATCCAGAAAAGGCTATCAACGAACTAATTTCCAAACTCATTTCCCACAGTCGGCAAAAAGATGTAAAATCCCCCCGCATAGGCGCGAAATCATCCCCGGTCCCAACGAAGGCGTTGAACAAATCTGCCACCGCATAAAGGAAGTCAAGATGAACCGCCAAGTATCCCGCAGAAACCTCTTGAAAACTGTAGGCGCAGCCGCCCTGCTGAATTCCGCAACAAGTGGGGCAGCCATTCCTCCGATGCCCGCGGAGAGCCGGATTACGCCCAACATCTGCCTGGGCATGGATGGCAGGCTTTCGGCCGGGAATTCGGATGAAACCGGAATGCGCCGGGTAAAGCAACTGGGTGTAAACCATGTGGTGATGGGAGGGCCGGAGATCCCGTGGGAAACAGGCCAGATCCGCGCCCTGGTGGACCGCCTGAAGGCAGGCGGGCTGACGCTCGGCAACTTGATGGTTTCGGGCTTCCCCAACACAATCTATGGCCGCCCAGGGCGAGACGCGGAAATCCAGAAGGTCCAGCAATCCATTGAGGCCGCGGGCGCGGCAGGCGTCCCCGTGGTGGAATATAACTTCTACGCCCACCGGTTGGTTGAAGGGTACTACGAAGAACTGGGCCGCGCGGGGGCGGGGATGACGGCGTTTGATTACGCCCTGGTAAAAGACCTGCCGCCGCTTCCCGAAGAAGGAGCACACACGCTTGAGGAGATCTGGAGCAACATCACTTACTTCCTCAAGGCCGTCATTCCGGTGGCGGAAAAGGCAGGGGTTCGACTCGCATTGCACCCCAACGATCCCCCCGCGCCCCTCAGCCGCGGATCGCAACAGATCATGGGAGATTTGAAGGGATGGAAGCACCTGATTGAGATTGTCCCCAGCAAGGCGAACGGAATCACCTTTGATTGCGGGGTTACGCGCGAATTGGGGGAGGATCCGGTGGATGTGTGCCGCTATTTTGGCAGCCGCGACCGCATCAACCACGTCCACTACCGCAATGTGCGCGTCGTAACTCCCAGGGAAAAATACGCGGAAGTCTTTCTGGACGAAGGCCAGGTGGATATGTTCGCGGTCATGAAGGAGCTTATCCGGCAGGGGTATCCTCGCCTGATCTATCCGGAACACCCACGCCGGCTTGACGCCGACCGTGAAATTGCCGCCCCCACACCCTATTATCCGGGCGGTGGAACCTACGTCGGGTACGTCTACAACGTGGGTTACACCCGGGCGATGCTGCAAGCCGCAATGGATTTGTAGGATGAATGGGGCCCCTGTTTCGGCGAAGGATCCGGCTTGGGTTTGCCGAAACCTGTCTGACCTGGCTTTTCTGGCGTTGGCGGAGACCAAATCCTCCCGGGCGGCATCTATTGGTTCGTAAGGAGGCGCGGCCGCTCACGCGCGGCAAGTACCAGAGTCAAATTGACTTGCAGCAATTGGCTTGAAATATTTGTTAGCAAACTGTAAACTGTTTGTGGTTCTATTTTCCTGTAAGTTCTTTTCCTGCCGGCTTGGCTTGGGGCATGGCTCGAGAAGAACCACCAGCGCCAATAAACATGAGAGTGGCCATGACCGCTGAAGGAAAGAGCTTGCCCGCTGCCGGCGTGGAGCCTCGGCGGATCATCGACCAACAGCGTAGGGGAATTACCGCCCGAGCAAAAACACCGGATTTTCCCGTCGAACCCATAGTCAGCTGGGGCTTTAACTGCATCCAAGAGAAGTCAGCTTGGACCCGGGGGAGCCGTACAATTCCCATGCCCGGGGAATGAGCGAGCTGAAAATTTACGCACAGGGAGAACCTGAGCACTACATGAAACGACGAAATCAGGCCGAACCAGTTACGCAACGGGAAGCCCCGCGGCTCACTTTCGCTGAAGTCCGATTCGACGAAAACCTTCAAGAGGTCATCCAGCGCTCTACGGATTACCTGCTGTCTTTGCAGGCCCCGGAGGGCTTCTGGGTCGGAGAACTTGAAGCGGACACAACCCTTGAATCGGACTACATCTTCTTTCTTTTCGTCTTGGGACTTTTAGATGGGCGCCGTTGCGTCAAGCTGGCGAACTACATTCGCCGCCGTCAGCTCTCTGATGGCGGATGGAATATCTATCACGGTGGACCGTCGGAACTCAACGCCACCGTCAAAGCCTACGTCGCACTCAAGCTGGCAGGCGATTCACCGAACGCTCCCCACATGGCGCGCGCACGGTGCCAGATTCACGACCTGGGGGGGGTTGAGGCCACCAACTCCTATACCCGCCTCTATTTGGCCTTGGGCAATGTACTGCCATGGTCCTATGTTCCGGCCATTCCGCCGGAACTGATCCTGATTCCGTCCTGGTTCTTCCTGAACATCTATTCCATGTCGTCATGGACGCGCGCCATCGTGGTGCCGCTGATGCTCGTGTACGCGCGCAAACCCCATTGGGATTTACCCGCCAATGCCGGGGTGCAGGAACTCTTCAAGGATGCCTCCGGGGGCATTCCCGCCTTTGAATGGGACCGCAACATCCTGAGCTGGCGTAATTTCTTTTTGGTGTTGGACCGCCTTTTCAAACTGCACGAGAAGCTTCCCTGGAAGCCGTTCCGCAAGCGGGCGCTGCGCAAGGCCAAAGCGTGGTTATTGGAACATTTGGAACGCACCGAGGGCTTGGGGGCAATTTACCCCGCCATGGTAAATTCGGTATTTGCTTTGCGGTCGCTGGGTTATAGCGTCGACGACCCGGTTACCGTTCGTGAAATCGGCCATCTGGCGGATTTTGAGATCGAAGAGGGTGACACGCTTCGTATGCAGCCGTGTGTCTCGCCGGTATGGGATACTGCGGTCACGATGTTCTCCCTGCAAGAGGCCGGATTGCCGGCCGACCACCCCGCCCTGGTCAAAGCGGCCACCTGGCTGCTTGACCATCAGGTGCTGGGAGGGGGCGACTGGCAGGTCACCAATCCTGAGGTCGATCCGGGCGGATGGGCGTTTGAATTTCGCAATGACTTTTACCCCGACGTGGACGACACGGCTTTTGTGCTGATGGCGCTGCAACGCGTCGCTTACCCCAATCCGGCCCGTCTTGAGGAAGCCTTGCGCCGCGGCACGGCCTGGGTATTAAGCATGCAAAACCGCGATGGTGGCTGGGGCGCGTTTGACCGCGACAATGATTCAACCTTCCTCACCCGTGTTCCCTTTGCGGATCACAATGCCATGATCGATCCCTCCACCGGGGACTTGACCGCGCGGGTTTTGGAATATCTTGGCCGAAGCAAGTGGCCAGCTTCCGACCCCAGGATTCAGCGCGCCGTCCACTTCCTGCAAAAGGATCAACACCCTGAAGGCCCCTGGTATGGACGGTGGGGCGTCAACTACATCTACGGAACCAGCGGAGCCTTGCGCGCCCTGGAAACGCTGGGACTGCAGAATAACGAGGAATGCAAGAAAGCGGTTGCGTGGCTTCGTTCCGTGCAGAATTCCGATGGTGGTTATGGCGAGTCCTGCGGCTCCTATGATGATCCGGGACTGAAAGCGCGCGGACAGAGCACGCCTTCGCAAACAGCCTGGTCCCTGATCGGTTTGCTGGCTGCGGGTGAGCCCAATGAACCGGCCGTAAAGCAGGCCATTAGCTATCTCCTTGAACAGCAACGCGACAATGGCGCCTGGCCCGAGGCCGCATTCACGGGAACCGGTTTCCCCCGGGTTTTCTATCTGAAGTATCACCTTTACCGGGATGTGTTCCCACTCTATGCGCTCTCGCGCTATCGCAACATGCAGGAAGGCGCGGCCGCGTTTGAAACCATGAGCTTCTCTCCCGATGAATTCCCACCCCGCCGTGCCAATGGAAATGGAAACGGGAAAAAGAACGGGAACGGCAACGGAAATGGGAACGGGAACGGCAACGGGAACGGAAAGAAGCACTAGGGTTTCTGTCAGGCGCAACACCCCGGTTCAATAAGCCAATCGTCGCCAATCAGGCATGATTTTTCCATGGCAGATTTCCAAAATGTAAAATTTTACCTTTTTGCGCTGACCTTGGCCTCGGGACTATTGTGGCTATTCCAAACTTCGCCGATCTTGCTGCAAGCTCCCCCAAAGGCCGACCCACGCATCGCGATGAGACGGGAAAATGCTCTCCCTTATAACCGGCGCGAACGGATTCATTGGTAGCCACGTCACCCGATTCCTGCTTGAGCAGGGTGAGCAGGTTCGCGTGCTGGTTCGCCCTGAAAGTGACTTGCGCCTGCTGGAAGGCCTTCCCGTTGAGTTCGCCTATGCGGATTTGCGCAACCCCGCTTCCCTTTCCGGCCCCGTAAGTGGTGTCCAACGCGTTTACCACGTGGCTGCCGACTACCGTCTCTGGGCGAAAAATCCTCAGGACATTTACGCAAGTAACGTCACTGGCACGCGCAACCTGCTGACCGCGGCGCGCGCGGCCGGAGTTGAGCGGTTCATCTACACCAGCAGCGTGGGAACAATTGTCCCTCCCCACCCACGCGCCATGCCCGACGAAAAGACCCACCTAAAACTGGCGGACATGATTGGCCATTACAAGCGCTCCAAATTCCTGGCGGAGCAGGCAGCATTTGAGGCGGCGAGTCAGGGTCAACCAGTGGTGATCGTCAATCCCACCACGCCGGTCGGCCCCGGAGATTGGAAGCCCACCCCCACGGGGAAAATTATTCTGGACTTTCTGAATGGACAAATTCCCGCCTACGTCGATACGGGACTGAACTTCGTTGCCGTGGAGGACGTCGCCCGGGGGCATTGGCTAGCGGCGGAACGCGGCAAAATCGGGGAGCGCTACATCCTGGGTGACCGCAATTTGACCCTGAAAGAACTGCTACAAATCCTTTCGAATCTCAGCGGCAGGCCCATGCCACGGATTCGCCTGCCCCATGCCGTCCCCTATCTTGCGGCACTGGTGGACACAGTAATCTCCGGAATCCTTCGCCGTGAGCCCCACATCCCCCTGGAGGGAGTGCGGATGGCCCGGCACAAGATGTTTGTGAGCGGCGCCAGGGCACAGAAGGAATTGGAGTTTCACCCGGGCTCCCTGGAAGCGGCGCTGGAGCGGGCCATTCGCTGGTACAGCGACCATGGGTACCTCAAGTCGCCCCTGAAAGCCCCCGCGCCGAACGCGGTCGCAGCATAACCCCATGATGAACAAGGTCTTACTCGCCTTTGCCATGAAAGAGGAGATGGCCCCCTGGCGGCGCAACCATCGCTTCCGCTCTGTGACAAATTCGCCACACCCTGTCTCCGTCACTTCCGTTGGATCCACTGAAGTCTACGTGGCGCTGGCGGGCGCCGGAGCCCCCAACGCGCCACAGCTCGATGAGTTAGCCTTTGCCATTGAACCGACGCTCGCCATTGTTACAGGCGTGGCCGCCGGGCTCAAGCCGGAATGGCGTCCGGGCCACATTCTAGTGGCGGAGACGGTTTCAGGACTGGACCGCAAGGTGGAAATCGCCGCCGACCCGAAACTCATCCACCACGCCGTAAACTGTGGTGCAGCACCAGCCCCCGTCCTACTTACCCTGCCCCGCATTGTTCGAACCGTGGAGGAGAAGTTGGGCCTGGGCACCCGCGCCGACGCAGCGGACATGGAGAGCCTGCCCCTGATGAAGCACTGGTCCGCCCGCGGCATCCCTTCCCTTGCCCTGCGCGTTATCCTGGACCCGGTGGATATACCGATGACTTGCGATTTCGAATCCGCCATGGACGACGAAGGGCAGGTGCGAATTTCCGGAATCCTGGCTCAACTGGCCCACCACCCCGGCCTGCTCCCCGACTTCCTTCGCCTGGCAAAACAGAGCCGCATCGTCCTGGGACTTCTGGCGGAGTTTCTGGATTGCTTCCTCGAAAACCTGGAACGGCTGGAGAGGGGTTAGGCGTTCGGCGTTCGGCGTTCGGGGTTCGGGACTCGGGAGCTCGCGTCTCTCCTTGACATCCCAGGGCCGGTCATTTTGACTGGAAACATTCACTTCCTCGTGGGAAAATAGCCGGTGGGGGGGAGCGCGCGGGTGGTTCGACGGCGCTCTGGAATTCACGTGGTCTACGATCCAAATGGGAACATGCAAGGCACGGCGCAAGAAAGTTTGAATGAAGGCGCAGTAGGTGGCGGAATCAGAAACGTGGGTGCGGTAAAACCCGCCATCGACCTGACTCAGCACAGGAAGCATCTCTTCTACGAAACCTCGCATTCGCCCTCGCTGGCGGACCTGGTGGGTTACGAAAACGCCAAGGGGATCATCGATTTCTGTTTTATCGCCAACCCCTACTACCCCACGCCGGAAATGCTGGAAGGTCTGAAGGAGAACATCACCAACCTCATCAAGTCCTATCCCTCCAGCAATCCCATCACCTGCCAAAGGAATCTGGCCCAGGTGCTGAACGTCAACCCCGACCACCTGATTATCGGGAACGGAGCCACTGAGCTGATCGTGCTCGTAAACACGACGCTGATTGAGCGCATCGCCGTGCCCGTGCCGACCTTCGGGGAGTACATCGAAAAGCTGAAAGACCAGCGCGACGCGGAGCTCTTCACGCTGAAGCCGGAGGCGAATTACCAACTGGATTTGCAGTCCTACCTTGCCTGGACGCGCCAGCGCGGGCTGAAGGCGCTGCTGGTGATTAACCCGGGCAATCCCACCGGGCAGCTCTTTTCGCTTGATGAGATGATTGAGTTCCTCGAACACGCCAAGGACATGGAATTGGTCATTGTGGACGAATCGTTTATCGACTTCGCCGGTGAGACTATTCCCAGCCTCCTGCAGGTGGCGGAACAATACTCCAACCTGCTGCTGGTGCGCAGCATGAGCAAGCACTGCGGAGTGCCCGGCTTGCGCCTGGGATACTGCTACAGCGGCAATCTTTTCATCCTCAATCGTATGCGCCAATACATTCCCACTTGGAACGTGAACACGCTGGCCCAATATTTTCTGTCGCTCCTGCCCTCCACCAACGCGGCCTACCACCAATCGCGAATACGGCTGATTGGCGACGTGCGTTGGCTCTATAGCGCACTGCGGGCGATCGCCGGGATTGAGGTCTACCCCACCGGAGCCAATTTCATTCTGTTGAAGATCAAAGGCGGCATGACGGCGGCCGAGTTGCAGGCGCTGTTGCTGAGCGAGCATCGCATGTATGTGCGCGACTGCTCCAACAAGGTGGGGATGGATAAGTTCCACATCCGCGTCGCTTCGCAGGGCCTAGAAAAGGATTCCAAATTGGTGGATGCCCTGGGGAAATTGCTGGGATGAAACGCCCCTCCGTTCTCGTCGTAACCCGCCGAACGATTCGCAAGAACAAGTTTATCGATTACGTGGGTGAATTTCACCTTGCGCTGCTGGTCAGGCTGGGACTTCTTCCCGTGATGGTTCCCGTGGTGGAAGGCGCGCCCGCCTGCCTTTCTGATTACATGGCGGATATGAGGGGACTTCTGGTGGTCGAGGGCGAAGACGTCGAACCCATACATTACAAGGCCCGCCGGGAAAATATTGAGTACCTTGAAAAGACCCATCCGCTGAAAGATGAGATCGAAATCAAACTCATCCGCCGCGCCTTGCGCAATAAGCTGCCAATTTTGGGGATCTGCCGCGGCTCGCAACTGCTCAACGTCGTGTGCGGAGGTACGCTTTACGGCGATGTGCAGAAGGAGAAGAAGTCGCATCTGAAGCACATCGATTTCGCCCACTACGACGCCTATCGCCACCCTATTTCCATCGTCCCGGAGAGTCCGCTGCGGGAGTGGTACCGCCAAGAGACCTTGCGAGTGAACAGCTACCACCATCAAGGCATTCGGGAGCTTGCACCGCGGCTTAGACCCATGGCGCACGCCGGGGATGGACTGGTTGAGGCCTACCACGACCCGAAGGCTGAATTTGTGGTCGGCTTGCAGTTTCACCCGGAGCGCATGCTGGAAGAACCCGATGGCAACTGGCGCATCTGGAAGGCATTTGCCGGCGCCGTGCAGCGAAAATAACAATCCCCTCCCCTGCAATGCCATAGATGGCCGCGGAACTCACCTTTGCGCCATTCAACATTGTCAGGCCACCCTCGCGGCCCAGGCCGGATTTCTCACCAGCCTGGCTAGCGCCCGTATGAATTTCCAATCGCTCAAATTCGGAGCGAAGCTTTGGAGTGCGTGCAGCTTGCTGCCGCTTTTGCCTCCAGCCAGCTTGCTGGCTGGAAAGAGCGCAAATACGATAAATGAAGTTAGCGGCCAGGAATCGGACTCTCCCCAGCCAGCTTGCTGACTGGAAATCGATCGAAAGCGTTGAACCAAGAATGAGGGAGGATTCTCGCAAGCTCCCTGGCTGGAATTTGCCCAGTTACGATGCATCAATGTTGAGGCGCTGATTCGGACTCTCGCAAGCAAGCTTGCGAAAAAGGAAAGCGGCAGCAAGCTGCATGCACTCCAAAGCTTCGCTCCGTGTCCCCCAACAGTCTGTCGTCAACAGGGCACCTTGAGAATGAACGGGACGTTCCCGTAAATACCGTGCTCAGGTTCTTCATTTCCGAAGCGTCGTGAGAAATCCGCGTTAACACGCTTTCGTGCTAACGCCAGCAACCCGTTTTCATCGCAATTATTGCGTTTTCCCCGCGGATGCCGTACGTTGTTAGAATGCCACGTACGAGCAATCAGGGCGGCCCATCAAGGCGGGATCGCAGGGGCGGATTCCAACCAAAATGAGCATTTGGATGACTGAGGTAAATTGCTGATGGAACGCACTTCGCGCCGTGCATGGGGCCACCCCTGGTTTCTGCTCCCCCTGGTTCTGGTATCGTTTGCCGCATCGATCTATCCGATCTATGTGATTCGACCCTTCCGCCACCAGGGGCCGCGAGAGCTGGCGGCAGCGCTGGAGATCATTCAGATTCGACCGCCCATTGAACTTGCCTGTGCCATTCTCGCCCTGGGCGGGTTGTTATGGTATTGGCGTGTTCAGCCCATGGTTTCAAGACGGAGGCTGGCGGCCGCCGGAGCCTTTCTTGTCTGCACCTTTGCGGTCGTAACCAAAGTGAACATCTTTGAGCTGATGTTTCATCCCGATACTCACCCGCAATTTGTATCCATCCAGCAAGCCAAGGTGGATGCAGACGACATGGTCATGACCGTCAAAATAGGCGGCGTGGCCCATGCCTACCCCATCCGCACCATGGGCTACCATCACATCATCAACGATGTGGTGGGCCATGAGCCGATCGTCGCGACCTATTGAACGCTCTGCCACACCGGTCTGGTGTGGACTCGCGAAAGTGGCGGCCTGGTATTGACCTTCCATCTGGCCGGTATCAACAACCAGAATTTTCTGATGCGGGACGATCAGACGGGATCGTACTGGCAACAGATTACCGGTGAAGCCGTTTCCGGTCCGCTGCGAGGCCGGCGGCTGACCTTGGTGGCTTCCGATGAATTGTCATTCGGCCTCTGGGCAGCGGAGGAGCCGGGCGGCGCTGTGCTGAAGAGTGTTCCCAAGTACGCTTCGGATTATGAGAAGAAGGACTGGGAAGTGAATATGAAGAAGGAGCGCATCGTGCTCAGCTTTGCCGACCCCGCCCGCGGACTTGAGCCGCGAACGCTCCTGCTGGGCATCCAGGCCTTCGGGGCGAGCAGGGCATTCCCCTACGACGCGGTGATTCAGGAGAAGCTGGTGCTGGACCGCGTGGGGACGGAGCCGGTGCTGCTGGTGGTGGGCCCCGATGGAGAATCAGTGCGGGTCTTTCGCGACCGCATTCCCGGCACCGACGGACACCCGGCCTTCTACCGCACCCTGGATGACAAGCAGGCTCACCCGAAAGATGCCGCGTGGCTGAAACAGGCCACGGCCGGCCCCCTGCTGATGGATGAAGCCACGGGAAGCGAATGGAACTTCCAGGGTTGCGCCATCTCAGGCAAGGCCTTGGGACTCTGCCTTGAACCCATTGAGGCCATCAAGGACTACTGGTTCGATTGGCGAAATTACAATCCGAAAACAACGGTTTATAAGCGGCGACAGTAGTGACACAGGCACTCCTGCCTGTGAGCTTTTGCATGGCCTGAGGGCTATGCCACGACACCTGCCAGGAACCGAGTTTCCGATTAAATAGCCCAGGCTGCCCGCTTTGCGCCTGCATATTCTGCAATTGTCAAATGAGACCGATCCTGCGAGAATCTCTCCATGATTGACTCCACGGAATTGAAGAAGTTACTCTTTGCTGAGCGCGAGGCCACATTCTTCCGCCTGCGGGGAGGATACCCCATCCCCCTTGCCGGGGCCACGTGGTGGGCCTTCCTTGGCGTGTTGGGGCACGTCCTGCATTCCCGCCATGGCTGGATATTTCTCGCCTTCGTCACCAGTGGAGCGATCTTTCCGCTCGCCCTGCTCTTCGCCCGGATCTTCAAGGTTGACTTCATGCATGACAAGTCCGCCGTCATGGATGTGCTCTTCCCCACCTTCGCCTCGATGCTGCTTTTCTGGCCGATTGCCATCTCGGCATTCTGGGCGTACCCGCAACTCGTCCCATTGGTGTTGGCGATCGGCATGTCGATTCACTGGCCGGTAATCGGCTGGACGTACGGACGCACCGCCATCTATGTCACGCATTCCGTGGTGCGGGCAATTGCCTGTTTTATACTGTGGAACTGGTGGCCATCCACACGCTTCACCGTGCTGCCATTCACCGTTTCAGCTATCTACCTGCTCACTGTAGTCGTAATTCTGGTGGCTTCGTCTCCTGAAAAAGCTAAAGGATCCCGGCTCGGATAGTGGCACTTCCCAGCAACGTGCAAAGTCGCAAAGAATGAAGAGAGAGTTGGCCACCCGATGGACCGTGGTGCGCTCCTGCATGGCCGTGACGCCCATGGCACAATCAGACCTCCCCCATCTAACCTGTGAAAAGATGCAATGTTAGGCCCCCTCAGCTATACTCAATAGCGTCAGCGGCCCCCAACAAAGAAATACTCGTTCAAGATTTTTCCGTCGAGGTGAATTGAACCATGCGCCATACGTCCCGCCCAAGTTTCGACCCACTCATTCGCGCCAGCCTGATTTTGGTTTTGCTGCTCTCGCCCCTTTCGCGTGGCTATGGCGCCGACCATGGCGATGATTCGCGCGATTCCGGCCGCGAATTGCGTGTAGGCGTTTTGGCCTCGATCACCGGAACGTGGAATTCCCTTGGCCAGAACACCGTCGCCGCATTGCAAATTGCCGCCCATAAAATTGAAACCGACGCTCGTTCCCGAGGCGAACGATTGAAAATTCGCTTTTATGTTTATGACACGCAACTGAATCCCACGCTCGCCCTTCAGGACATCCAGGCACTTGACCGGCAGGGCGTGAACGTGATCATCGGACCCCAGTCGAGCGCGGAAGTGGCCATCATCAAGCCCTATGCCGACCAACACCACATCCTGGTGATCAGCCAGGGCAGCACGGCATCAACACTCTCCATCGCAGGAGACAACATCTTCCGCATGTGCCCGGATGACACGCGCGAGGCCACGGCCATCGTCGCCCTGATGTGGCAGAACGGCATACGCACCCTCGTTCCCATCTGGCGCGACGATGCTGGCAACCAGGGCCTGCACGACTCCGTTCAGACAGACTTCCAAAACCTCGGCGGCACGGTCACGGCGGGCTACCGGTATGAACCGACGACCACGGATTTTACCGCCGCGGTTGCCGCCATCAACTCGCAGGTGGCGGGCGCGCAGCTCAGTTCCAGCCCTGCAACCATAGGCGTCTATCTGGCGGCGTTTGATGAGGTGGTGGGGGTGTTCGACACTGCGCAAGCGGACCCGACACTTGCGGGCACAGCATGGTACGGCAGTGACGGAGTCGCTCTCTCTGCCGCGTTGACGGCAGACTCGGAGGCTTCGGCTTTCGCCACAACGGTTGGGTATCCGAATCCTAACTTCGGCCTGGAAGACTCTTTGCAAAGCGAGTGGCAGCCCATTTCCAACCAGATTCAAGCCATCACCGGGATTGAGCCTGACGCCTATGCCCTCTCCACGTACGACGCGCTGTTTATCGTGGACCGTGCGGCACGGGAATCCCGTGGCACGGACGATTTCCGGGCGTTCAAATCAGCCTTCGTCCGCGTGGCCCATTCCTACACGGGCATTACCGGCTCCACCGCGCTCGACGCCGCGGGTGATCGCAATGCCGCCAACTTTGATTTCTGGGAAGTTCAGTTGCAAGGCAGCACATACACGTGGGTCCGCGCCGGCGGGTACAACAACGGGACGCTGTTCTAGATTTGTAGCGCGGGGGTCCCCACCCGCGCTTGGTTCTGGTTCTTGCGGCAAATGGCCACAAATTGGGCAGCGCACGGAGGCGCGGGTGGGGACACCCGCGCTACAATCGGGGCACGCGATCATCTGCCCGCAATTGAGCCCAGGGAACGGCCCCACGAATTTTTAGACCTCCCCCCTGCTCTCCCCTCCTGGTTCCTAGAATAAGAACTTAGCACCCAGTTGTAAGAGGCGGGGGGCGTCGGCGCTGATGACCTGGCCGAAGGTCGTACTGCTAATGTTGCCGTCCACGGACTGCGGCCCGAAGAACTGGGCGTGATTGAATACGTTGAAACCTTCCACCCGCAACTGAAGGGACTTCGACTCCGTCAATCGAAGGTTCTTCAGCAGCGCCAAATCGAAGTTATCCATTCCTGGTCCGTGGAAGAATCGGCGTTTGGCCGTTCCGGGCGAGCCCAGCGTGTTTTCACTGAAGGCTGATGCGTTGAAATATCCCTGCCCGTTGCGGGGATTGTCATTCAGCCGCAGAGGTCCACCCGAGTAATCCGGTTCATCGATGCCATAGTTGTTGATACCGTTGGGTTCGGCTCCGAGCAGAGAGTTGTCACCATAATTCACCAGCGTAATGGGAAGTCCGCTGCTGAAGTGTGTAATTCCGGAGAACTGCCAGCCCTGCGTCCAGCGATTCGAGGCATGAAAGAGCTGCTGCAGTGGAAGGTTGTATCCGTAGCTCAACACAAAATTATGCCTCACATCGAAAGCGGACAAAGCCCGACCGAGCGAGGGATTGAACGGGTTCACCTCTTCACCCAGGCTGGACGACAAATCCTGTGACTCACCGTAGGTGTATCCCGCCAGCAATTCCAGCTTTTTGCTGGTGTGCCTCACACTAATTTCCAGAGCGTTGTAATTCGATTTCCCCAAGGTGGATTGCAAAGTGTCACTGCCGAAGTTTGAACCCAGCGGTCCGCGGGTTCCGTTGATCACCTGCCCCGCCGCGGTGGTGAAGACATTGCTTTCCCCAAAGGGCCCGCAAGTTGGCGAACCCGCTGCCACCCGGCTGGGTTGGCTGAGGCTAAGGCACAACGCCGGGTCGCCCGAGTTGGCCTCCACCATCACCAGAAGGCGATGCCCATCGGCCGCCACGTAGCTTGCACTCAGCACCGTGTTCGCACCCAGTTGCCGCTCGAACGAAAGCATGAATTCATCCACGGTGGGAATGCGGTTCGATGCCGCATAGGCGGGGATGCCGCTGATCGGCTTATATTCCGACCAATTGACGTCCGGGTCCGGATTCCGGCTGGTGGCCTTGCGCGTTACCAGCGTTACGGGGAAAGGCTGACCCTGATTCTGTCCGGTTGATGCGGTGATGAACGGCGTTGCGAACAGTGGCGGGGCAGTGCTGCTGTAAGTGATTCCGAACGGCGCGTTCCCCGCCAGAATCCCAATCGACAAAGCCTCAATCGCCGTGGAGTACATGCCAAACCCGGCGCGAATGCTGGTCTTGCCGGGCCCGCCCAGAACCCTGCCGATCACAGAGTTCTGGCTTAAACTCGGCGACCATGCGAGGCCCACGCGCGGCGCAAAATCCAGGTTTCCGGGCGGCGCGAGGGTGCGTGGCACTCCTGGGTCCGTGGGAAACAGAATTCCCGCCGGCGCTCCGGGAAAGACGGTGGATGTCTTGCCCGGTTCAAACGTTGAGAGACCGTTGTTCTTTTCATACCACGGTTCAATTCGATCCCAGCGCAGGCCATAGTTCAAAGTCAGACCGGAGCGCAAACGCCAACTGTCCTGCGCGTAAAATCCCCAGTATTTATTGCGGCCGTAAAAGGCCTGAAGCTGGCTCTGGTTATATTGGCTCGGCACGCCCAGCAGGAAGTCGGCAAAGTCGCTGCCCGTCTCGCTGCCGGTAAATAGAAAGTTTCCGTTGAACTGGGCGATGGCGTTTGTGTTCACCTGGTCATCGTGAAACTCCGCTCCGACTTTTGCCGTGTGCCGCCCCCATACCTTGGAGAAGTTATCGATCCATTGAAAGGTGTTGTTCACCTGCCTCAACTCATTGGCGTTGGTCCCGATGGAAAAGCTATTAAAGACGATGTTCTCCACACCCTCGCCACGGGTATTCAACGCCACGATTCCGGGCGTGCCAACACCTGTCATGAAACCCTGCGACGCCAGAGTGACGCCGAGGCCGCCAACAGGTTTTCCCAAGTCATTGTGGTCACGCATAAAGCTGAAGTGGAATTCATTGACAGCATTTGCCCCGAGCGGCTTGGTATCCCCCAGGCTGACCAACTGGGCCCGGCCAAAATAGAGCGCATTGAATCCGGGCACGCTTGCCCCGCTCTGCGCCACCGGATAAGGATTATTGAGGGTGGAGTCATCCATGAAGTAGTATGCGGAGATAGTTCCGAACGCACTGATGTAATCGAAACGGTTCGCCCCCTTGTCATCGCGCAGCAGTTCATCTTCGGATGAGGTTGAGAATGAGTTGGCCCCAATACTGGGCACAGGAATGTATTGCAGCAAATTTCTTGCCGGCGAGGACCACGCCGTCATGGGAATCTCCCCACCGGGAAAAACGCATTGCAAAGCTGCACATCCCGAGCGGTAGTAAGGCTCGCCGGCGGAGACGGCATAGCCAAGTTTTTGCGAAAGCAAGCCCGCCCAATACTCGCCCGTCACCGTGCCCGTCAGCAAGTTGGACAGATCTGCCAGGTCGCCGGTTCTGTCAAGCGCCGATGGAACGGGAATTTGGCCGGTATCCACACCCTGGGTCAGTCGCGTTCCCTGATAGTCGGCGAAGAAGAACGCCTCATTGCGACGAACGGGTCCGCCAAAGGTCGCTCCAAACTGATTCTGATCAAAAGCCCCCCGGGTGGGCGAAAAGTAGTTGCGGGCATCAAGACTTGTATCGCGCCGGAACTCAAAAGCGTCACCATGGAATTCATTGGCGCCGGACTTGGTCACTACGTTGATCTGCCCGCCACTATAACCGCCATACTCCGCGTCAAAGTTGCTGGTCAGAATGCGGAACTCCGCAATCGAATCGAGATTGGGAATGATCGCGGCTCCCGCATTCACGTCCTCTTCCGCGTCGCTGCCGTTCACGATGAACGCGTTCGAAAACTCCCGTTGGCCATTGATGGAAATGGTCCCTGGGTTGAGTCCCCCGGAAGGCGCAAGAGCGCTCACGCCCACGTCCTGCTGCGTGCTGGCGGTCAAGGATGAAGAGGGAGCGACGCCCGGCTGGAGGGTTAGCAGATCGGTGTAACTGCGGCCATTCAAGGGTACGGTGGTCATCTGCGAGCCGCTGATGACTTCGCCCATCTGCGTATCCGAGGTTTCCGCATGAACGGCGGCCTCGGCAACGGTTACCGCCTCGGTCACTTGACCGAGTTCCAGGAAGGCGTCAACGTTCAACGCGCCGCTGGCGTTGAGAACGATACCGGTACGCTGGTAGGGCTTGAAGCCGGCACTCTCAATCGATATGGTGTAGCGCCCCACCGCCAGCTCAGGGAAGGAATAAAATCCGCTGTCGTTGGTTGTGACCCTCACCTGTGCCCCGGTGTCGGTATTCTTGGCCTCGACGGAGGCCTTGGGAACGACCGCGCCACTTGAATCCTTTACGGTACCGGAGACGCTGCACCCCACTCCGGCCCGGGCGGACCCTGCGAATAACGTGAACAATAAACCAACGATGAAAAGGGCAGAACTTTTTGCGAACCTTAAGAAAACGGAAGAAACAAATGAATTATCGTGCCTAGCAGACAACATGTTACGGCTCTCCTGACTTTTATATTTGCGACAGTGTCGCAAGAACAGATCAACAAAAAAGCATCACCCCCCGAGTTAATTCCCTCCCTTTCGGCATTTTTCGCAATACCCGCCCACTTCCAGGCGCACAACACGAATCTGAAAATTACTCTGTGTCGCCATCTCCTTTTTCAGTTTCTCGAACGACGTGCTGGTGAATTCCATAATGGCGCCGCAGCGGAAGCACGCCATGTGGCAGTGATCGCGGTTCGTGCGCGCCTCGTAATAGTGCTTCTCGCCCTCAAGGTGCATCAGGTCCAACTCATCGATCAAGCCGCGTTCCTTGAGTAAGGCCAGGGTGCGATAGACCGTGGCGCGATCAATTTCCGGGTCCTGTTTCCGGGCCAATTCCAGCAGCTTGGCCGCATCAAGGTGCCGGCGGGCGTTCTGAATGATGCCCACCAGCAAACGCCGCTGGGCAGTCATGCGCACGCCCTGTGCCGCCAGCTCCTTCATTAATGAGGGGCGGGTAATCACCTTGTCATTTTCCGACCTTCCAAGTTGCGACTCTGTCGCAATAACAGAACTCGACGGCATCAGGCTTCCTCTCTTCTTTTTCAAAACAGGTTGCAACGGGATAACACCTGGAATTTCCATTGAACTGCATCCGGCCAGATTCTGTCAAGACAGGGATTCAGGAATTGGAGGGCAGGGTTATCGCTGGAAGATCAGGAAGTACTGGTATTCCAGGAAATCGTAATCCTGTACCACATGGAAACCCGCGGTTTTTGCTTCCGTAATCATGTCCTGCTTATCAATTTTGGCGGCAGGCGGAGGCCCGACGTGCAGAGGCTTTTTGTAAAAATCTATGTTCACCAGCCGTCCTCCCGGCCGCAGGGCTTTGATCAATAACGGGTAGTAGGTGGGCCGGTCGGAAATGTGATGCAGCGTATCGCAGATGAAAATCAAATCCACGGAGGCCGCCGGAAGCTTGGGATCGTGGGCGCCGGCCTGCACCAGTTGGATGTTCTTGACGTTGTCGTTCTGGGCACGTTGACGAATGTAATCGAGCATTTCCGGAAGAACATCAATGGCGTAGACTTTGCCCTTGGGCCCAACGGCCTTGGCAATCGGCAGGGTGAAATATCCCGATCCCGCCCCAAGATCCGCGACCCGGTCGCCCGGCTTCAGACCCAGTTTGGCCATGACCTCATCAGGTTTCTGCCAGTCGGCGCGTTTGGGGTCCTCGAGGGAGTGAATGTAGTTGCTATGCGTTTCGGGCAACGGATTCTGCGCCATGACCGTCGCCGCGATGGCGAGGCAGGCGAGGTACACGCCGACGGTCACGGCCGCCACTCGCCGCAGAGGCAGCGTATATCGATAGGAAACAAGCTTGGTCATGAATGGCGCCCTACGCCAGCCAAAAGGCTTAGCGGATGTATTCAACCCCATAAAATTTGCCGGCCGTTCCCTCACCCGTCCAGATAATTTTACCCTTGGTTTCCACCGGGGCCTGATTCTGCGCATACGGCAGGGTTATATAGAGCTCATCTCCGGGGGAAAAGCGCTGGGTGCTGGCAAAACAGAGGCCCGCCTTGGAAACATCGCGCGTTTGGGCGATGTCAACAACTCCCCAGGAACTACGCACCCGAAGTTGCATGGTGAGTTTCAGCCGGCGCGTCCGGCGTGTGTTCTGTTTACCGTCGGTGGCTGCCTTGTTGGAACGAACCAAAATCTCTTCTGTCACAGCCTGGGCGCTGGGCTTCCAGCGGGTGGTCTCATTGCACCTGTCGCAGTGGCGGGAGATGAGGCCCGTGGCCAGCAGCACCTCGTACTCAATACTGGAAAGGGTGCTCTGGGCGGCAGTCTTGCAGGCCGCACATTCAACCAGCACTTTGGGTTGAGCGCTATCCTGGTTGGGGGCAAATTCCACTCCCCAAATGCTGTTATCCGGGTTAAGCGCCTCCACACCCCATTCACGGCGGCTGCCAAAAACCTCCTGGAAGGCGCCGACGACGCGAAACTCCTCCTCCACGCCATTTTCAAGATTCTTGACCAGCACAACATCATCAGGCAACAGGGAATGGACCAGACTGATGCGCGCGCCCTGCTGATTAAAACTGACGGTCACGGTCTCTTCCGCAAAAGAGACTCCTGACATATCGTTTCCAATCACCCGAATTCGAATGGGTGCAAGGATGCGTTCGGTGCGACGTCTCCCCAGGATATCCATGAACCTACAATCTGAAAAAGAGATAGTTGAAATTGCCACAACCGTTAAACCCGGTTCGGACGGCAGCAGGGATGAAGTACTACTTTCCTTCGGACGGGCCGGCTTCTGCGACCGGCTCCAGCTGATTTACCAACTCCAGTGCCGCGGATTCACTTGTAGCGATCACAAAAAATTGCGTCAGGTTCACATCATTCAGGATCTTGCGGACGTGGGCATTCAACTCCGACAGGACGATTCGCGCCCCCGCATTCTGTGCGGTCACGCGGGCTCCGGCAAGGAATCCCAATCCCGTCGAATCGATGTAGGGCACCTCGGCAAAATCGATGATCAGCTTGCGGGTTCCGGCATCGATCAAGTCTTTCACCTTCTGCCGCATATAGGGTCCATCGCTGCCCGCAAGGAACTTTCCGCTCAGGCTCAGGATCGCAACATCGTTTTTAAATTGCACCGCAATTCTCACAATCGCTCCTCATCGTTTCCAATCAATTCAGTCACGCATCCCCACTTCGTGCACGAGGCGCACGCATTCGCATCCAACCACCGGATGCTCTTTGCCAGTGTAACACGAGGCAACTCCTCCGAATGCTACGAGAGGTGGTGAATCCGTGTCAAGCGCGACAACCTAAAGGTGCGCCTCGATGCGATTGACCACCGTTTTCAGGGCCTTGATGCGCGCCCACCACTTCCAGTTTCCTTCAATAATGGTCCAGGGAGCGTATTCCGTGTCCGTCTTCTCAAACATATCCTCCAAAGCAGCGATATAGGCATCCCACTTCTCGCGATTGCGCCAGTCCTCTTCCGTCAACTTCCAATTCTTCCAGGGATCCTTCTCACGCTTCTTGAATCGGTCGAGTTGTTCCTTCTTGGAGATGTGAATCCAAAACTTGACCAGCACCATCCCGTCGTCGGCCAGAGTTTTCTCAAATTCGTTAATCTCGCCATAGGCACGCTGCCATTCCTCTTTCCTGGCGAATTTCTCCACGCGCTCCACCAGCACCCGACCGTACCAGGTTCGGTCGAAGATGCCGATGCGGCCGCGGGGAGGCACCCGCAACCAGAAGCGTCGCAGCCAATGATGGGATTTCTCCACCTCGGAGGGCGCCCCGATGGGATGCACCTCGTAGCCGCGGGGGTCGAGAGACTCCGTAAGGCGCTTGATGTTCCCACCCTTCCCCGCCGCGTCGCACCCCTCATAGGCAATGGCCACGGCAATTCCCTTCTCAACACTTTTGCGCTGCAATTTAAGCAGCTTAAACTGATACTCCTCCAGCAGCTCTTCGTATTCTTCCTTCGATTCCAGTTTCTTATCGAGATCGAGCTTATCGAGGTACCCCATGGAATTACCTCCTGAAGATTACGGCAAAGTCTTCCAACAAGAATGAAAGGCCGCGCCAAAAGCGGGAAAGCCAGTGATTGTCTGCCCAACTGAATCCCGTAGCGGCCAACATAGTCCATCTGGGGGCGGATTCTACCAGAACCGCCCGCCGTGCCGCAAAGTGTTTTCTTTTCTTGAGATTTCAGGATTCAAGGTTGAATTTCGGGATGAGGTGAACGGAACTCATTACAAAACAAAAGCGCCGGACCCACAGGGTGGAACCGGCGCTTTTTGGATTCAATCCGACTTCTCGACGGCCGTCTCTGCTTATCCCTTATGATCGGGATGCTTGGAGAGATCCGTGGGTGCTGCTGCCGCGGCGGCAGGAGCATCGGTTTTGGCACGTTGGTCGCGTAAAACTGCCTTGCGGCTCAAACGCACCTTGTTGCCTTCGACCGCGATGACCTTCACCAGCAACTGGTCACCCATCTTCAGTTCGTCGCGGATGTCCTTAATGCGATGTTCCGCAACTTCACTGATGTGGAGCAAGCCGTCGGTGCCGGGGAAGATTTCGACGAAGGCGCCGAAATCCGCCAGCCGAACGACTTTGCCAAGATAAGTCTTGCCAATCTCAGCTTCCGCCAGCAGGTCGCGGATCATCTTCAGCGCTTTGGAGGCAGAAGGCTCGTCCGTGGCGGCCACGTTCACGCTGCCATCATCTTCAACGTCGATCTTCACGCCCGTCTGCTCAATGATGCCGCGAATGACCTTGCCGCCAGGTCCGATGAGTTCACCAATCCGCGAGGGATTGATCTTCATCGCGTAGATGTGCGGAGCGTAGGTGGAGATTTCGGTACGCGGAGTCTCCAGCGTCTCCAGCATCTTGCCAAGAATGTGCAGGCGCCCGGCTTGAGCCTGTGTCAAGGCTTCCGCCATGATCGCCGGGGTGACGCCGGTAATCTTGATGTCCATCTGGAGGGCGGTGATGCCGTCCTTGGTTCCGGCAACCTTAAAGTCCATATCGCCGTAGTGATCCTCGGGACCGGCGATATCGGAGAGGATGGCGTACTTATCGCCTTCCTTCACCAGGCCCATGGCAATTCCCGCCACGGGCGACTTCAGGGGTACGCCGGCATCCATCAAAGCCAGCGTTCCGCCGCATACCGTTGCCATGGAAGACGAACCGTTCGATTCCAGGATGTCTGACACGACGCGAATCGTGTAAGGGAAATCCTTCTCTTCGGGAAGAATGTTGAACAGGGCGCGCTCAGCCAATGCGCCGTGGCCAATCTCACGACGGCCCGGGCCGCGCATGAATCCGACCTCACCCACGCTGAATGGGGGGAAGTTGTAGTGGAGCATGAACCGCTTGAAGGCTTCACCTTCAAGAACGTCCAGCCGCTGCTGATCTTCGCCGGTTCCCAGCGTTGCCGTTACCAAGGCCTGCGTCTCACCACGGGTAAACAGCGCCGAGCCGTGCGTGCGCGGCAGAAGGCCAACTTCAGAAGTGATTTTACGGACCTGATCGAAGGCACGCTTGTCAGGCCGGTGCCGCTTCTCCAAAACGTCGTCACGGAACAAACGCTCTTCCACGTCGTCCACAAAGTGCCCAACCAGTTTGCGCTTTGCAACATCAGTCTCGGGATAGCTGGCAATCACGCCCTTGCGAATTTCCACAATTTTCCGCTGGCTGGTCAGCTTGTCGGTATTGGAGGTGTCCATGGCGGCGTGAATGGCTTCCTCCACTTTGCTGCGGACTTCCTCATACAACGCTTCATCACGCACCGGCGCGGTGAACTCACGCTTCTTCAGGCCCAACAGCTGGAAGAGTTCCTTTTGCGCCGCAACGATCCTGCGAATTTCGGAATGGGCGTACTGAATCGCTTCGATGATGGTCGCTTCGGAAACTTCCTTTGCGCCTGCTTCCACCATGACGATGGCGTCTTCGGTTCCGGCCACAACCAGGTTCAGCGCACTGGCCTTGATCTGGGTGTAGGTGGGGTTCGTTACCAATTTTCCTTCCACCAAACCAATGCGAACGGCGCCAACGGGCTCCAGAAACGGAATGTCAGAAAGGTAAAGCGCCGAGGTGGCCGCCACCAGGCCGACGACATCAGGATTATTTTCCGTGTCGGCGGACAGCACCATGGCAATAACTTGAGTTTCATCGCGGTACCCATCGGCAAACAGAGGCCGGACGGGGCGATCGATCAGGCGGCTGGTCAGAATCTCTTTTTCTGTTGGCCGGCCTTCGCGCTTGAAGAATCCGCCGGGGATCTTGCCGGCAGCGTAGTTGTACTCACGATAGTCCGCAGTGAGGGGAAAGAAATCAATTCCTTCGCGTGGGTTGCTTGAGCACGCGGTTGCCAGGACGGCCGTGTCGCCGTAGCGCACATAGGCAGCTCCATTGGCTTGCTTGGCCATTCGGCCACATTCAATTGTAAGGGTGCTCGCACCCAGGGTAATGCTAACTTGTTTCATCTATTTTAATCCTCCCAACAATCCTCGCCGGGCGCCACACAGGGGCCACATAGCGGGTTACGGCATGCTAATTCGCTGGCTGGAGCACGAAACCCCATTCCGCCATCAGCCATGCTGGTTATTCAGGGAGCTGCGAATCGAGGTGGATTCTGAACGGATGGGAGCCCCAAGCCCGGTTCGTGAGCCCCCAAAATGCAAAAGCGATCCACGCCGGGAATCCGGGGGATCGCTTCGACAACGCATCTTTTCCTGCTGGAAATCTTGAAACTCTCAGTGTATACACCGGACTACTTGCGGATGCCCAACTTTTCAATGACCTGCTTGTAAGCTTCAGGGTCATGCCGTTTTAGATATTCCAAATGCCTCTTGCGCCGACCCACCATGTTCAGCAACCCACGCCGCGAAGCATGGTCCTTACGATGGGCACGAAAATGCTCGTTCAGGTAGCTAATTCGCTCACTGAGCAACGCAATTTGAACTTCGGGTGAGCCCGTATCTTTGGGATGGACTCGAAATCGTTCGATTGTATTGGCTTTCGGCTCACGGGCTAACGGCATCCGCTATCTCTCCTCGCTTCTCATCTCTTCTTTATGTACCTGAAGAGAGTAACATGAACCTCTGGTTTTGGCAAAGAAAAAACATGGGCACTAGACCCAACAAAACCATCAGAACTTATGTTATATTAGCAGATGCAGACAGAAATCACATAATCCTGGAAGAAAATTGGCTAAAGCATTTGCAAGACGATATCCACGGCTGAGCGTAAGCGTGGTGGTGGAGTATGCCGTGGGGGATGAGTGTTTCCGCGGCTCCGCCAAGACTTTGAGCGGTGGAGGGCTCTTTCTCACCCGCGTGGATGGATTGGAAGCGGGGAAAGAAATTACCGTGCGCTTTCGCCCCGCACGGCACCTCCCCTACATCATCGCCAAAGCAAAAGTCCTTTATATCGCTGAGGGCAAAGGCGCGGCAGCGGAGTTTACGGAGATCAGGGAAGAGGACCGGCACCTGCTCCTTCGCCTGATCCACCAGAAAACGGCGGACCGCAGACTCCAACCACGTGCGCCGCTTGCCACGCAGGTTCAATGCGACCAATGTATGTCTCTCGCCTTTTCCCGGGACATCAGCCTGGGCGGCATGTTCATCGAAACCAACCAACTTCTTCCCGTGGGAGCTGCCCTTACTGTCCGCTTCAATCTCGACCACCGGGATAAAGTCGTCGCCGCCACCGCCCATGTGGCCTATCACGTTGAAAAGATGGGGATGGGTGTCCTGTTTACGGACATTGACCCCAAGGATACCGAAGCCATTCAACACTACCTCGAAAGCTTGCCTGCCCTGCCCGAGACCGACCCGGCAAAACGAAAATCCGCCTGATCTCAAGCGTCAGCGGCCAGTGCTCTGCGCCCAGTGTTGCGAAAACTGCATTCCGCCATATTCCCAGGACAGAACTATAGATTTCTGGATGTGCAATTTTGGCTTGGTTCAAAGCAGAGTCAGTCCTAATTATCGCCGCTGAAGGGACCACTTGAAGGCATCAGGAAGATTTCTTCCACCGTCGCGCGCCGGGGCTGGGCGAGTGCGCTCACAACTGCCGCCGCCACATCCTCCGGTTGCAGGAGGTCTTCATCGCGCACGGGAAAATCCAATTCATCTTTCATTCGCGTTTCCGTCATGCCGGGCAATACGGCCATCACGCGAATCCCATCCGCCCGGAGCTCCCGGCGCAGCACACCCGTCAATCCCAATGCCCCAAACTTCGCTGCCGAATAGGCAGAACAATTTGGGAAGGCGATGCGGCTGGAAATGGAAAGAACATTCACCACCTCACCCTTGCTTTGCTTCAGCAAGGGGAGCGCAGCCTGGGTGGCCAGGAAGATGGATGTAAGGTTGGTCTCAATATTTCGCCGCCAATCGGCCAGCGTGGTCTTGGCGAAGGGCTTGAAGGTGAAAACCCCGGCATTGTTGACCAGAATATCGAGCCGCCCGATCTTCTTTTTGACGGTGGCAAAGAGTTGCTTCACTTCGGCGGGATTGGTCACATCCACCGAAACACTCAGCAGAGTGCCAGGAAGCTGTTCCGCCGCGCGCTTCAGCGGGGCGCGATTGCGGGCCACCAGAATGAGTTTGGCGCCCTCGCGGTCAAAGGCTCGGGCAATCGCCAAGCCAATTCCCCGGCTGGCTCCTGTAATCAGGACGGTCTTCCCTTCAAGATTTCCCATTGGTCTATAAACCCGGCACAACCGGTGACAGAACCTTGCGCCAACGTCGCAATTTCCTAAACCCGTTCCTTCACCAGACGCAGAAATTCAGAGCGCGTCCCTTCGCATTCACGGAAGACCCCCAGCATATGAGAGGTTACTGCCGTGGAGTTCTGCTTCTCCACCCCGCGCATAATCATGCAAAGGTGGCGTGCCTCAATGATTACCCCGACTCCCTGGGGCTTGATCTTATCCATCAGAGTCTCGGCAATTTCCACGGTCAGCCGTTCCTGCACTTGCAGCCGCCTCGCAAAGACGTCAACGATGCGCGGAATTTTGCTGAGGCCAATCACCTTCCCGTTGGGAACGTAAGCCACGTGGCAACGCCCAAAGAAAGGCAACAGGTGGTGCTCGCACATGCTGAAGATCTCGATGTCCTTCACAATCACCATTTCGTCATAGGCCACTGAATAAAGCGCGCCGTTCACGACCTTATCAATGTCCTGAGTATAGCCACTGGTGAGGAAGCGCATCGATTTGGCCACGCGCGCGGGAGTCTTCAGGACGCCTTCGCGATCCGGGTCTTCGCCTATCTCCGCAATCATATTGCGAACGGCGCTCTCCATGGGATCAGGCGCGCTTCCCGCTGCCAGCTCTTCAAAATTATCCAGCTCTTCTGCTTTCATAATTGACCTCAACTATTCCGTTTGCGGCCGTCCTCGGTTTCGGGCACATATTCAAATGAATTCAAGCTTGTCTCTTCCAGGCGCACCCGGCTGAGGCGCAGACCGCGCGCCGCCCCCGCCTGTTCCAAGGGTTCGTGCAACAGCCTGTAGATCTCCAGGCAAAGATTTTCAGTGGTGGGAACCAGGTCGCGAAAGTTCTCCATGTCCAAGTTCAGGTTCTTGTGATCAAGCTTATCGAGCACACGCCCGTTCACGATTCCGTCCAGCGCCACAAGGTCAAAGATCATGCCCGTAGCCGGATCGATGCTTCCAGACACCGTAACTTCCAGAAGATAGTTGTGCCCATGCCCATTGGGATTGTTGCATTTCCCATAGACCCGGCGGTTCTCTTCCGGGGTTAAGGCATCGTTGTGCAGTCGATGACCGGCAGAAAATCGGTATCGTCGCGTGAGATAGACCATCAGTCTCCGTAGTAATCCGCAAAAAGGTCGGGGTTTTCGTACACCCTGATTCGATGCAACTGGCCGTGGGTAAGTTTCGGCGCCAGCAGATTCCAGATCTCCACCGCAATATTCTCCGTGGTGGGATTCTTCTCGGCAAAGGCGGGAACTTCCTTGTTGAGAAACTTGTGGTCCATCAACTGGATGACTTCCTGCTCCATGAGGACCTTTAGTTCCTTGAGGTCCAGCACCATGCCCGTGGTGGGATTGATCGCGCCGCTGACGGTTGCGTCCACAATATAGTTGTGGCCGTGCCCCAGGGGATTATTGCACTTGCCAAAGACCCGCCGGTTCTCTTCCGGTGATAAGCTGGGATTGTGATAGTAGTGAGAGGCGGAGAACTCCGCTCGACGCGTAACGTAGATCATCCATTTCCTTTCGTGGCGTAATGACGCCCTTTCCATTGGATGCTTCCGGCACCGCGATGTGCGCGCAGCGAACGAAGCATCAGCGCCCCCAACAAGGCGGCCCCAATTGGCTTGTAGTTTGCCAGTACCAGTTCGAATCCCAGCCTTCCGAGCGCCCGCCCATAGTTCCATTGCCGCGCCAGAGCCAGGAGAAACAAAATCATGGCCGTCACCATTGCCGCGCGTCCGGCATGGAATATCGCAAAACAAAAACAGAGGATGATAAATGCCAGTTCGGGGAGCAGATCAAGTAGCCACAGCGACGCTACCGCAGCCAGCATCCTCGGTACATTCCCCCCATAGAGAAGGTACAGATTTTTGGTCCAGCCCTGCCACATTTCCCCAAAGCTCTGGTACATCCGCGTTCGCACCCATTGCGCTCCGGGAAGGAATAGCAACTTTCCCCCCTGGGATTTGATTCGCCGCGCGAGTTCCACATCCTCAAGAATTGCGGACTTCACCGCTTCATGCCCGCCACTCCGCTCGTAGACCTCACGGCGAACCAGTACATACTGCCCATTTGCGGCTGCGGAGGGTGACTGTGGATCGGAAACTTCCTCAAAACGAAAAAGGGAGGCCAGCTTCACAAAGACGAGGGGGATTACGGATTTTTCCCACCACGTCAGCGTCTCCTGCCCGGGTGAAAGTGAGAGCAGATCGGCGTGTTCATTCTCCGCCCGCTGCAGAAGTTCAGCCAGGCCGCCGGGAAGGTGTTCCGTGTCGGCATCCGTAAAAAGCAGCCATTCCCCTTTGGCGGCACGTGCGGCCGTTGCCACTGCATGCGTCTTCCCCATCCATCCTTCCGGCAACGACTCGACGCGCAAAGTACGCAGAAGGGGAACCTCTTTTTGCAGCGCGGCCAGAAACTCCGCTGTCCGGTCCGTCGACTGGTCGTCCACGGCCAATATTTCCAGCAAATCCTCTTGCTTCGAGAGCGACCTCACCACCCGCGCAATGTTTACCTCTTCGTTGCGGGCAGGAACGATCGCCGAAACCCGTTGCTGCGAAGGGAGAGGCATAATGAAGAAATTAGAAGCGAGAAGTTAGAAGTTAGAAGGCCACGCGCGGATCATCGCGCACGCAATTCCCTGCTTCTAATTTATAAATTCCAGCTTTCTGGTCCCAACTTCTCGCTTCTAATTTCCGGATTCCAGCTTCCAACTCCTACCTGTTATTATAATGGACGAGTCCGACATGAGCAAAACCAACGCGTTAAAAGCAGCAGTTCTGATGGTAATTTTGGGGAGCGCAGGCTATTTGATCTGGCGCCAACACCAGGATCGCCCCGTGGCCATTGGCGAAAGTGCACCGAACTTCACCGTGCCCGCCTTTCCTTCCGGCACGTTGGATTTGAAATCCTACCAGGGTCAGATCGTCGTGTTGAATCTCTGGGCCACCTGGTGCCCGCCGTGCGTGGAAGAAACTCCAAGCCTCGTCCAGTTCGCGGAAAAGATGAAGGAACACGGCGTAATCGTCCTGGGAATTAGCGTGGACGAGGATCCCAAAGCACTTCAGGATTTCATCAACGCGAACCACATCTCCTATCCCATAGGCCGCGATCCGGATCGCTCGCTCTCCGCCCGTTTCGGCACCTTTCAATTTCCCGAAACCTACATCCTGGACCGCCATGGAAAGTTGGCGGAAAAGGTGATTGGGCCCACCGACTGGAGCGACGAGCGCATGCAGAATTTCGTCCTCGACCTGGCGCGAAGTCCCAGCCCTTAGCAACAGAAAATGCGGCTGTGCCCGGCGCGCCTAGGAACTGGGCACAGGAAGCGTGCCATTATTCAAGGTGTCCGTGACGATTCGCCAGAGGCTGATTACTTCAATAATCACCTCTTCCTCCGGCACATTCACTCTCGCCTGGCGGTTAAACAGTTTAGCTTGATAGATGATCCCCGTCAGTGCTGCCGCCACCGCAGGGTCAACTTGTTCTTCTGCTTTCGGTAATGCAGCCTTTTTCGCCATCAGCCCTCCCCCTATTTGAGAAATGCCGAGATTCTAACATAAGGTTGCCGAACTTCCGTAAGCATCACTTGTCGCCCACTGCCGGGCTGGCATAATATTGATTTGAGGTGCCATATCGTGATTGACCCTGTTTGTGGCATGGAGGTAACACCTGAGGACGCAGCGGGGTCCTATCAGTACCAGGGCCAGCTGTATTACTTCTGCAACGAATCCTGCCTGGAGCAATTTCAAGCCAACCCGAGGGAATTTCTTACGCCGCTCTCCGAGCGCGCCGCGCCGCCCGCCGATCCCGGCGCAATCTACACCTGCCCGATGGATCCGGAGGTGCGCCAGGCGGGGCCCGGCGCGTGTCCCAAATGCGGCATGGCACTGGAACCGCTTACAGTTTCGCGCGAGGAGGCAGACAACCCGGAACTTCGGCAGATGTCGCAACGATTCTGGATCTGCCTGGTGCTTACGGCCCCGCTCATCACACTGGCGATGGCGCCCATGCTGGGGATGCATTCCTTAATGCACGCGGTTGCGCCGCGAATACTCACCTGGATTGAGTTGCTGCTGGCCACCCCGGTGGTCCTTTGGGGAGGCTGGCCGTTCTTCCAGCGCGGCTGGGCATCGATCGTTAATCGCAGCCTGAACATGTTTACGCTGATCGCCATGGGCACCGGCGTGGCGTATCTCTATAGCATCGTTGCCACAATTTTCCCCCAAATCTTTCCGCTTTCGTTCCGGCTCGCGTCGGGCGAAGTCCCGGTCTACTTTGAGGCCTCCGCAGCCATCATCACACTTGTCCTGTTGGGGCAGGTTCTGGAGTTGCGCGCGCGCAGCCGCACCAGCAGCGCGCTGAAAGCCTTGCTGGGACTGGCACCCAAAACCGCGCGCCGTTTACGCCCCGAAGGCGGCGAAGAGGATATTCCACTGGAACAGGTCATGGCGGGGGATCGCTTGCGCGTGCGCCCCGGTGAGAAGATCCCCGTGGATGGAAGCGTGATTGAGGGCACAAGTTCAGTGGACGAATCGATGGTGACGGGCGAGTCCATTCCCGTGGAAAAGCGGGCTGACGACAGAGTGACGGGCGGCACTGTGAACGGAGCCGGCGGGTTCGTGATGCGGGCTGAACGCGTGGGCAGTGAGACGCTGCTTGCGCAAATCGTATCCATGGTCAGCGAGGCCCAACGCACGCGTGCACCTATTCAGCGTCTCGCCGATGTGGTGGCATCCTACTTCGTCCCCACTGTGGTGGGCATCGCAGCGCTTACCTTCGCGGCATGGTCGATTTTCGGCCCTCAGCCGCGCTTTGCCTATGCACTGATCAACGCGGTTGCCGTGCTCATCATCGCCTGCCCCTGCGCCTTGGGCCTCGCCACACCCATGTCCATCATGATCGGTACTGGGCGCGGAGCCATGGCTGGTGTGCTCATCCGCAGCGCCGAGGCGCTTGAAGTGCTGGCCAAAGTGGATACCCTGGTCATCGACAAAACCGGAACACTTACCGAGGGCAAACCGCGCTTTGCCGCTTCAAAAGCTCAGACGGGGTGGACGGAAGAGGAACTTCTTCACCTTGCCGCCAGTCTTGAGCGCGGCAGCGAACATCCCCTCGCGGGGGCCATTGTGGCTGCGGCGGAAGAACACTCGCTCAATCTTTCCGAGGTCAAAAATTTCCGCTCAATCACCGGCCAGGGCGTAACGGGAACCGTTGATGGCAAAGCCGTGGCCTTGGGAAACCTCGCTTTTTTCAAAACCCTGGCCATCGTTCCCGGCAGTTTGCTGAAAGATGCAGAGGCCTTGCAGCAAGATGGCTCAACCGCCATATTCCTGGCTGTCAATCAACAGCCTGCGGGAGTGCTGGCGGTGAAAGACCCCATCAAAGCTTCAACGCCGGAAGCCCTTCAGCTTCTCCATCAGGAGGGCCTGCGAATCGTCATGCTGACGGGTGACAGCCGCAGCACGGCGGAAGCGGTGGCGCGCCAACTGGGCATCGATTCCTTTGAATCGGAGGTGCAACCGGCACGCAAGGGCGAGTTGGTGAAGCAGCTCCAGTCAAAGGGCCGCATTGTCGCCATGGCGGGCGACGGCGTCAATGACGCGCCGGCGCTAGCGCAGGCAAACGTCGGTATTGCCATGGGAACCGGCACCGACGTTGCCATGGAGAGCGCCGGAATTGTTCTGGTCAAAGGCGATTTGCGCGGCATCGTCCGCGCCCGGCGACTCAGCCGCGGCACCCTGCGCAACATCCGCCAAAACCTCTTCTTCGCCTTCTTCTATAACCTGGTAACGGTGCCGGTGGCGGCCGGAGTTCTCTACCCGCTGCTCGGCTGGCGGCTCAGTCCTATGCTGGCAGCGGCGGCCATGACCTTCAGCTCCGTTTCCGTAATCAGCAATGCCCTGCGGCTGCGGAATCTTGAAATCTAACCTCGATTTTCCGAGAACCCCAAAGTGACGTTCCAATCCCAATTCTCACTTCGCTCATTAAACATAGGATTTCCAACTGCGTTTAGTTCGGCAGGATAATCCATTGATTCACGAAGCAGCTAGCTCGGGTCGGCAGCGCGCAACCGCTTGGCCAGCGCCTGCAGCAGCTTCCATCCGATGGCACCGTTGCCTTCCACCAGCGGGCGGAACTCCCAGAACGTAAGCCCATAGCAGCGCAGGTCGGTGGCAGCCGTCACTGTGGCGGAGCGCGGGCCGCCATCGATCAGCGCGATCTCGCCAAAGTGGTCGCCAGGGCCGAGTGTGGCCAGGTGGACTCCTTTCCGCGTTACCGTTGCCTCACCGGAGTCGATGAGGAAGAACGCGGCGCCTCCCGAGCCCTCCATGATGACAGTTTCACCCTTGGCAAAATGACGCTCCTTCAGCAGACGGGCGATCTGCTCCGATTGCCTCCTGTCCATACCGCCGAACAGGTGGACGCGCTGAAGTGCCGCCACGGGGTCACGGGGAGGTGGACCCGCCGGGACCTGGCTTTGCGACTTCCCTGTAGTGATGGCGCGGCACTGCAGCAGGTAGAGCTTTCCATCATGGTATGCCCATTCGATGTCGCGGCGCGGGCCGTAGGTCTTCTCGCACTGAAGGGCAAGCTCACCCAGGGCCTTGAGCTGAGCGTCATCCAGCGTGAGTTGCGTCACCTGCGCGGGCGCCACTTGCTGCTCGAAAGTGCCTCCATTCGGCAGCGCGCGGATGGCGATGCGCTTGCGCCCGGCCTTGCGCTCCAGTACCTGGCCGGAGCGGTCGAGGCGAAAGTGGTCCGGCACGACAAGGCCGGCAACCACGGCTTCACCCAGGCCCCAACTCGCTTCGATCAGCCGCTCATCGGCGCCAGTAACCGGGTTCTCCGTAAACATCACCCCGGCAACAGCAGGGTTGAGCAGCGTCTGCACCACCACACCCACGCTCGGTCGAGTGAACAGGCCAACCTTCTGGCGGTAGGTGATGGCAGAGTCGGAATTCGCAGACCACCAGACTTCGCGAACCGCGGCGGGAACATCGGCCGGCGAATGGATGTTGAGTAAGGTGATGTGCTGGCCTGCAAAGCTTGCGGATGCGCCGTCTTCGTCCACGGCGGAGGAGCGGACGGCGAAAGGCGTGGGCAATTCCGCGATGGCCTTCGCCACCATCTCAAGGGATTTTTCCTCCCCAGAGGCGACAGCTTCCACCAGGTCGCCTGAAAGCGCCACACCGGGCGGCACTGGAAGGCCGTTGCGCGCGGCTTCTCCCAGCCCCACGGCTTTTGACCCGTAGAGCGCCGTCAATCGTGCCTGCTTAAAGGGGACGACCTTTTTCACCCCAGCACCGTGACTTCCCCGGCTTCTCCATCAACGCGAACCCGCACGCCGTCGGCAATAACCTCCGTGGCCTCGCGTGTTCCCACGACACCGGGAATGCCATACTCACGTGCCACAATCGCCGCATGGGAAAGTAGTCCGCCATTATCTGTGACGATCCCGCCAAGCAGAGGGAGAAGAATATTAAAGGCCTCGCTGGTGGATTCAGTAACCAGCACGTCGCCCTTGGCGATCCGTCCAAATTCGGAGGGACCGGATACGCGGCGTGCAGGGCCTTCATAAACTCCCCTGCTCGCCGCGAGACCGTAAAGAATCTTCTCTTCGTTCTTCGCTTGAGAGCTGCCAAACAGGTGGCCCAGGGCGACGAAGGTGGCGTGCATCAGGCGGCCGACCGCCGGGGGTAGCGTCGAGAGGTCCGGCGGAGGTGGTGGGGGCGGCCCAAGAAAAGGCGGGGCATCTTTGGCGGTGTAGCTGGCACGAAACTCGGCGCGCCGCGCGAGCTCTTCCGCGGTGGGGCCACCCGTGCCCGTTACCAGCGCGCACATCTCATCAAGGCTTGCATCCAGCATGTGTTGAGGTGCGGCGATGCGGCCGCGTGCGGCCACCCGCCGTCCCGCTGCAAGCGCCGCACGACGCATCAAGCCTGCCGCCCAGATGTCACTGAACACTCCGCGCTCATCGCGAAGGCGATAGGTCAGGCGGGCCTCGCCCAACAGTTCATCGAACTCGGCCTGATGCTCCGCTGGAACCTGGGCGCGGACGTTGGCAGTCAGGGCTTCGACGTTTGAGGCTTCCTGGGCTTCTCCCGAAACCGCGATGCGAATGGATCGCAGGAGCGCGTCGGGCAGTTCAATCGCCGAGGGCTCAGCAATGTCAAAGCCGTCAATCAGGCGGTTGCCCACCAGATCAAGATAGCCGCTGACGGCCTCACCCGCTTCGCCCGGGAGCAAGCGCAGGCTCGCAAGCACCTGGGCGGGGTCGCCATCGGAGGCAAGCAGTTCGCGAGTTGTGGCGTCCTGGGCAAAGGCCTTCTTCAGTCGCTCCAGCTCGTCCGAGCCACCAGAGGAGATCTCAGCCGATCCACGCAGCAGGCCCAGCAATTCGGATGCAGGCAGGCCGGTCCATTCCCCAACGTGGACAAGGAAGTCACCGGTGGGAATTACAGCGCCCGCCGTAAAGCTCATGTGCTGGGTGACCATGGCGGAATGGTGGTCACGGCAGCGTGTTAGATAGGCCACCAGCTCCGCGTCGGAAAGGGCGTCAGGATCAACCGCCTGGATTTCCCGGTGCTTGGCAATGGCGGCGGGTTTCTTGTTCTCATCCCAATCGCGAAGCTGTTCCCGCCAGAGCTTCTGTGCATAGACCTGTTCAGCGCGGGCGAAGCGTGCGGGGATTTCAGCGTCGGGAGCCGGCACCACCTGGTTGTAGCCGAAGCCGTTCACATAGGCCATCTGCAGGCCGTCGATCAGCATCCCGTAGAAGCGGGCGAAATTGTTGGTCCCCTGCTTGAACGGGGCGGGCTGGGTCTGCTGAAAGTAGAGGGTCGTCGGGCGCGGCAAGTGTACGGGGTCTTGCGCCCACGGCCCCGGCCCGGGCGGATCAAACTGAAGCGGAGTGGATGCGGCTTTGTCAGTCATGGCGATCCCTTTCTCTGGCAGGACGCAAGAATTTCACCGCGCCGGTGCCGATCAATACAGATAGGAGTTTGGATTTCACGCGCCCGCCATTATGTGACGTTGCGAGGGTGAAGGAAGACTTGCTTTTGGGCTTCAGCGAGTCCTGCGTATGCAGACCAGACTCAGCATGAGGGATTAACCCGAAATGTTACCCAGGAATTTCCGTGTTCAGTCTTAGCCCGAGAAATAATGTAACCCTGAGAGGCGATGAATTCAAGAGGCAAAAGGTGCGTGCGCCATGCTATTGTGGAAGATGGTCCGCTTGCGTAAAATACAGACTTCCGATCCAATTTACCCGTGAGGTAGCAATGACATTTCTGAAGACTCGATTTAATGTGAAGAAAGAATTGACCACCAGGGACCTTGAGCATCTTTCACGGCTCAGCACAGTTTACGGAATCCGCCATCTTACCTTCGAAGGCCAGGACCTTTTGGTGGAATACGACGCCTCGCGCATCCACGAAGCGGAAGTTCTTTCGCGCATTCGCCACACCGGAGTTCCGGTTGAGCCCCTGCAGCCCATTCCGCAGGGCGGATTCGATTACACCGGCGAATTTCACGATTACGCCTGGCCCACTGAGGGACTATCTCCCGTCAATCAAAAGGCGAAATAACGTCTGGAGCAGCCGCGCCCGCGCTCTTTCACATCGACTGTTCAGGAGATGATTGTGGCGAACACCTTTCACGGCTTCAAGGCGGAATCGTTCCTGTTTTTCGAGGAGCTTGCGAAGAACAACCAGAAGGCCTGGTTTGACGCCAACCGCGAACGCTATGATCAGTACGTTGTGGGGGCGTTTCGAGGCCTGCTGGAGGCCATCACCCCCGCCCTGCTTGAGCTCAATCCGCACTTCGAGGTCGGGGGCAAAACCAACGGCAGCTTTTCCCGCATCAATCGCGACATTCGCTTCAGCAAAGACAAGAGCCCGTACAAATCCAACTACTACCTCTATGTTTATGACAACCGCCATGATCGCGGCCATGCCGGGCGCTTGTATGTTGGACTCTCCGCTGATTGCCTGACGGTGGGCTTTTCCATTTATGGCAGTTGGAAGGGACCGAAGGGGGCGCTGGAAACGCAGTTCCGGCAGCGCGTGGCAAAACATCGCGAGACGTTTTCAACCCTGCTGGCCAAAGTGCTTCCTCCACGCCGTTACGAAACCTATTGGCACCGCGAAGAGAAGGGCGAGTGGCCGCAATATCCCGGGCTTGCCCGCCGCGATGAAGACTGGCAAACGCTTCAGGCGTGGGTGGTGCGAAAGGTCTTCCTGCCCAATGCGCGCGGCCTCGGTTCTCCTGCCTTTGCCAATACGGTGGAACGCATTTTTGCCGAACTCTACCCGCTCTTTATCTTCACGTCGGCCACTTCTCCAAAATGGGAAGCAGAGCTCAAGAAGGCGCTGGCAAAGTAACTCATTGCACAAAGTGCGCAAGTTGGCCTCTGCACCGCCAATGCAGGGCTGAACTGAGTTCGGCCAAGTCCCCGTCCCTACCGCCCCTGAGGCTGATCCAATTGATTATTGCCGCCTTTTGACTCATCGATAATGGCCTGCTGCACTTCGCCCGTAAAGAGGTTCTGCCCGGCAGTTATCCGGTCGGCCTTGGGACCGATGTAGATTCCCACCGGCTGCACAACAATCCCATTAATCCGGCCTGAACGAATGTTGTTGGAGACGAACTTAAGGTCATACGTCTCCCCTTCAATCCGGATCGCGTAACCCGGCGCGCCGGGGCGTCCGTTATCCTCCAGCGTATTCTCCTCAAAGGTGTTGCGGCTGGCGGCGTTCGCGGCATCCTCGTCACGGAAATATATTCCGGCGCGGCCATTTCCACTGGAAGAATTCCCAATAAAGATATTATCCGTATCCTTATGCCCCAGGGAGATGCCGTCCTGCCCGTTGTTCCAGGCCTGGTTCCGCTCATAGCGCGCCCGCTGAACCCGCCAGCAAAGAAAAAGGCCGTCAGTGCCATTGTCATGCGCGCGACAATCCCGCACGATGCCGCGCAAGGCGCCGGTGCCCAGGTGAATGCCCAGGTAGGCGTTGCCCTCCGCCTCGCAATTTTCCACCACGGGGTCCTCCACAAACTGCAGGCTGATGCCATCGCCGGGGTAGTCGCGAGCCACGCAGTTCCGCACCGTCATACGATGGGAATGGAAGAAGTAAATGCCGCCCGTCTGGCAGCCATCCAGAATGCCGCTGCCGGCGCGGGAGCCATCCACGGCCAGGTCCTGAACCTGCACATCCTCCACGTCATACCCGGCGATAAGGGGAAACGTATTGAAGACGCGCGCCTGGCGCTCGACGGCGTAATCCATCTGCAGGAAGCGGTCAAAGTGAAGCGTGTTCCCGTCAATGCTGACGATGGTGCGCACACTGGGCGTCCAGCCGGAGGGATTGTCAGTGTCCACCAGCGCCACGCCCATGCCCGGTGCAAATCCGCTCGCGTCTTCCACCGTGGCGATCAGTTCACCATAGTCGGCATCAAGCTTCAGCTTGCTCTGCACCCCAGGCGCCTTCTTCAAAATGGTCTTTCCCGGTCCTTCGCCGATCAAGCGGATATGGCTCGCCAGCTTCACTGAGTTGGAAAGCAGGTAGGTACCGGCCTTGACCAGAACCGTTCCCCCGCCTGCCGCGGCCACGCGATCGACAGCCTTTTGGATAGCGAGATTATCCGAACCGATCACATCGGCGTCGGCGGATCCAACTGAAACGGACATGCGAACCTCCCCTGCGTGAGCTCCCTGTGGCAGCAGCAACACCACGAGCAGCCCAAGCGCCAGTCCCGCGCACCTGCAAGCAATGAAAAGCCGTCCGAATTTTCTGCCCATGGTGTTTTCCTTGGAATTGTGGATCCGCTTCACTTCTCAGATTGATTCTAGTGCTTAATGCCAAGGTTCAGCACATTTACTTCCGCCTCGCCACGATAATAATGTTTTGCCAGCTTGATGCACCTTGCTTTAATTCGCGACCATCTTGAACGCCCGATTCCATTGCGGTAAAATGCCAAGCATTCGAATTGCGGGGGCTTACGAAAATCTCAATTTGGGGTCTGAACGGCTCAGACATGCAACGTGCAAACCACCGGTCCTTGATGGCGCTCTTAAACGCCGCGCTTCTTACGTTCATGATGATCGCAGCGGTTCGCACGCCTGCGGCACAGAATAACAAATCCCTCAGCCAACAAGAAGTGATTGAACTGCTGGAAGGCGGCGTGCCGAGCGCCCGGGTTAGTTCAATTGTGGACGAGCGCGGCATCAATTTCCATTTCACCGCTGACATTGAACAGAAGGTGCGTGACGCCGGGGGCGGGGATGATGTGGTTGAGTCGCTGAAGCGCGCATCCCAGCGCCGGGCGCAAACTGAACAGCCACGCACCGGGGGACTGATCATCAAGACAACGCCGGGCGAGACACAGATCTATTTGAACGATGAACCCAAGGGAATGACCAGTCCCGAGGGCGAAATCCGCCTGCCTGACCTGCAACCGGGCGCTTACACGCTGAGGGTCTCTCTGCCCGGGTATCAAAGCCACGAAGAGCCGATGACGGTTACGGCGGGCGAGGACCAGACGGTCTACGTCACGCTGGCGCAAAAGTCCACCATTCCACCGCCGGTGGTCAACAACAATCCGGTTCAGGCGCCGACTGCCCAATTCGGGGGAATGCCCGTCCCCGGTGTTAAGCCTTCGCCGTTGCAATTCTTCGAGGGCCCGCATGATTTGACCCTGGAAAAATCGCAACGCGTCTATCGATACAGTTTCGCCAAACCCTCAACCAGGTCCATTTTCTGGGAGCTTGACTTGAGCTACCCTCCTCCCGGCCGGCGAATCGATTTCCAGTTGGACGCCATCTGGTACAATCCCGATGGCTCGGAGTTACGCCATCAGACTCTTACTGCCTACGCCATGCCGACATGGGGAAACTCCTGGCATACGCTCGGGTACGGGTGGGTTGATGCCGGACACTGGAAGCCTGGTTCATATCGCGTTGACCTTCTTTTCAAAGGCACGCGCATCTCCAGTGGCACCTTCCAGATTAATTGAACATTCCCCTGCCCCGCTGGCAGGCAGCCCGCAAAACCCCTTCCGATTGATTTCAGATTAAAGACCGGGCCCATGCCGCATTACCCTGTGCGGCGGGTCTTGTTCATCTCTCGTTGTTACGATAGAATCAGCACGAAGCAAGGTTGTTCCCGCAGGAAATCCAAGGATGGGCCGCTAAACAGCTTTATTCCAGGCCCAGGAGTGCCCGGGCACGGCACGCACCATAATCTGGCAGTTGAAGATGCAAGCCATTTTGCAGGTAACAGCGAGACGACCATGTCCGACAATCTCCAACCCAGCCGCCGCAGTACCTCTCAACATCAATTCCTGCTGAGATTGGCCTGTATTTTCCTGTTGCTCGCGGGCAGCGTCATTGGCCACCCCGTGGCGGCGGAAAGGGGCAAGCCGCTTTCCAGCAAGGACGTTTCCGATCTGCTGGATGGCAGCGTGCCGAGCTCGGAAATTGCCCGCGTGGTGACGGAAAACGGCATCAGCTTCCACATGACCGACGACCTGGAGCGGCAATTCCGCCAGGCCGGAGCCACCAATGAACTGATCGACGCCCTGAGGAAAGCGGACAAGCCGGAGGAGTCTCCCCCGCCCCCGCCGCCCGTTGGAACCCTCAAGGTCCAATCGCAGCCGGGCGAAGCACTGGTTTTTGTAAACGATGAGCCCAAAGGCCCCACCAGCCCCAGCGGCGAATTGCGCCTGCCTAACCTGCCTCCCGGCTCCTACCACGTGCGCGTGGCACTGACAGGTTACAAAACCTGGGAGAACACCCTTACCGTCACAGCGAACGAATCGGTTACGGCCTTCGTGACCCTGGAAAAGCAGAACCTTGAACCCACGGTCACGCTGGATACGGACCGAAGCTCGATTGAAGCGGGCCAATCCGTCTACCTTCGATGGAACTCCAGCAATGCCAGCGACGTTGACATTGAACCCGGCGTGGGAAAGGTTGCGTTGGCAGGCGCCACCAGTGTGAGCCCGCGCGAGTCCACCACCTATACGCTTACGGCCATCGGCCCGGGCGGAATCAAGACGGCCACGACCTACGTTGGGGTCACAGCTCCTCCGCCGCCTCCACCTGTGTATCAACCACCGGTTGGCAACATGCCGGGATTGCCCGTGCCCGGCGCCACCTTTCAGGCGCTCAAGTTCTTTGAATCCGAAGTAAACCCGCCACCCTTGGGCAGCCGCGTTTACTCAACACAATTCAATCACCGCACCACGCGCTATGTCAGTTGGGAGCTCAGCTTTGCCTGCCCGGCATCCTCTTCGCCTATTTCTTTTACCATCAACTCAACTTACTACTATCCCAACGGCACGGTCTTCAGCAGTCCGACCATGCAAGCGACTGTAAACGCCGGCTGGCCTAATGCTGTATTCAATGCCGGCTGGGGCTGGACCCGTCCGGGGAATTGGCGGCGCGGCACATTTCGCGTTGACCTGGCCGTCAACGGAAATCACATCGCCTCCGGATACTTCACGATTTACTGATACAAGCGCTCGATTTGAATCGACAAGGGCAAGCGAGGAACAACTTGGATACCTGTAAGAGATCAACTGCTCAATCATGGCCGGCCCTTTTGCTGGCGGCAATCAGCCTCATCCTTCTTTCCACCACCGTCGCGGCTGCCCAAACGGACGGCGCGCAGGCCCAGGATTTTGCCGCCGAGGCCAAGCTGCTCTATCGCGTTGTGGCTTGCAGCGGAAATGCCACGTTGCCCCCCAACATTGACCCCAAGGTCGTCGACCAGCACTGCCAGCAGCTCAAGGCGCGCATGGACCATTACCGCAACGTCTACATGGCACGTGCCACTCCCTTTCTCGCCGCCCTTCGCCCCAGCGGACTGCCCGACACTGTCGTCTATCCCTTTGGCGGAGGCGACCTGCTGGCGGCACTGACGACTTATCCTGACGCCCGGCGCATCACCACCCTCTCCCTGGAGCTCTCCGGCGACCCCCGCCGCATCGACAAGATCAACAACAAGCGCCTGGATGAAAGCCTTACCGTTGTTGACCGCAACATCGGCGGCCTGCTGAGCGCCAACGACAGCACCACCGAAAGCCTCATGGACACGCAGCAGGGCGACCTTCCCGGCCAGCTCTCCTACTTCCTTGTGGCCCTGGCCGTTCATGGATTTGAACCGGTCTCGCTGCGCTATTTCCACGTCCAACCCAATGGTTCCCTGCACTATTACACCGCCGCGGAAGTAAGTGCCATGGAAACGCGCCTGGCGCGTGCGCGACATGGGAAGTGGACCTCGCCCGATTTCTCTGAGGCCTTTGCCAATTCGGAACTGGTCTTCCGCCCGGTCGGCGCCGATGGCCCTCTCCGCTTCCATCGCCACATTGGAGCGAACCTGCGGGATGATTCCCTGAAGCAGGACGGCCCCATCCTCACCTACCTCCGCACCCAGGGTCGCGTTGCCGCCATGACCAAGGCCGCCAGCTACTGCCTCTGGAATGACCGGTTCTCGCGCATCCGCAACTACCTGCTTTCAAACATGGTCTTTATGATCTCCGATGGCACCGGCATTCCTCCCGAGATCGCCAAACAGGCGGGGTTTATCCAGGAAACGTATGGCAGCTTCAAGGGCGCCATGTGTTTTGACGACTGCCCCAGCTCTGCCTACGACGACCAGTTCAAGGATTTGTGGTCCAGCCAGCCGCAGCGCAAGCTGGGCTTCCGTTATGGCTACGTGGATGCCAAGAGTTCACCGCATCTTCTGGTCACACGCCGCGCTCCCGCTGCAAAATTATGAAGGGGCATTTCTTCGTCCTTGTTTTCGCGGGATTGTTGCTTGCATCCAGATTGAACGCCCTTGCGCTTCCAGCCGCGGCTGCGGCACAGGAGGGCGTGGACGTCACCACCACGGAGGATGGTGGCGAGGACCTGCGGATTGAAACCCGGCACGGCCCGCTCCATCTCTGGCGCCCGGCAAACTACGATTCGCACACCGCGGGCATTGTCATCTACATCCACGGCTACTTCACCACCATCGATCAAACCTGGGCGAACGATCAACTGGCCGCGCAGTTTCATGCGAGCGGCCGCAATGCCGTGTTTATCGCCATCGCGGCGCCGCAGTCAAACGCCGAGGACGTTTCCTGGAAGTCGCTTACCGACCTGCTTGAAACCGTGGAGGAGCGCGCGCCGTACGCCCTGCCCCGCGGCCCACTGGTGGTGATGGGCCATAGCGCCGCCTATCGCACCATCGTGCCGTGGTTGAGTGATTCGCGAATCCAGTATCTGATTCTCCTTGACGCGCTCTACGCCGGCGATGCGGAGTTCCGCTTCTGGCTGCGCCCGCGCCCCCGCGCCAAGCCCCATCGAATGGTCGTCGTGGCCTTTGACACCGGGCCACAAGCCAACCGGTTTGCACACCACTTCTACAGCACCTCCCGCCGCAAGAGCATCCCGGCAAAGGCCAGCAGCTTCACCCCCAGGGAGACCCAGGCCCGGCTGCTCTACCTCCGGTCGCAATACGACCACTATGAGATCGTCAACAGCGGCAAGGTCATCCCCGTGCTGCTCCAGATCTCGCCGCTCAAAGCCGTACCCGCACCCAAACCCAAGCCCGCCACGAAAGTGGCACCCAAGCCAGCCGGGGGGGGTAGGGGGTAGGGAATTTGTGATTTGCAATTGAGGATTGGGAATTTGAAATTTGAAATTTGAGATTTGCGATTGGTGATTTGTGATTGGGGGTTGGTAATTAGGAATTGGTAGGATGCGGAAAAACTCATCGTTAGCGATGTAGAGGCGGCTTTACGCCGCCATCTCCCGGCTCTTCTCAACACCCGAATGGCGGCATAAAACCGCCTCTACTGTGGCCGGTAACAGTAAAACCCTGCGCCGGCCCGCCGTCAGTGCCAGGGAATGAGCATTTTGATAGCAAGGCAGACCACCGCCGCAATAAATATCCGCCGCAGCCAGATGGTGCTCAGAAGCAGCGTGAGGCGGCTTCCCAGGAGCGCCCCAAGAAACATCACAATGCCAAGTCCAATCCCCAGCTTTAGATCCACCACCCCGCGATAGACAAACACCAGCGTTGCGACCGCGGAAGAGAACACGTTGATCACCTTGGTGGTGGCAATCGCCTGCAAGAAGGTCATGCCCAGGAAGACGGTGAATGCGACCGTGAGCAACGTCACATAACCGCCACTGAAAAAACCACCGTAGATGGCCAGGAGAAATGTGGCTGCATAACCGGCGGCCAGCGCCACGCGGGATGATGCGGCGGCGCGGGTTGCCTCTCCCATGTTTCGATTCAAAATGGAAAAGGCAGCCACGGCCAACATTGCCACGGCAATGACCCATTGCAGAGGCCGAAGCGGCACGGCAATCAGCGCCCACGCTCCCAGGCTGGAGCCCACAACGGTTAAGGCGATCGCGGGCAGCAAGTGGCGGCGGATGATGACTCCTTTGCTCACGAAGGGCAACGAACCGCCCACGCTCATAAAAGTCAAAGCCATCATGTTGGTGGCAATCGCAATGTGGGCTTCAATCCCCAACCCGATCATTACCGGAACAGTGATCAGAGAAGTGCTGCCGGTCACAACGCTGACAACGCTGGTGACAAAGAACACCGCAACCAGAATGAGCAATTTTGCACCGGACATGCTCCCATAATAGCAAAGCAATCCCGGTGAGCAATGATCGTCCGGCAATGCCCCAGGCTCTACACTGGCAGGCCCCTCATAGGCGCGTGACCGCCCCCACCCGATTACCAACCCCGCAGAGTAGTTCCAAAAGGCGGAACAACTCTGCGCCACGCCGCTGTTAGCTGTCAGCGGACAGCCACTTTGACGGGTGCAAAGTCAGCGGGCTGTGATAGAGTGACCGGGCACAGGGAGCCAAGGGGAAATCGCGGGTAAATGCAACGCATTCCGGGGTAACGTCAACCCGGCTAATCCAGGGAGGAGCTTGTCATGATTCAATTTCTCGAGCCCGGCCACACCATCCAGGTGATGCCCTTCTTCGATCAGGCGCCGCCGCCAGGCTATGCCACGAATCAGGCTCCGAGGGCTTTTTTCTGCAAGTGCCCGGATCGAGTCTATTCCCTGGTCAAGCCGACGCCGCCAGCCACCGTCGACCAGGTGAAGGCGGGACGCCTCGGGATGGCGGCCTTCCAATTCCGCTGGCTGCCCTACGTCGCCGGCCTGATCACCTACGTGCCCCTGAACAACGACTCCATCATCACCGGCAAGTTCACTGGTTGCTGGCTGGCCATCTTCCGCATGGGCGGGCAGAAGTACCTGGCGCATATCGGCACTGACACGCTGCCCACCAGCCCCTTGACCCTCAATGTGAAGACGGCTTGGAAGGACGCGGTCACGGCGGGACAGATCACCGAGGTCGCCGCAGTCAAGCCAACCGATTACGTGAAAGGGCCCGCCGTCCTGGCCGGCCTGACCCCGCAAAACGAACTCGTCTGCCTGTCATTCAACTATGTGGGGGGGTCACCTTCGCTGATGAAAGTCAGTTCGAGGAAAGTCCTCGCCGGCGCGCAGTCCCCGGTTTTTCAGTAAACCTTTCCCCGCGTTGTTGTCTGCTTCTTCCGGCAGCGTGGCGGTGGAGTAATTTTTCTTCGAGAAGAATTGCTCTGCGCTACACCGCTCCCCCCTCGCCCCCTTGGAGAATAGGCGGGTAAACTCAATCTAACGCTCCCCTCGCCCCCTTGGGGGAGAGGGGTTGGGGGTGAGGGGGTCTGCATCCGAACGTTTCAACCAAACGCCTCTGGCAACGACCAAACCGCGTCCCACACTTTCTGCACAAAAATCTCCGGTGCGTTCAGAACGATACCGTTCGAAAACCGCAGGATGGTGTACCCCATCTCCTGCAAATGCGCATCGCGGCGCAAGTCCCGGCGGGCCTGGGACGGCTGCCCGTGAACGCTGCCATCCAACTCCACAATCAAGCGCCGTTGCGGGCAGTAGAAATCCACAAAGTAACGACCCAGCGCGTGCTGCCGGCGGAATTTGAAGCCTTTGAACTTAACGCCCCGCAGCAAGGACCACGCGGCCCGTTCAGTATCGGTTGGCGTGTGGCGAAGTTCGCGCGCTTTGTCGATCTGCGTGGCAGACCGTTCGAGAGAATGCGTCTTGCGATGGGGGCGCGCGGTAGTCACGTTTTCCCTGGTTTCCACGGCTTATACCCCCTCACCCGGCCCGCCCCGGCTGATGAAAGCGCCGGATGCGGTCCACCCTCTCCCCCAAGGGGGAGAGGGGAAAGTTGAACTCATTTTCCTCCCTCGCCCCGTTGGAGGAGAGGTGAGCAAACTCAATCTCCCTCTCCCCTCGCCCCTTGGGGGAGAGGGGTTGGGGGTGAGGGGGTCCCCATGGAACAATCAGAATCGGCCACTTTAGTCGCGAACTTCTGACTCAGGACACGAGCGCCGCCAGTACCCCTTGGCTTTAACCACCGCAATCGGTGTTGGGTTGCGCTCTATGGGCGACATCATTCATCCCAGAAAACTTATCGACCGGGGGCTAACGCCCCCGGTACCCCCGGTAAAGGAAAAAGGGAAAAGGATCAAGGTACGCGGACTTCCCCGCCACAACGGAACCCAAGGTTGACGTACCTGTCGCCAAAACCGACCCCGCGAACCGACACGCGAACATACCCGGGATTGTAGTCCCAGGACCCGCCGCGCAGAACGCGGATCTGCCCACTCGTCGGCCCTGAGGGATCTTGAGACGGGCTGTTGTGGTAATAGTTCGGGTCGTACCAGTCGTTCACCCATTCCATGACGTTCCCCAGCATGTCGTACAACCCGAATCCGTTCGCCCGCTTCTGCGCCACATCGTGCGTCTGGTTGCCGCTGTTCTGGGCGTACCAGGCGATCTCATCAAGATTGCCGTAGCGCGCCTCTGTGCTCCCCGCTCGCGCTGCGTATTCCCGCTCCGCTTCCGTGGGCAGTCGCCCTCCCATCCATCCGCAGTATGCCATGGCGTCATCCCAGCTCACATTAACAATCGGCATGTTCTTATTCGCCCAGCTCGCATTGAAGTTCGGAGCCCCAGGCATCTGCCGTCCGGCCCCCCCTGCAAAGCGCTGGTACGCGCCCGCCGTCACCGGCGTTTGCCCCATCCAAAAGCCCCGAGAAATCGTCACTTGGTGCGATGGCTTTTCATCGTCATCGCACTCGCTGTCCCCCGGCGAGCAGCCCATCATGAACGTTCCAGGTGGAATCCAGACGTACTTCAGCCCGTCCTTGGGATTGACCTTTACTGCACCAGAGGTGTCGGGCCCAACAGGGGGCGGTGATGTTGGGGCAGGAGTGATTGCCGCCGGGCTTGGCTGCCCGGTCCCCGCCTGTGGCGCTGCCGACCCGACCTGTGGTTGCACCACCGGGGAATGTGACGCGGAATACCAGACCGCGGCAACCATAAAGATCAGCGCGACTACCGCACCAGCAATAACCTTCAATTTGTTGGACCGCTCCGGTGCGGGCTGGAACTGCGGAGGTTTGGCCACCGTGGGCGGGCGGCCGGGCGCCACTGCGGGCTTGCTCGTATTCGGCGGTGGAGATTGAACGGCATTGCCGGCGGCGGAGGCCGGGCTGGCGAGTGGCGGGGCGGCAGGAAAACGCTCCCAACCTGGCGGAGGTGGGACGATTCTGGTTGGCGGAAGCTGCTGGCTGAACTCCGCCGCGGGCACAGGCTGTGCGGCTGCCATAAAGGCGCGGGCGAAGTCGAGCACGGAGGGGTAACGCTGGTCACGATCTTTGGCCAGCGCCTTCATTACAGCACTTTCAACCGCGGCAGGCACGCCCAAGCCGGGGGCGATGGCGCGGAAGGGCGGCGGGGCCTCCATCAGGTGCTTGCCCACGTAACCAAGTGGCGTGTCGGAATGGAAGGGCGTGCGGCCCGTGAGCATCTGGTACACCACCACGCCCAGAGAGTAAACATCCGAGCGCGCATCGAGTTTTTCGCTCCTCATTCCGGACGCCTGCTCGTACGATATGTAGGCGGGCGTGCCCAGCACCATGCCGGTCTGGGTGTGGCTGGAGGATTCGCGCAGCTTGGCGATGCCAAAGTCCACGATTTTGACCAGGCAGGGCGGGCCTGCGGCCCCGCGCGCCACGGGCTTGGGTAGGGGAGGGCTCGGCCCTCCCGGGGGATCGCGGGGGGTTACCGCCACCCGGGGGGCC
>Ga0302320_10000419_pt1 | contig 100128 bp, 88 predicted proteins | sample Bog_T0_3_FD_202130 | JGI IMG/M metagenome (GOLD analysis project Ga0302320, IMG submission 202130) | Peat permafrost microbial communities from Stordalen Mire near Abisko, Sweden - Bog_T0_3 | ecosystem: Environmental > Terrestrial > Soil > Wetlands > Peat | place: Sweden: Abisko, Stordalen... | reverse complement strand
CCAGCTCATCCTTCACGCTCGGCGGCACTAGATACGCCTGATCCGGTTGATACGGCAGAAATCGTCCCATACCTCTCTTTCTGCCTCATCTTGAGTACAATTACAAGCTGGTTCTCACGCACCCTCTAAAGCCCTGATTAATTTTGGGGACTTTACGCGGCGCTGAAGCGCCGCTCTTCCACGGTGCTGCATGCGTTTGTGAGTTTCCGCCAGCCCTCGGAAGCCGTGCGCTTCCGAAGCGTTGCATGACTGGCTCAGAATAACTGGCCGCTGGCAACTGGCAACCGGCAACTGATTTTCCTTATGCTCTACGACATAAGCATCGACGGGAAGAATTACCGGCTTGACCTCAATCAGGCCGATGGGCGATGGTCTTGCCGTCTTGATGACCGGGAACTCGAGGTTGATGCCGTCCTCGCGCGTCCCGATGTGCTTTCGCTGCGCATTGGAAACTTGGCTTATGAAATTAAGTTGGAGCGCGTGGCGAACGATTTGCATGTGTGGGTGGGAAGTACGCGCTTCGCCGCTGAAGTCCGCGATCCCCGCTCGCTGCGCGGGCGCGCGCGAACCGGAGACGATCACGGGCCGAGAAAAATCGTTGCGCCTATGCCGGGGAAAGTTGTCCGGTTGATGGTTCGCGAAGGGGACGAAGTGGAAGCGGGCGCTGGCGTGGCTGTGGTCGAGGCGATGAAGATGCAGAACGAAATAAAATCGCCGAAGAAGGGGACGATTGGGAAAATTCTGGTTAGTGAAGGTGCGACTGTGAATGCTGGGGATGTGTTGGCGATTGTTGAGTGATGGCGCCTCGGCGGCTCAAGAGTTTGTGGAAGAATGCGTTGCTAATGCGAGGTCGGCCACAGGGGCTAAAGCCGGATTGATTTTCGCAAGCTTTACGCGGCGCTGAAGCGCCGCTCTTCCACGGTAGTGCACGCATTTGTTAGTTTTTTTCGCAGCCGGTGAAGCCGCATTTGATGCGAACTTTATAGCAGAACTGACAGCGCTCGGCACCCGCAAGCCGCCTCGCTACTTCGTCAGGCCGTTGCTGTCTAGGACCGTCTTGGCGTAGTAGTTATCAACCTTGGCCGAATCGCGCAACAGTTCGTAATAGGCCGCCTTCAGCAACTGCTCGCGCCTGTCGTGGAGTTGCGAGCGGATGGCTTGCTGCACGCGAGGATCGGACAAGTCACGCTGTCCCGAGGGCTCCTTCGAAACCAGCTTCACGATGCGGAATCCCATCACTTGCTTGTTCGCGGGATTGCTCAGAATGATGGTCGAGCTGTATTGCCCCGGTTTCAGTTTCATTACCGCATCGCGCGTGCCGGGATCCGTATTGCGCAACGAAGACTCCGGAATCGTTCCCAAGTCGCCGCCGTTGCCGGAAGTCTCGGGATCTTCGGAATAATTCATGGCCAGCGTGCCGAAGTCGTCACCACTATCGAGCCGGTTGCTGATCATCTGGATTTTCTTGCGCGCTTCGGCTTCGTTCTGCGCCTTGTTGTTCTGGTTGTGTACTTGCGGATTCGGTTGGGGAGTTACAAAGACCTGCGCCAAGTGGTACTGGGGTTCGATCAGATTGAATTCCGACTTGTGCGCCTTGAAGTAGTCGTTAATGTCCTGATCGGTCACAGTGATCTTGGAGGACACTTCCTTGTTCATCACCTTGTCGACGGTGATGGAGCGGCGGATGTCGCGCTTGAAATCTTCGAGGCTGATCTTTTTTTCCTGCAGACGCTTATCGAATTCCTGCTGCGTGTACGGGGACTTGATCTCGTTGAGCTTGCGGTCAACTTCTTCTTCGGTGGCGAGCAGGCCGAGCTTTTCGGCGCGGCGCATTACCATTTCGTCATCGATCAACTGGCGGAGAATGTTGAGGCGGAGAATGGTTGCTTGCTCGCCGGTAGGCGCCTGCTGGGCGCTGGCCACCTGATTGTTGTAGTACTTGTCGACGTCCGACCGGAAGATGTTACGGCCATCCACTTTGGCCATCACGTCGCCGCTTACTTGTGATTTACAGCCTAGCATTGCGGCCAGCACAACGGCTGCAGCCAGCAATGCGGCTAGGCGAACAAGTTTTTCGTTTCTTTTCAAAAAGTCTTCTCCCTCACGTCGATGACCGCGTGACACATTGAATCGACAACGGCTGCAATCGCGATCACGCGCTTTGTCATTGTTCGCCGTTCACTGTTCACTTGGAAGCCGGTGGAGCGGCTGCCGGGGTCGCCGCATGATCTGGCACGGGCAGATTGGCATCCTTCAAGGCACGATCCAGCGCGGCCCGCACCGTGCTGATGGGCTGGGCGCCGTCCAGCTTTTCCCCGTTGACGAACATTTCGGGCGTAGCGTCTACGCCCACCGAGTCCCCATCTTTTATGGAGGCCCTGACCGCGGTCTCGTCTTGCGCCTTCATGCAGGCCTGCAGTTTGGGCAAATCAATATTGTGCTTCTGTCCCTGCAGTGTGGTCACCCGGTCCACCGCCTCCAGACGCGCACTGGCCACTTTTTCGTTGTTCACCTCGCGCTGGTTGGCGTGAATGTAATCCGCGAAATCCCAATACGCGTCGACATTCTGCGCCGCCAGACAATTGGCGTCGACGGCAGCGTGCATTGCCCAGGGATGAATCTCTGTCATCGGATAATCTTTGTAAATGAAAGTGACCCGGTCGCCGTACTCCTTGAGAATCTCGGGAAATAAAGTCTGGTGCAAGCGCGAGCAAAACGGGCACTCGAAATCGTCGAAATTGACCAATACTACTTTGGATGCCTTGGCACCGCGCGTAGGCCGCCCGTTGATATCGATTTTGCTCATGGTCTCGACGAGTGGGTCTTTGGTCAGATCAAACTTGGTGAGCCGCATCAGGGAAGAGTGATCTTTCGAAACCAGGAAGGTGAGGTCCTGTTTTCTAGGGCCGCTATCGATGGTTACGACAACCGAGTCGTAGTTGGGAAACTCGGTGCTGGGGGAAAGTGTGCCGATGACCACTTGAACATCAGGCGGCATCTTGTAGTAGGAGCGAAGCTGGCGCTCGATCTTTTTGTTTAAATCGGGCGAAGCAGACTGGGCAACGCAGCCCAAACAGACCACCAGCAGAAGTAGAAAAGAACGTCGAATTAGAGTCACTAAAAACCGCCTCAAGATCACAGGATGAACCTCGATTATCTCACAGGGCGGCATGGGACGCGGGTTAGAGCTGTCGCCTTTCCCCGTGTGTTCCGGGGCCGTTCTTGGGGCCTCGGGCTCTGTTGTTGCTGCAGTTTCAAAAGCCTAAACGCGGAGAGCGCTGAGAACGGCCGCGGAGGACGCGGGAGAAGCGAATTGCCTGCAGACTTCTTCTTTTCTTTCAGCCCGCGCGGACGAACAGCTTCTCCGTCGGCAACAACGCGTTCATTGAGCCCGAGCGGAAGCCTTCGAGATCAAGCGTGACGAACTTGAAACCTAGCGCTTTGAATATGCTGGTGAACTCCGCTGCCATGGCGGGATCGAGCGCGCGCGATAACTCTTCGCGAGAAATCTCAATGCGGACGATCTCGCCGTGGTGCCGCACTCTACATTGCCGAAAACCCAAGGCGTGCAAAGCGTCTTCGCCTTTCTCTACGACGTTGAGGGCGTCTCTCGTGACGGGACGGCCGTATTCAATACGGGATGACAGGCATGCGGATGCGGGCTTGTCCCAGATGCGCAGGTCAGCAGTTCGAGCTAACGAGCGAATTTCCTCTTTGGTGAGCTGCGCATCGAGCAGGGGCGCCACGATGTGGTATGTGCTCGCCGCTTTCTGGCCGGGACGGAAGTCGCCCTGATCGTCGAGGTTGACTCCGTAGGCGATGGCATCGAAGCCTCGTGCCTGCCGCAAATCTTCCATGAGAGTGAAGAGTTCGTCCTTGCAGAAGAAGCAGCGCTGCGCGTCGTTGCGGACGTACTCGGGGCGATCAAGTTCTGAGGTCGGGATTATCTCAAGCGGAATGGATTGCTCTTTAGCAAAAGCGATTGCGTCGGCGAGCTGAGTGCGAGCCAGGCTGGGCGAGTCGGCGATGATGGCCAGCATATCGTCGCCCAGAGCCTGATGGGCAGCCCATGCGAGATAAGCGGAATCGACGCCGCCGGAATAGGCGACGAGGAGGCGGCCGACAGAACGCAGACGGGATTGTAGAAATGCGTCTTTTTCGCCGATGTTCATTCCTGCGGCTGACATGAAACTATGTTAGCAGGCTTGGCGAGGCAGGGAGTGAACTGGGTTCTAGTCCCTGGCCGCTGGCCGCTGCTCTCAATACAGCCGCTCTTGCGGGCGCATGCTGCCGAAGCCGCCGATGTTGGCTAGCGTGAAGGTGAAGCGGAATAGATTTTCGGTGCGCACGTTGGCGACTCTGTAGCTGCGGTATTCCATGGTCATGCCGCAGCAATCCCAGTTGTAGGTGGTCTGTGCACTGACGAATTGCAGCGAGCCGTTATCCGCATCAAAGCCGACACTGCCAGCGGCGCTAAATCCGCGCTTGACGGGGCGGCCGTACCCTAGAGCCGCACGATATTGATTGAAATGAGTTTCGGCTGAACTGGAGAACAGAGACGCGCGGCCGGGGACCTGCAAAATGGCGTCGCCGCCGCCAATCGTCACCTGACCGATATGGTAGTTCGCCAGCAGCGTGCTGGCGTTGACGCGATTATTTTGGAAGTCGTAGTCGAGATCCCACTCCGCGTCGGTGCGCGAACTGGCTTCAACCCGCAACCGTGAAACCAGCGGCGAAAGATGCCGCGGCTGGCTGAGAAACGCGATTCCAGTAAGATCGGCAGTCGTGGTGAATACATTGCGTTGGCCGGAAACCAGCGCACCTCCGAAGGTGGGATCGAGAAAGTATTTCTGGTCCAGTTCCCAGGTCACGACCTCACGCACCTGCGGCCCGGACTGACATGGAGCATTTGCCAGCATTCTCGTGGTCGGGTGTTGCCAGGGAATAATCGATTCCGGCGCAGGGCCGCCTACCATAAGGGCCTTCATGTTGATGTCGCAATCTTCGGGCTTGTTCGTATTACGCTTGGCGTAGAGACGCGTCACGAAGCCGTACTCGACCTCGTGCGTATCGGTGAGGATGTCGCGCTCGTCGAACTTAAGAATATTTGCGAAATTGTTCACGCCGGTTACAAAGCGGTAGACGGCGCGGGGTTCGATGACGTGCTTCCATTTTCGCCCCAGGAATTCTTTGTCGAAGACGCGCTCCAGCGCGGGTGGACGCAGTTCCACAGAAGTCTCAAGAGCTTGCCGATTTATGGCATCGCTGACTGCGAGTCCAGGATTATCAACTTTTTCCCCTACCAGCCGTTCCGTATAGTAGGTTTCATGCAACGTCAACTCGGGACGCAACGACCATCCCCGGAATAACAACGGCATGGAAATCTCCGGGGTTAGGTCGAATCGGCCCAGCAGGTTGCCCGTCCGAAAGGCCGGCGTGCAGAACTGAAAGAAAGTTGAGGTTGAACACTGCTCGGGCTCGCTGCGCGACAAGCCCGCCCCCGAGGCATCGAACGACCAGTAGAGCGGTGTGCGGCCCAACCGCTGGTCCACGCTGGCAAAATCCAGGCTCGGCGCGTGCGAGATTGTGATCACCTGCCCCGGAGTTGTGCTCAGAAAATTCTGATAGCGTTCGAGAAATCCATTCACGCTGTAACCGTCTTCGGACTTCGATAGGAAGGCCTGCGATTTCACTTCCGAATACACAGCCTGGCTGAAAACCTCGTTGAAGGCCAGGCGGAACAGGAACGAAGACAAGTAGTCGATGTTGGCCACGCCGCGAAAGCCATCGATGTTTCCGACGGAGTTCAAACGCGCATTCTCTCCGCCTTCTTTGAGTGGCGGATAGCCGATACCGCGGTCGATCACGCCGAAATAGTAAAGGTCCACGTAGGAAGTTTCCGTGGGCATGGCGCGAAACTCACCCCGCTGCGACCAACCCCGCAGCGACATGTACTCCGCGCCGACGGTTGCATCCATCCTTCGATTGATGGCCCAGTAGTAGGCGTCGCCGAGGACGTAGCCCTTGGTTGAAGACCGCGCCACCGATGGCATTAGAAAACCGGACTGCCGCGACTCTTTCTCCACTGGGTGAGTAGCGAAAGGAAAATAGAGAATGGGAACCCCATGCAGGAGGAAATTGCTGCGGTAAATTTTGGCGTTGCCGCTCACGTCCACGCTTATCTTGAGCGCGTCAAATTGCCATTTGGGATGCGGCAACTCGCAAGTGGTAATGGTACCGTCGTAGACCAGATAGTGCTCAGGACTGGTTTTGTCGACAATTCTGCCGGTAAAGGCAAAGGGCGCGGTGGAAGTCAGGATGATGGCATTGCCGTGAAAGCGCATGCCGGTGGTCGCGGTCACGTCGTAGAAGCGTCCTGTTTCCAGCGTCAGGTTATAGGTGCCGTGCGATGCACGAATGTGGTCGTCATTCGGCCCACCGTCGAGGGCGAAATGTCCGGTTGCGGTGACTTCTTTGGTGTCAGAGTTGTAGGTTGCTTCATCCGATCGGATCACATAATCCTGGTAGTAGATTTCAACCGCGCCGTGCAGTTGATAAACCGAACCTTTTTCCTCCTGCTCAATAGCGCAAATTGTGTCGACATTCTCTCCTTTTTCTTTTTGTGCCGCGGCCGCGAGGGCACACGGCGTTAACTGCGCGAGGGAAGATTTTTCGAGCCGCGCTTTTTCGGCCACTGCGGCGGGCGATGTCGAGCCGGCATTTGCGGGCGGCAACTGGCTGGTAACTAACGGCAGCGCGAGAAGAAGGTGACAAAGCACCGCCGCCGTGATAAGGAATCTGTTGCGAGTCATCGGAACAAGATTGCCGAAACAAGAATTGCCGAAAAAAGATCGCCGGAGAAAAAATTCGCCGGAACAGGATCATCCGTTACGCCTGCGAGCGACCTCGGAGGCTTCTACCGGCAGCAGTCGTGTGAACTTAGCACGGCTGAGCCTCGAGAGGCAAAGCCGTCGAAGTCTTGGATTCCGATGTCAGGTTCGCGGTTATCCGGCAAGGTTATTCGGCGCGGTTATTCCGTGAGGCTGTCGAGCATGGTTATCCGGCCGGCTCTGAGGATTGGTTTCTCGTAGGATTGTGATTCATGCCTTGCCCGGCTTGTGGTGACATTTGCCGCTGCTCTTCCGACGCCGTCGAGGATTCCAGTCTCTGGCGCCGGGAAGTCGCTGCGCGTCTGAATCGATATCAAGAGCGGCGCAAGCCGCGCCCTCCACGTTATCCTTCGCTGCGGCTGCGCTTTGACCAGGATGATCCTACGCGGGTTGGGAATGGCGCTTCTATCGAACCCGAAGCTCTTCCGCGGAGAATAGCAAACGCCTCGAACCATGCGCTGGCTTTGGATAGATTCGAGATGAGCGCCGCTGATTCTGTCGAGGTTCCAGCGTCGCCTGCGGTCTCCTCCGCTCAAACACAACTTCCAGAGGAGATGTCGTTATTTCCGCGGGAAGCGCCGCAGCCTTCGACCGCGGCTCAGGCTCATGCGACAACTCAGGTCACTGCGAAAGTCACAGCCCAGATCACGGCAAAGATCACGGCAAAGATAATCGAGTTTCCGCGCTCCTGGACGCCTCCGCAGGCCCCGCTCGACCAATTAGCCGAGCCGGTTTTCGATCTTGACCGCCCTCGCATCCTGGAAGCGCCCGAAGTCATTCCGCAGCCTCCGGCGCTGGGAGGGATCACGATCGAACCTGCGAGCCGGCCGGAAGTGGAAAAGCGTCCGGGCATCGACATCCCGCTGCAAAGCGCGCCCTTATCTCGGCGCATTCTCGCTGCCGCCATCGACGGCGTAATCATCGCGGCTGCCGGCGCGCTGTTCGGCGCCATTTTCTGGAAGCTGACCGCGATTCGTCCACCGCTCGTTCAGATTGTCGGGATCGCCGCCGGGCTGGCTTCCGTGCTTTGGGCCGCCTACCAATATCTGCTCGTGGTGTACTCGGGGACGACGCCCGGATTGCGGCTGGCGAAACTCGAATTAGCCCGCTTCGATGGCAGCCGCACGGGGCGCCGCATGCGCCGCTGGCGCGTGCTGGCTTCATTTCTCTCGGCCGCTTCCGTCGGCATGGGATACGCGTGGGTTTTCCTCGACGAAGATTCCCTCTGCTGGCACGACCGCATCACGCACACCTATCTCGCGCCGAAGGAAGTTGGGCGCCGTCCTCCCATGCTATCTTCATTAGGTTTATCCTAATAACCAGTACTCGCGCATTTCTAAGCAATGGCTACATCCGCTGGCTCCAAACCGGCCATAAAAGTCTTCGTCGCCACGACGGTGATGTTGAGTTTCATCTCCTTCTGGCGAGCTTCGGCTATCGTCCTCTCCGATCTCGCGTCTTCGGCTTACTACGCCGGCGGCGACGCCGAGAATGTCATCGGCAAGAGCGCTCCTTGGTTCATTCTCGGGGTCATGCTGTTCAGTTACGCGGTGCGGGCGCTCTACATTGAATCGAGCAGCATGTTTGTCCGCGGCGGCGTTTACCGCGTGGTCAAAGAAGCCATGGGCGGAGGCTTGGCCAAGTTTTCCGTCTCAGCGTTGCTCTTCGACTACGTGCTCACCGGACCGATTAGCGCGGTTTCCGCTGGGCAATACCTCGCAGGATTTATCAAAGACATGGGTGTGTACCTTCACCACCCGGTGCAGTTCTCCGACAATTATTTTGCCGCCGGCGTGGCCATCGTCGTGGTGATTTACTTCTGGTGGAAAAACACGCAGGGCATGCACGAATCCAGCCAGAAGGCCTTGCAGATCATGGTTATTACGACTGTGATGGTGGTGATTCTGCTGGTCTGGTGCACGATCACGGTTTTGCGCGCGCCGGTCGTACAGTTGCCACCGAATCCGCTTCACCCGGGCGTGGTGCCGCTGAACAAAGAATCGCTCGGCTGGCTTGATACAACGTGGATCCGGCACTTGCCTCTCGGCATTCTCACCACGATTATCCTCTTCGTCGGCTTCGGACACTCCGTGCTGGCGATGAGTGGCGAAGAAACGTTGGCCCAGGTCAACCGTGAGATTGAACATCCCAAGCTGAAGAATCTGGAAAAGACCGGGCTCGTGATTTTCATCTACAGCCTGCTGTTCACGTCGCTGGTTTCTTTCTTCGCGGTAATGATTATCCCCGACAAGGTTCGTCCGGATTACTTCGCGAACCTGATCGGTGGCATCGCTGTTTATCTCTCGGGGCCGGAAAGCTTAAAGCTGCTGTTCCACGGATTCGTCGTGCTGGTGGGCGTGCTCATTCTTGCCGGGGCGCAAAACACTTCGATCGTGGGTGCGAACGGCGTGCTGAATCGTGTGGCCGAGGATGGAGTGCTCACCAGTTGGTTTCAGAAGCCGCACAACCGCTTCGGAACCAGTTATCGCATCATCAATTTGATCGTCGCCCTACAGTTGCTCACCATCCTTATCAGCCGCGGCAACGTTTACTTGTTGGCGGCGCTCTACGCGTTCGGCGTGATCTGGAGCTTCGCGATGAAATCCATCGCGGTGCTCGTGCTGCGCTTTACCGAGCCGGGCAACCGCGCATGGAAGGTCCCGGGCAATATTCACACCGGCAAGACCGAGATCCCGGTGGGATTGATTCTCATCTCCGCCGTGCTGCTGATTACCGCGATCGTAAATCTGTTCACAAAATACGAAGCGACGATTGCCGGAATAATTTTCAGCGGTGTTTTCTATACCATCTTTACTTTTTCCGAGCGCCACGTGGCCAGAGAGCGCCACGGCAAGCCGGAGCAACTCGACCAGTTCCGCGTCTACGGCAATCAGGAACTGGGCAGCGGGGCCATGGGCGTTCGTCCAGGAAATATTCTGGTGGCCGTGCGCGATCCTCGAAATCTCTATTACCTTCGCCAAATTCTGGCCCAGACCAACACGGCCAAGCAGGATGTGATCGTGATGAGCGCGCGCCTCTACCATCGCGAACCCAGTTTCGGCGGCAGTTCGGTCATGGAAGCCAGCCAGGTCTTCGACCACTACGAACAGGAACTTTTCACCGCCGCTGTCGCGGTCGCAGAAAAAGAAGGTAAGCCGATTTCGCTGCTGGTGGTTCCGGCAACCGACGTGTTCGATGCCATCATGGTGACCGCGCAACGGCTCGATTCAGCCCGCGTAGTCTGCGGCTTATCGAATAAACTCACGTCCGACGAGCAGGCCAAACTCACCGGCGACGCCTGGGAGCGTATGCCTGAGCCTCGTCCGCGACTGTGCCTGGAAGTCTGCGCTCCCGACGGCACGGTTCGCGAGTACCTCATCGGCCCGCACACTCCCCGTCTGCGTCCGCAGGATGTCGAACTCATGCACAAGCTTTGGCTCAACATCACCACCGATCCCAAGTTCGCCGGAGCCCACCACTATCACATCGTGGCCCTGGCGCTGGAAGAACTCCAGCGCGAATTGAGCACCGAACAACGCGCCCAACTTTTGCAAAAGCTGCAAGAGGAGATGGACCGCTCAAGGGACCAGCCGAAAAACTAATCTGCCACGGATGCACACGGATTTTCGCTGATAAAACAGGAGGATGTTCGCTCTATCCGTGGCAATCCGTAAAATCCGTGGCTAAGAGGTATTTTTCATTCACTGCTTCAACAACTCCTGCAACGACGCCCGCAACTCCCGATACCGAAACGGATACCCGCTAGAAACCAGTTTGCCCGGTTCCACCTTCTGGCCGGCAAGCAGCAGTTCCTCACCCATCTCGCCGAAGACTGTTTTCACCGCCAACGCCGGCAAAGGAAAAATTGCCGGACGCGACAATACGCCAGCCAGCGTCTTGGCAAACTCCGCGTTGCGAACCGGTTTCGGCGCAACCATGTTCACCGCTCCCTGCAGCAGATCATTCTTTAGGATGTGATGAATCCCGCCCACCATGTCCTGTACATCGATCCAGCTCATCCACTGCCGGCCGTCGCCCGTTCGCCCACCCAAGCCCAGCTTGAACGGCAACAGCATCGCTCCGAGCGCGCCGCCCTTCGGACTGAGCACAATTCCCGTCCGCAGATGCACGGTGCGAATGTCGGCCTGCACCGCGGGCGTGGTCGCTTCCTCCCACTCCTGGCAAACCTCAGCGAGAAATCCCACGCCCGGCGCACTTTCCTCGTGCAGCATTTCGTCGCCGCGGTTACCGTAGTAGCCAATCGCCGATCCGCAAACGAACACCCTGGGCTTCTCCTCGGCGCGCGCCAAAGCCGACGCTAAATTCAAAGTCCCGGCCACACGGCTCTCTCGAATCTTCTGCTTCTTCGCGTCAGTCCATCGCCCAAAAATACTTTCGCCCGCAAGATGAATCACGGCATCAAATCCCGACACCGCCTCAGGCGCAATGCCTACCGCCGGGTCCCACGCGATCTGCCCGTTACCGTTAGAACCGCCCGCGGGCGTGCCACGTACCATCCGCACCACGGACCATCCACTGCTTTTCAGGGAAGGAAGAAGCGCAGCGCCAATCGGGCCCGAGACTCCGCTGACAAGGATTCTTAAATTCATGCTCTGCCGAGAGTCACTCTACCAGTTTGCAGAGTGCCTCAACAAATTGAAGAAATATCCGAACAGTTTGAAGAAAACGAAAGACGCGAACAAAATGCGCGAGACCTTTTTAGCTCTGCGAAGGCCTCAAGGCCCGCCGGCGCTAGTTTTTGAAGTAGGGTCTGTTTCCCAGTACTGTCGCAACTCCCTCGACCACGCACTCAATGTCAGACTTGGGACAGATTCCGCGAATGCCCACCTTCCGTGCTTCCTCGGCAAGCTGGGCAGAATGATGCAGCGTAACCATGAGGATAGGGGTGCCCGGAGAGCGCAAGGCGATTTGCTTGGCCGTATCGAGCCCATTCATCCCGGGCATCTGGAAGTCTAGCACGATGACATCAAACTCATTCTTGTCGAACTTCGCTACCGCTTCTTTCCCGTTGGCAGCTTCGCCACAAACCTTCCAGTGATCTTTGGATTCAAGTAGCGTCCGCAAGCTGCGGCGCATTAGGGCATTATCATCCACTACCAGGATGCGAGCCCCCTGCTCGTGATGAGCGACAAATGTCACACGCTTCTGATGCCGCCTGCGGGCGAGGCGTTTGGTTTTAAACTATTAATTTTTGGGTTATTGCCGATGTGAGCAGCAATCTTCCGCCGCAGTAAGGTGTTTTCGGTATCAGGCTGGGTGTTCCGATGTAGGAAATGCGCTTACGCCACCTGATTCTGGTTCTTTGCAGCCTTTGTCATGCGACTTTCTGCCCGCAGGGTTTGCAAGCCAAGAGTTTCTGTTCAATTCAATGGTCGGTACGCTAGCGCACAATGTCCGAAGGGAAGCGGCTGTTGCCCCGCGGGATATAATCCTGCATGGCGAGCTTGCGCCAACAGATCGCGACTACCGCTCTCACGTTCACAAAATTCCGCGAGCTGATGAAGCGGATTCAGGAAAATCGTCCGCACGACGATCTCACTATCGTCAAGAAAGCCTACGATTACTCCCTGAAGAACCATGAAGGACAGACCCGCGCCTCGGGTGAACCTTATCTGGTACACCCCCTCGAAGTCGCGCTGGTGCTCGCCGAAATGAAAATGGACCCGGTCGCCATCGCCGCTGGGCTGCTGCACGACTCTGTCGAAGACACCTCGGTCACTATCGTCGACATCCGCAAAGAATTTGGCGAGCAGGTCGCGCACATCGTAGAAGGCGTCACCAAGATCAGCAAAATAGATTTCGCCACGCGCGAGGAAGCGCAGGCAGAAAACCTGCGCAAGATGATGCTCGCCATGGTCGATGACATCCGCGTGGTGCTCATCAAACTCGCCGACCGCCTGCACAACATGCGCACGCTCGAGCACCTGCAGCCCGACCGCCAGACCAAGATCGCGCAGGAGACGCTCGAGATCTACGCCCCCATCGCACACCGCCTGGGCATGGGGAAGATTCGCGGCGAACTCGAAGACCTGGGCTTCCGCTTCCTCGACCCCGCAGGCTACGATCAGGTGGAAAAAGCTGTCAACGCGCGCCGCAAACAGGGCGAAGCATTTCTCGCGAAGATGCAGTCGATCATCAACGACAAGCTGAAAGAAGCGGGCATTCAGGCCAGCGTGGAGAGCCGCATCAAGCGCCTGTTTTCGATTCACAAAAAGCTGCAGCGCCAGCGCATTTCTGTCGACCAGGTCTACGATTTATTTGCCATGCGCATCATCACGCGCTCGTTGCAGGATTGCTACGCAGTGCTTGGAATCATTCACAACATCTGGCGGCCGGTGCCGGGGCGCATCAAGGATTTCATCGCCATGCCCCGCCCGAATTTTTATCAGTCGCTGCACACCTCAGTGATCACAGAAGATGGAACGCCATTTGAAATTCAGATTCGCACCGAAGAGATGCACAAAATGGCGGAGGAAGGAATCGCGGCGCACTGGAAATATAAAGACGGCCCGGTCTCCGCGCAGGATGAGCAGCGGCTGGCGTGGCTGCGCCAGGTGGTCGAGTGGCAGCGTGACGTCAGCGATCCCAATGAATTTCTAACAGCGCTGAAAGTCGATCTCTATCCCGAAGAGGTTTACACCTTCACGCCCAAGGGCAAAGTTGTGGTGCTGCCGCGGGAGGCCACGCCAATCGATTTCGCTTACACGATTCACACCGAAGTCGGCCACACATGCGTCGGCGCCAAGGTCAACGGGCGCATGGTGCCGCTGCGCCACAAGCTGCATTCCGGCGACATCGTCGAGATCCTTACGCAGGCTGGGCACAAGCCGAGCCGCGACTGGCTTGGACTGGTCAAGTCTTCGCGCTCGCGCAACAAGATCAAGCACTGGCTCAACGTACATCAGCGCGAGCGGGCGATTGAAATCGGACGCAAGGTAATCGAGAAAGAGGCGCGCAAGTATCGCATCGCCCTGAAAGAAATTAAGGACGAAGAGCTGCAGAAGGTCGCGTCGGGTTACGGACTGGGCAAGGTTGACGATCTTATGTCCGGCATTGGCTATGGAAAATATTCGGCGCGGCAGGTGCTGGCGCGGCTGCTGCCGGCGGGCGCGACGCCGTCGATGGCCGGCGATATAGAAGCTGAGGGTCTCTCGAACACGCCGGGCGCAATCGCCAGCGTGGTGCGGCGCGTGTTTGGAGATCACAACGCGATCATGGTCAAAGGCCAGGGAGATATGCTGGTCTACCGCGCGCGCTGTTGCAATCCGATTCGCGGAGAGAGCATAGTCGGCTACATCACGCGCGGCAAGGGAGTGGCGGTGCATGCGGTGAACTGTCCCAATGTCACGAACCTGATGTATGAACCGGAGCGGCGCATCGACGTGGAGTGGGCTCGCGACGAGAGCACGCCTACGGCTTACGCGGTGAAGCTGACGGTGTATTGCGATGACCGCTTCGGTATGCTTAAAAGTATAACGACAGTTATCGGGGACGCAAAGAGTAACATACGCAATATCGGCGCACACACCTCGAACAGCCAGGCCAGCGTGGAGATTGTCCTCGACATCTCGGACCTGAAACATCTTGAACAGATTATGGCTGGGTTGCGGAAGATCCCGGGCGTGCATGAAGTGCAGAGACTGCAGAAGATCTAGAAGAAGGGCAGTTGCCAGCCTCGGTTACGAGTCGCCAGCAGAGTGAGGGTCAATTTTCTTCATTGCGACCCACCACTAGTTGTGGCCCTCCAACGGAGGGATTGTGGCGGCGACCTGTTCCAGAAATACTCTGCTGCATTTTTGCACCGGAATGGTCGATCTAACCGTCGATCTGTGTGCCGATGAGGAGCAGAGTGGTTCATGAGGATTGATGAGTTAGGTTATGTTACGAGTTCACGCCGCAACCTTCCTGTCACCCTGTATTCGTTGACTGGTAGCTCCCGCGTCCGTAATATTAGGCTTCCGAAAGCTCCGCACTTCACCGTGATTGGCTAGGCCGTGATCGACGATAAAATGATCGGACAGAACATCTCGCACTACCGCATCGTCGAAAAAATAGGCGGCGGTGGCATGGGTGTGGTCTACAAAGCCGAGGACACGGAACTCGGCCGCTTTGTCGCCCTGAAATTTCTGCCCGATAGCCTGTCGCAGGATCCGCAAGCGCTGGAACGCTTTCGCCGTGAAGCCCGTGCCGCCTCGGCTCTCAATCATCCCAACATTTGCACCATCTACGAAATCGGCAAGCACGGTGACCAGTCCTTCATCGCCATGGAGTATCTCGATGGCGTAACCCTGAAACACCTCATCGGAGGCAAGCCGGTCGATAACGAGACCATGCTCTCGCTGGCCATCGAGATTGCGGACGGACTCGATGCTGCGCATTCGCAGGGCATCGTCCACCGCGACATTAAGCCTGCCAACATCTTCGTCACCAAGCGCGGCCACGCCAAGGTTTTGGATTTCGGTCTGGCCAAGCTCGCGCCGCCTCTCACTTCGACCAGTCAGGCCGCCTCGGCCAACACTGCCAGTATCCACGAACAGGAGCTGACTAGCCCCGGCTCCACGCTCGGAACGATCTCTTACATGTCGCCGGAGCAGGCCCGCGCCAAAGATCTCGACGCCCGCACCGACCTCTTCTCTTTCGGCGTGGTTCTGTACGAGATGGCCACTGGCACCATGCCCTTTCATGGCGGCAGCACCGCGGAGATATTCAAAGCCATTCTCGATTCAGTGCCCATCCCGGCCGTGCGCTTCAATCCAAATGTTTCTCCGGATCTGCAGCGCATCCTCGACAAAGCACTGGAGAAAGATCGTGTCCTCCGCTATCAAAGCGCGACTGATTTGCGCACCGATCTGACGCGTCTCCAGCGCGCCGCACAGTCCGGCGCCGTGTCGAGCGTCTCCACGGTGATCGACTTAACCCCGCCTACGCTCTCTTCGTCAGTGCCAGCAGCAGTCGTATCAGCCGGTCCGCGCAAGAAGATGGCCGCCGGCATCGCGGCGGTCTTGCTCGTCGTCGCTGCGGTTGTCGGCGTCTACTTCCTGCGCAAACAATCCGAGACCCGAAAAATCAATTCCCTGGCCGTACTACCGTTCGTCAACGCCACGTCCGATACTGGCAATGAATACCTCAGCGACGGCCTCACGGAGAGCCTGATCGGCACGCTTTCGCAGCTGCCCGACTTGCGTGTGCTGGCGCGCAGCACCGTCTTCCGCTTCAAAACGAATCAGGATGACCCTCGCCAGATCGGCCAAACTTTGCAGGTGGGAGCAGTCCTTACCGGCCGCGTCACGCAACATGGCGGTGACCTTAGCATTCACGCTGAACTCGTCGACACGGCCGATGGCACCGAACTGTGGGGTGCGCACTATGAATGCAAGCCCGCGGACGTCACCCAGGTGCAGAGCCAGATTACTCGTGATCTTTCCAACCGGCTGCGCCCCACGAAAGCGCCGCAAAAGCTGGGGAGCGCAGGCACCTCGAATCCGGAAGCCTACCGGCTCTATCTCGAAGGCCGCGAGCGTTGGTATGGTCGAACCGCGTCTGGCCTCAAGAAGAGTATTGATTTATTCCAGCAGGCGATCGCGGCCGATCCTAACTATGCCCTAGCCTATGCCGGCCTTGCCGACTCCTACAACATTGCCCCCGGCTACTTTCCAATTGCTCCCAAGGAAGCCGCACGGCTGGCCGATCAAGCCTCGCGTAAAGCTCTGGAACTGGATGACACCCTGCCAGAGGCCCATGCTGCGCGCGCGGCAACGCTAGCCACGGCTTGGAAGTGGAGCGAGGCCGCGCCTGAATTTCAGCGCGCCATCGCCCTGAACCCCAACAACTCCGCTGCCCACTACTTTTACGCCCTGGCCTATCTCATTCCAGAAAACCGCCTCGAGGAGGCCGAGGCCCAATACCGCACGGCTTTATCGCTGGACCCTCTTTCTTCCATCGTGAATACAAATTATGCGGTCATGTTAATGGAGGCCAAACGCTACCCCGAATCGCTGGCGCAGTTTCAGAAGGTGATCGAGCGCGATCCTAACTTTGTTACGGCGCACTACAGGCTTTCACAGCTGTATGCGACGACCGGCCGCTTTCCCGAAGCGGTCGCCGAATTCCACAAGGTATTGTCGAAAACCACCACAGTTACGGACGACGCTAAAGGCTATCTTCAATTAATGTTGACTCTCGAGGGCTCCGACCGTTCCGGTGCCGTGGCCGTAGCATCGGCACTCGCCGGAGACAAAGATCAAGCCTTTCAGAACTTGGAGAAAGCCTACACCGATGGCGACAACGAACTCCTAATCTCCATTCGCTATCCCGCACTGGACACTCTCCGTTCCGATTCCCGCTATGCCGACCTGATGCGCCGCTTCGGATTGCCCCAGTAGCGCAATCGTAGCGCACTCCAGCCCGAAGGGCGGCATGTGAAAGCCCGGCCCGGCAGTGCTGGGGTGCGGTGGAAAGATGGAACAAGTCCCGGAGGGACGGCACAAAGCCCGGCACTTTCGGGCCGTTTGCTTTCCCTTCCTTTTAGAGGAGAATGCTCAGAAGCCGCACGCAGTTGCGTTGCATCATCCAAAGAGCGGCGATCATAGAGGCCAGCATGAACACCGGGGAACCCGCGAGATCAAAACAAAATCAAGATCAGAATCAGGACGAAGATGAAGCCCGCAGAATCCGCCGCCTGCAAGTCATGATGAGCATGGTCACATCGGTGATCAGCCAGGATCCAGGCCTCACGGTCGAAGAAGCCTCAGAGCTAGCCGCAGGCGCGAAGCGAGCCGCGCTGGCCATGTTTCCCGACAAAGAGCTGGCTTACGATCTGCTCTACAAACCCCGCCTCCAGCGCCTGATGCGAGAACGCTACCGCTTGCAATAGGCCCCACCCGTGTAACCCCGTGTCCCCCGTGGTTAAAGATTTTGACCTTACTCATCCACCACAGAATTCCGCAAAGTTCCCACTCCCTCAACCGAAACCTCCATCAAGTCTCCAGCCACAACGGGTCCCACGCCCGCCGGAGTTCCCGTAGCAATCAAGTCGCCCGGAAAAAGCGTCAGAGCCTGCGCGATATAGCGAATCACCACATCCAAGGTAAAAATAAAATCCCGAGTATTTCCCGCCTGACGCACCGCGCCATTCACTCGCGTCTCCACGCCAACGCCTGCCCAAGGATCTATATCCGCAGCCTCCACCACGACCGGCCCCACCGGACAAAAAGTGTCGCACCCCTTGGCCCGAACCCACTGCCCATCTTTTTTCTGCAGATCGCGCGCGGTCACATCGTTAAGGCAGGTGTAGCCAAGAATGTAGGGCCGCACATCTTCATCGCTCGCCGGCTGATAGCAGGTCTTGCCCATCACCACGCAAAGCTCGCCTTCATAATCCACGCGCTCCGAAATCTTTGGCCGCCGCATCACGCCACCCGGAGCCAGCAGCGACGAACTAGGTTTGAAAAACAGCAGCGGCTCCTTGGGAACTTCATTGCCGAGTTCCGCCGCATGTTCCCGATAGTTGCGCCCTACGCAAACAATCTTCGATGGACGCACCGGCGGCAACAGCACGGCCTCTTCCAGCGCGATCGGCTCAATACGCCGCGTGCGCAAACCCTCCACGTCGCCGTCAGACTCTTCCGGAGCCGTAAGCAAAATCCGCAGAATCGAGTCGCGCCCAGCAACCGACTCGACCAGCCCATACTGAGCCTCACCATTCAGTTGAAACCGGCAATATTTCATAAAAGCTATCTAACCACGCATCCCTTAACTCTGTCACTAGAAGCAAGAGCGCACTCAACTCTGTCATTCCTGAGCGGAGAAACGCTCTCAGCGAAGCGGAGCGCGTTTCGGAGTCGAAGGATCCCTCTCAGTTTGTCTCGCTTCCGGCCGCGCAAGGCGCTTCTATAAAAGCCCGCGCGCTACTCAGCCCGCACCTTCAATTACAAATTACGCAACTGCAAAATTCCTAAGGCGCGCTCTCGCTAGCTTCCTCCGACCGCGCACTCTCATTCCCATGCAAATCCACAGCCGACACCGAATAGAAGTAAGTCTTCCCAGACACTACCTGCGAATCCCGAAACGCCGGAATCTTCACCGGCGCTGTATTCACCTTAACCGCCGCGGAACTCTCCTCATGCCGGTAAATGTTGTATCCATCAAGGTCCGCGTCCGTAACCGGAGACCAAATCAAATCAATGAACGGCTGCTGCCCCGGCCCGGAGTAAACCGCCTGCAACCCCGAAGGCACCGCGGGAGGAAACACATCATGCGCCCACACCTTCACTTCCGGAGTGTCTTCGCCTTCCACTTGTACCGTCGGCCTCCCCGCAGCCTCAACCACGCTCACGGCGGTCCCTCGATAGAAATATGTCTTCTCCCACTCGAAGGTCTGATCAAGAAATGAATTCGAATTCTTCGTTCCGCCAGACCCGGCGGCACACTCGGTGACATCAATCTCCGCAATTCGAGTAGCGTTAGTGCTCAACTCAGAATGCCGGTAGATCCGAAACAAATATTTCACGCCGGTTCGTGTGCTCGAAGCCGGTGGACAATCCCAAGAGATCAGCACGCCCTGACCGGTGGCACGAGCGGCGAAATCACTGAAAGGGAGTAACACAGGAACCAGCGGTACTCGCGCCAGATTCGAAACTCCGGCCCCGCGTTCCGCAGTATTCAGAACTTCTACCGAATAAGTCGCAAACCCAGTAGGACTTGCCTGTTCAATCGCCGAAGGCAAAGTGTCAATAAAGCTGGCGGTTAGTTTTTTCGCAAACGATGACTTATTCTTCGCCGCAAAGTCCGCCGGCGGCGCGACCTCCGCAATCGGCGCGTCACACTGTTTCAGAGCAGGGTCAAGCTTAGTAGCGTCGACGCTTCTGCAGACGCGAGTCTTTCCCAAATACCGCACCCTCTGCCGGTCTGTAGTTCGCCCCGGCATTGTCCAGGTAAGCGTGACCATATCGCCCTTGCGCGCGGCGCGCAAATCAGATGGAGCCTTGGGCACCTCGAGTGAAGGGGGCATCGGTGGCCCCATCTGAGCACACCCCGTCAACCAAACCAACGCTCCCAACGCCAGCAGAAAATGTAGTTGTAGAACCTTCATGCGCAGAAAATAAGACTACATCAGGACGGAGGTCGCAAGCGAAAAGGTTTACCCCGTGTTCCTCTGTGTCCTCTGTGTTGAAGGTTTTTTGAGCGATATACAAGCCGAGAGGAAATTCATGCAATTCCGCCGTCCGAATTACGGGAGGCGCACAGGCGCGATCCCGGTGGGCGGCTCTTCTCGAAGCCGGTAACCACTCTCGTGGGTTTTCATCATCAAGGCTGCCAGATTGAGAATGCGCTGCGCAGCGTGCTCTGGGCTGACACCGCGCGCGTGGATATTCGATACGAGGTTCCGGTTGGCGTCAGAATCTGAAGCATTCGGACGATATGCCATGTAAGCGGAGAGGCTTTCGGCGGTTGCCAGGCCGGGGCGCTCGCCAATCAGAAGGATCACAACTGTGGGCTGCAGCAACTCGCCAAGATCATTGAGAATGCCCACTCGGCAGTGGTGAATCACCGGTATCGAACTGAGGCTCCAACCGCTAGCCTGCGCCCCGTCGCAGAGCAACGGCAATAGCCGCGGGATTTGCGTTTTGATGGCAGTTACGGAGAGCCCATCGCCGATTGCAATCTGCAAATATTGCTCGGGAGCGCAATGGTTTATCAGTTCAGCGCGGGACGGTTCATTCAGGCGACGGCCTAAGACCGGGCGCAGAAGATATTCATCTTTGCTGGCTGCCTGGGAAAAGACTTCAAATAGATTCCACCTGCGCACGAAATCCTCGCCGAGATCCGCGACCAGATTTAGTTCCGCGCGAACGGCGTCGCGAGCGGCGGCATGCGCTTCGCGCAGATCCAATTGAGTGTTCGTTCGATACGCTGCTCCGCTGCGGCCTGCGAGAAGGCGCGCGGGGGTTTGCGCGCGCAGCTTCTTCAATAGCTCGGGCAAATCGTGCGGCGAGGCGAGTTGCTTTTCATTCCTATTTTGATTTCTCTCTTCTCCGTCTTTAGCGTCCTCGCGAGTCATTCAGATCGCTTTCTCCAGAGATGACTCCAGGCCGCGCATCAGCTGTTTTCGCGCGGATGAATCTAGAGATGCTGGTTCGTCACCGCGATAGATTCCCATGTTCTGAAGCCACGCGAGAAACTCCGGTGCGGGATGAAGATGAAAGAGTCGGCGTGCGGCCAACGCGTCATGATAGCTGGTCGATTGATAATTCAGCATCACGTCGTCGGAACAGGGAACGCCCATGAAATAGTTGCAACCCGCCGCGGTCAAGAGCAGCAGCAGGTTGTCGGCGGAATTCTGGTCGGCGGCGGCGTGATTGGTGTAGCAGACGTCGCAACCCATCGGCAGCCCGAGCAGCTTACCCATGAAGTGATCTTCGAGGCCAGCACGAATAATCTGCCGCTCGTCCGCCAAATATTCAGGACCGATGAATCCCACGACGCTGTTAACGAGAAATGGCTGGAAGGCGCGCGCGACTCCGTATGCGCGAGCCTCGATCGTGAGTTGATCAACCCCGTGATGCGCCTCAGCGGAGAGAGCGCTGCCCTGGCCGGTTTCAAAGTACATGACTTGATCGCCCGCCCAGCGAACATCCCGCTGGCGATGATGCTCGAGCACCTGCTGTTGGCCTTCCCGCAGCAGGTTCAAAGTGATTCCGAAGCTGCGATTGGCCGCTTCCGTGCCGGCGACTGACTGGAAAAGAAGGTCGACTGGCGCTCCTTGATTTAGCGCGGCGAGTTGCGTGGTCATGTGCGCAAGGCAACAAGTCTGCGTGGGAATTTCGTAGGCGTCAACCAGTCGATTCAAGGCTCCGAGAATCGAACTGACCGTAGCTACCGAGTCCGTCGCGGGATTCACGCCGATCACCGCGTCTCCACAGCCGTACAGCAGTCCTTCGAATGCCGATAGGAGAATGCCTCCGATGTCGTCGGCGGGGTGATTGGGTTGCACGCGGATGCCGAGCACTCCGCGCTCGCCCATGGTATTACGGCAGCGGGTGATGTTGCGAATTCTGGCAGCCGCTAGAACCAGATCTTTGTTGCTCATCAACTTGGCTACAGCGGCGGTGATTTCAGGGATAATGGCACTTTGCACATTTTGTATCTGAAGATTTGTGGTGGCGTCATCCAGAAGGAACTCGCGAAACTCTCCTACGGTCATGCTTGCGAGGGCCCGGAAAGCTTGCTGGTCGCGGGTTTCGAGGATCAGGCGCGTTACATCGTCGCTGTTCGGATCGATGAGTGGCCGCTGGACTATATCGTCGAGAGGCAAGTCGGCGAGTTTTCTTTTTGCAGCGACTCGTTCCCGTTCCGATCGCGCGGCGATCCCAGCCAACTGGTCGCCGGATTTCTCCTCGTTGGCTTTGGCGAACAGTTCGCGGAGGTCGGAGAAATCGAAGCGCTCGATCATGGGATTGCTTCTGCGCGGTACTCCATGTTACTGAAAAACTTGGCGCCGGGGGGTCGGATTTCTTTTGCTCTGGTGCAATCTTTCGTGCGTCAGGAAGAACTGCGTTTTGCCGGTGCCCGCACGCGGACAGGAGTGTCCGCGCCGCACACGGGCACTTCATGCCCGAAACTCCTTGATTGACGCGGCATTCGGCAGGTAGTAGGCTGCGTGAGGCTTGGTTCCCAAACTTGAGCCAGACTCCCAGGGGAAATCATGAAAAAACTGTTTCGCATTTCAGTGGCTGCTTTATTGACGATTGCTTTCGCTTCTTGCGCGTGGGCGCAATGGTCTTCTGATCCGATGGTCAACCTCGCGCTGGCCGCCAACCCGAATGGTAGCGATCAGGTGCAGCCTAAACTTTTGCCGCTCAAGCAGATTGGCTGGTACTCGAGCTGGTTCGATTCCAATCCAGCCACTTCGCATCCGCAGGGCTATGACGTTTTCTATCAGCGCTTGAGCTCCGGCGGAGTGCAGAAATTTCCGCAGGGCGGCATCATGGTTGCGGACCTCACGAACAGCTCTACTGAAGACTACGGCCTTGGCATTGACACCGCGGGCGATGCGCTCATCGCGTTCCTTGACACGCGGGAAGGAATCTCGAATCAGCAAATCACGGCCGCGAAAATGGCGCCGGATGGCGACGCGCTCTGGGGACGGCATGGCGTGCAACTGACCAACGATTCCAACTTTCACGCCGCTCCCAAAGTTGTGGGCACGAGCGACGGATACATTGTGGTGGCGTGGACCAGCAACAGTGACGTCGTGTTGCAAAAGCTTGATGCGAACGGTGTCGCGCAATGGGGCAGCGGCATCGTGTTCAGCCAAACGGGATTCGACTATCTGCTCTCCGATCTGCACGCCGCCGACGATGGATCGGTGATTGTCTCGTGGGTAAGCAACGATGGCTTTGGAAGCAACAGCCAACTGTGGACGAATAAGGTTTCCTCTTCCGGCAGCCTGCTGTGGGGAAGCGGCAACGTAAATATTTTCAATGTAGGCTCACTGCAGTTCGGCAATTTTCCTTATTTTGTCTACGACGGAAATGGCGGCGCAGTCTTTGCGTGGTACACCAGCATTCCAACTCTGCAGTGCTTTGCGCAGCACATCCGAAGCGATGGCAGCGCGGCGTTCCCGCAGAATGGCGTTGCAGGTTCTGGCAACAACATTAACGTGCGCGTTTCGCCCGCTGCGGCTTACAGCCTTGCCACTGACGAAGTTTTCATGTTCTGGACCGAAGAGGATTCTAACCAGGTGTTGAACGGAGTTTACGGGCAGAAGTTCAACTCGACGGGCGAGTTGGAATGGGGCGCGGACGGACTCACGATTGTCCCGCTTGGCGCCGATCAGCAAATTTTTGTCTCGACCGTGCAGATGGGCAGCGGTGCGCTGGTGTTCTGGGTGGATATGCAAAGCTACGGATCGTCCACGATACAGGCGACGAAGCTCGACGATTCTGGCGCGACCGTGTGCGCGCAGTTTCCTGTATCTTCGGTGCTCGCGGATAAATCGCGACTGGTCGCGGCGATTGCGCCGGGCAGCGTTGCGGCGGTCGCGTTTGAGGACGACCGAACTGGTAACAATGGGATCTACATTCAGAATGTGAATCCTGATTGCTCTCTGGGCCAGCGACAGTAAATCTTAGGCGCTTCGCGCTTCGCGGGCTGCGATTGAATTGTGAAAACGCGCAAGGCGAACACACTTGTGTCCGCCTTGCACACATGCTCAGCAACCGGCTAGAAGCTGATTTTCAGGATCTGGCCGTTGTTGCCTACGAACCATCCGTCCTGCGGATCGGCAAATGCGACGGCCCAATAGCCGCTTACGTTGGGCAGTGTGTACCAGGTGGTTCCTTCATCGGGAGTCCATGCGGCAGAACCGGAATCGAAGTCCGGCTCGGTTTCGGCCGTGACTACGACCGTGTGATCGTATGTGCTATCCGACGTCCCTGCATATTTATCATTATTCAGGCGACGACCGTTCGCGTAGGCGAGGCAGAAGATGGCTCCGGGTGTCGGCGGTGTGTTGGTCAGGGTCCAAGATTGGCCGCCATCGCTAGAGATTGCCATTTCCTCGCTGGTGTTGGTGGAGAGATCTCCGCCGCCCAACACTCCGTGCGTAGCATCGCGGAAGGCGACCGAGACTCCGCCTGCAGAAGCCGAACTGACTAGTGGAGTGTCATAGGCGTTCCACGTGTCTCCGCCATCTGTTGTGGCTAGAATGCGCGCGACGGTTGAACCGCCGGTGGCGATCCAGGCATTATCGTCTCCCTCGGTGGTGATGCAGGTTCCGCTGGCCGCGAATGAGGCTTCTCCGGGCAATGCGGGCGGCATGTTCGACGAGATGGAAAGCCAATCCTGTCCGTTGTAGACGCGCAGGTCGGGGAAGACTCCGTTGAAGGAATCGCTGTGCGCGATTCCATTGTTCGGCTTCCAGAAGGCGAAGCAATCATAGAACGCATTTACGTCGTTGTTGGTGAACTGCACGTGCCAGGTCGCGCCGCCGTCGTAAGTTCGGTAGATGCGGAAGCTCTCAGTGTAATTTCCAATCGACATTAAGTAGGCGACCTTGTCGCTCACGCCTTGCACGGCGCGGAACTGCAACTCTTCGGCTCCGGGGACGACGCCAGATGTCCAGGTATTTCCGCCGTTAGTGGTGAGCGCGTAGGTTCCTCCGGTTCCCGCTGCCCAAACGATTTGGGAATTGACGGGGCTGACAGCAATGAACAGTTGCGTGGTGCCACTGGTTTGCGGAGTGAGGGTGGGTTGTTGAACGGCCAAAGATGTCTGGGCAAATGCAAAAGTGACGGCAGTGATCAGGAGAACAATAATTGTGTTTTTTTTCATAGGGTCCTTCCCGGGTGGGCAGTTCGTAGCGTGGAGAAGTATAGGAACGCGGCGGAGGCCTGTCAATCGGGACTGGACTCAACGATCACATTATTAAATTGTCAAAGAACTCGAAGCCTGGGCCGATCCGTCCTGTCAGGGATGTGCCCGGTCCGTACCACTGGGTACCCCCTCCCCACCCCCCTCGATATCTGGAATCATCGAGTTAGACATGTTTTGGCCCGCAAAATCTAGGGCCTAAAGGGCTTAAGTACTAAAATACAGACAACAAAGGACTTAACGGGAGGGATGGGCGGATCTTTTCCCGGCGTCACGTCCTCGACTATGATTGCGCGATTTAATTTTGTGCGCAAGGTCAGATGTCACAACATGCCTGTGGAAATCTCAGGCGGTTGCGGAATCTGCCAGAACGTCCGCGACCCCCGCAATGCTGCGATGCGCGCCATCGCAAGAGGCGATATAATGGGAGGGTGGGTGGCGTTAGCGAGAGGTGTGCCCATGGCTTCGCCTCGCGAATCCAAGAGTTCAACGAAAATCGCCGTCCGGGCGCCGACTGAACAGAAATCGCAACGCGCGCGGAATTCTACGCGCCCGCCCCCTGCCCCCAAGAACGCCCGCGAGTTCGACGCCCAGGCATTCCTCGCCACCATCGGAGAGGGCAGGAAAGCTTTGCTCTTTCCAAAAAAGCAAACCATCTTCGCCCAAGGGGATCCCGCAGACGCAGTGTTTTATCTTCAGACCGGCAAGGTAAGACTCACCGTTGTCTCTAAGGAGGGCAAGGAAGCCACGATCGGCATATTGAGCGATGGCAGTTTCTTCGGCGAAGGTTCGCTTGCAGGTCAACTTCTCCGCATGAGCACTGCAACCGCAATGACGGATTGCGCGGTTCTGAGAATTGAGAAAAAGGCGATGGTGGCCGCGCTTCACCGGGAACACACCCTTTCCGATTTGTTCGTCGCTTATTTATTGACGCGGAACATCCGATACGAAGAAGATCTGGTTGACCAATTGTTTAATTCCAGCGAGAAAAGGTTAGCTCGTGTTCTTCTTATGCTCGCTCATTTTGGCAAGGAAGGGATTCCTGAATCTGTGGTTCCGAAGATCAGTCAAGAGACGCTCGCAGAGATGGTGGGCACCACCCGGTCTCGTGTCAGCTTCTTCATGAACCGGTTCAGGAAATTGGGATTCATCGACTACGCCGGCGGTGCAGAAGGCGGGTTGCAGGTTCACAGTTCACTTCTCAACATCGTTCTCCACGACTAGCGGTCCGGACCATCCTAATTGCGGGACAGCGGCGATAAAATGATCCAGGCGGGCGCCGCGCCCACAGAATTTGATGAAGCGGGCGCACGCCCTATCCGAGCGACTCCCAAACGCGTAACATAAGGCGGAACGTTTCACGTCCAGGTGCCCGGGGCATTTTTCACGATAACGGAACGGAAATGATGCTTCCCCCACAGACGCGAGATTTGGCCAAACGCCTTCTCGCCTACCAAAACGCTGCGGGCAGGTGCTCGGGGCCGACGGAATTCGCGGCCTTTGGCGTCTGTGAGATGTTGCGCCAGCCCCTAATTACACTCGCCGGAGTTGACGGTTTTCGCTCGCTGCTTTCTCGTGCTCTGACGCTGGCCAGGGCGGAAGCTTCCAGTCTTAGCGCAGTACAGGTCGCGGCGGATGGATCCTTACAGGGCCTAGGCGAGCTTCGGCCTCAAGTCGATGCGGACGAAGCTAGAGAGGCAGGAATAATCCTCATTACCCAGTTACTCGGGCTGCTTGTCCGAGTTGTTGGGGAAGCTACAACGTTGCAGCTGGTGACATCTGAAATTCTTCCAGACTTTAAGTTCCTCTCGCGGAGCGGTATACCGATCGGCTTTGAAGCGATCGTCAATGAAGTCGACAATCTCCAAGGCGTCAGTGCGCGTCTCGAGGGACTGGCGGAGCAATATCCGCCCGTCGCAGAAGCGCTGAGGACTATCTCGGGAAACGTACTTAACACGGCGACAGTATTGGCGGTCGTGGCGGCCATTAAAAGCCCCAAGCCGAACTGAATATAGAGTTCGCGCCTTGCACGGAAAAGGAAATCGTGAGCATTCCAGAGTCACGACGTTTGGCCCAACGCCTTCTTACCTACGAAGCCGTTGCGGGCGAGGCCTCCGAGCCAGCGGAGTCGGCGGCTTTTCGCGTTTGTGCGAAGCTGCGCCAGCCCCTCATTACACTCGCGGGAGTTGCCGGTTTTCGCTCGCTCCTTGCTCGCGCTCTGACTCTGGCCAGGGCGGAAGCTCCCATTCTTAGCGTGGTACAGGTCGCGGCGGATGGATCCTTAAAAGGTCTGGATGAGCTTCCGCCGCAAACTGCCAAGGAACAGGCCAGGGACGGAGGAGCCATTCTCATTGCCCAGTTGATCGGGCTGCTCCTCACTTTCATTGGCGAGGGTTTAACGTTGCGGCTGGTTCAGGATGTGTGGCCGGAGGCCGCCTTCAACGGCCGCATTTCCGAGAAGGAGAGGAAAGCTTGAGCGTGCAAGATAGAGTGATCATAAAAAAACTGCCGACCGGGGTCCCGGGCCTCGACGAAATCCTGGGCGGCGGCATCCCGGAATTTTCTTTTAATATCATCGCGGGAGCCCCGGGAAGCGGCAAGACCACGCTGGCGCATCAAGTCATATTCGCCAACGCGACACCCGAGCGCCCGGCGCTCTATTTCACCATCCTCGGCGAACCCGCCATCAAAATGCTGCGCTACCAGCAACAGTACACTTTCTTTGACCAGGCCAAGTTAAACACCGCCGTCCGCTTTATCAACTTGAGCCAGGTCGTGTTGGAAAAGGATCTGGACGCGGTCTTAGAGGAAATTACGAAAGAGGTGGAGAAGGCCAGTCCCGGCGTCGTCGTCGTGGACTCCTTTCGCACCGTGGTGCGGAAGGCGCTCGGCGGCACAACCGAAGTGGAACTGCAAGCTTTCATTCAGCGCTTAGCCCTGCTCCTGACCAGTTGGCAAGCCACCACTTTTCTCGTGGGAGAATATGTCGAGGGTGAGATCCGTGACAATCCCGTTTTCACGGTCTCCGATGGTCTCTTTTGGCTTTACCAGGCTGCGGAGCGAAGTTCCATCGTGCGCAAGCTACAGATCGTGAAACTACGCGGGCAGGCGTCCGTGCCCGGACTGCACACCTTCCGCATTACCCAAGCCGGGCTGCAAGCCTTTTCGCGTACTCTTGGGCTGGCCGGACTAGCCAGGAAGATACCCAGTGCACGGCGCCTTTCCATCGGCATTCCGGAATTGGACAAGATGCTCGGAGGGGGCATTCCTGAAGGCGATAGTGTCCTCGTGGCAGGGGCTTCGGGGACGGGAAAATCGGTTTTGGCAACCCAATTCATTGCCGAGGGCATACGGCAGGGGGATCCGGGAATTGTGGTGGTTTTTGAAGAACGGCCGCAAGAGTATGCGGAACGGGCCAGCAGTTTTGGTCTGGATTTGAAGACGCCACGAAAAGAGAAGAAACTCGAGATTCTCTACCTCCGTCCGCTGGACCTCTCGGTGGATGAAACCATGCACGAGATTCTCGCCGCAGTGCAGAAGATTGGCGCCAAACGCCTGGTGATTGATTCGCTGGCGGGCTTTGAGATGGCGCTGGCGCCCGGCTTCCGCGCCGACTTTCGCGAATCGCTCTACCGGATGATCACGGCCTTAACTGGAGTCGGGGTAACCATTCTAAGCACGGTTGAGGTGAACGAGTCTTTCACAGAATTCCCGTTCAGTACCTACTCGATTTCCTTTCTCACCGATGACATTATCCGGCTTCGGTACGTAAACATCGACGGCCAGCTGCGCAAGATCATGGTGGTTATCAAGATGCGGGGTGGTAACCATAGCAAAGATATCCGCGAATATGAAATCACATCCAAGGGCGTGGTCATCATGGGCGAACGCCTCACGGATTATCAAGGTCTTATCACCGGAATTCCTATGCACTTGGACCGATCCGGCAGTAATCAAGGGCGCTCACATAAGCCGAAAGCCAAAAGCAAAAGGTGAAGAGCCTAGCCGTTCCGCACAGATCGTGCCGCTACAGCCAGCCTTTGGTGCGAGCCATTCTGGAGGCTTCTACGCGGTTGCTGGCGCCCATTTTGCTGATTGCTTCAGAGAGATAGTTGCGGACAGTGCCTTCGGAGAGTCCGAGTTCGGCGGCTATGTCTCCGCTTTGCATGCCTTCGCCGGCCAGGCGCAGGACCTGGCGTTCGCGATCGGTGAGTGGATCCATTTCTCCCCAGGCTTCCATGGCGAGATCGGGATGGATTACGCGCAAGCCTTGCTGGACGCGGCGTACGGCGTCGGCTAGTTCTTCGGCGCGCATGTCTTTCAGCAGATAGCCGAGGGCTCCGGCTTCCATGGCGCGGCGCAGATATCCGGCGCGGGCGAATGTGGTAAGGATGATCACTCGCGTGCTAGTGCGGCGGCGTTTTAGTTCGGCGGCGGCGTCGAGCCCGGTCATGAGCGGCATTTCGATGTCGGTGATGAGGACATCGGGCTTGTGAGTGCGGACAGCCTCCAGCGCCTGCTTGCCATCACGCGCCTGCGCGACGACGGAGATGTCACCTTCGATTTCGAGCAGTGCAGCGAGCGCGCCTAGCACCATGCCCTGATCTTCGGCGATGACCACGCGGATGGTTTTGCGGCCTTCCTTCGAGGTGGGATTCAACGGAGGATGTCCTCGGAGTTGATCTCGGACTCGGCGGCAGATTTTGTCGGGACTTCCTTCAGCGGGACCGTGATCGCGATGCGAGTGCCGGTGCGCGTGTCGCGAGTGAGCGTGCCGCCGAGCATTTCGACGCGCTCGCGCATGCCGCGTAAACCGTTGCCCTCGCTTTGGAAACCGCCCTGGCCGTCGTCTTCAATTTCAAGATGGCAGGAACCGTTGCGCTGCTCAAGACGCAAGCTGCAGGTGTGAGCGTGGGCGTGGCGGACCACGTTGGTGACGGCCTCCTTGACGGCCATCGACAAGACACCCTCCTGCATGGCTGGGAGTTTCAGAGTATCGGCCGCGTCGCAGCGCACTGCGACGCCAGCGGTTTCGAGGGTACTTTTGGCTTGCGCGAGTTCTGCTAATAGTCCCTTCGAGTGGTAGCCGCGGATCGCGTCGCGCACGTCCGAGAGCGCCTGGCGCGAGATCTCTTCGACTTCGCGAATTTCTTTTCCCGCGCGCTGCGGATCGCGATCGATCAGCTTTCCGGCCAGCTCCGACTTCAGCGTAATCACAGACAACGTGTGTCCCAGTACGTCGTGCAGGTCGCGGGCAATTCTTTCGCGCTCGGCAAGTTTGGCGAGGTGCTCGATTTCTTCGTTGGCCTTGAGCAATTGCCGGTTCATTCGATTGCGTTCGGCGAAGAAAGTATTTCCGGCTCCGATGATTACGGGAAAAAGCGCGGAGTAGAAAAGTGTCCAGCCGCTGACGCGCAGGATTAATCCCTCGACCGCTCCTATCGCGCCGATGGTGATCAAGCCAGTGACTGCGGCGCCCTGAGTTTCGACACAAAAGGGCAACATCGCCGCCGCATAAATAAAGAACGTACAGGCGCCGCCGTTAATAGGTTGATAGAGAAGTCCGAGCAACACCATGCCGGTGATATGCACGAGGCCGCGCGGGCTTACCAGCAGGAACAGACCGAGGTACAGGCAGAGAAATATCACGGCGCCGAGGCCATCGAGCAGCCATATTTTCAGGCTGGCGTGGTCAAAGATCGGCGAGAGGAAAAAGAAGCCGAGATAGGAGATCCAGAGCAGAGGACTCCAGCCATGCTCTTTGTCTTTGAAGATCTGGCTCCACGGCTTCAGAGTTAAGGGACCCGCGGTTTGTTCGCTCGTTGTATCAGGCCCTTGCATTAATGGCATAGGTCTATTTTCAACCTTTCGCTCAATTCCGGCCAGTGCGCCGTGCGGAACCCGCTCCGTACCAGACTAGAATGGCGGCGGGAATCAGCACTGTCAGCCATTGGGCTCCGCCGAATAATGCCGCGATGCCGAGTATGACGAAGATTGCGGTTGCGCTGGTCGATTTTTTATAGTCTGCGCTCATAAGAACCACCGAAACAAATCAAAGAGCTGAACTATCTTCGCTGCAGTTCAGGGCTGGAGTTCAGGTCGCCGTTTTCTCAGCCGTAGAGCTTGCCCTTATCGCGCTGGAAGCCGATGCGGGCGATGCCGAGACAAATCAGCGTGAAGGCGAGCAGGACTTCCCAGTGGGTTGCGGTTGACTGTTGGAATCCTGCGCCGACGGTGCCCAGAGCCAACTGCGACAAGTGGAAAGGAGGCAGGGCGAGGGCGATCTGCCGCACGAACTTTGGCAGGAACATGTAGGGCACCCACAAGCCGCTGCAGAACGACATGGGCAAATAAATCAGGTTGATGGCAGCGGGCGCGGAGTTTGGTCCGGTGAAGTAGCCGAGCGCAAGTCCCATGGCTGCAAAAGGAATCGAGCCGGCGACGAGGGTTGCGATGAGTTTGGCTGTTTCGGCGAGCGGCATTCGCACTCCGCCGAAGCTGATGCCTAGCACCAGCAGCAGCAAAACTACGATGGCGCTGAAGCCCATGCTTACCAGCACTTTGGCCACGAAGTAGGCGAACGGGGGCATGGGGCTGGCGCGCTTTACTTGCAGCCATCCCAGGCCGCGGTCGGAGGCTAGGCCGGAGGCGGTGCCGAAGAGCGAGGCTCCCATCACTCCGAACGTGCCGTAGGTGGCGAGTAAATAGGTTGGAACGTGGGTGCTGCCGATCGATTCCTTGGCGTTCAGCACCAGGCCGAACAGAACGTAGAACATCAGTGGAAAGCTGATCACCGACACGGTGTACACGCGCAGGCGAAGGTTCTTGAGGAATTCGTACTTGGCTTCCTTCAGATAAATGGTGAGGCTGTGGCTCGGGGAGCGCTCGATTTGCGTGTTGCTCAGAACTGCTGCGGCTGTGCTCATTGTCGTTTCCTCGTTTGTCTTCGTTCCTGTTTTGTAATTTTCTCGCTCGTTGGCGCTGTATAGAGATAGCGCATCAGTCCTGGCGATTGGCGTTCTGGTTGTTATCTTGCGTGAGAGCCAGAAATGCTTCTTCCAGACCCGCGCTGGTTATCTCAAGTCCTGAGAGCGATTGGTCGCGCGCCAGCAGGGCGCGGACTACCGGTTCGGCTTCGCGGGCGTGAATCTCGACCGCCTCTCGATCTTGCTTCACGTCTGTGACGCCGGGAATTTGCAGCAAGCTCGCCAGGCTTAGCTCAGTGATGCAGCGGATGCGCTTGCCGCTGGTCTGCGCTTTGATCTCCGCCGGAGTGCCTTCGGCGATGATCTCGCCTTGGTTAATTACGGCGATGCGGTCGGCGAGAGCGTCGGCTTCTTCTAAATAGTGCGTGGTGAGGAGAACGGTTTTCCCGTGATTGACCAGCCGGCGAATTTCTTCCCAGAGTGCGCGGCGGGCTTCGACGTCGAGTCCGACGGTGGGTTCATCCAGGAACAGCAGGTCGGGATTGCCGCAGATGGCCAGGGCAAACAGAGTGCGCTGCCGTTGCCCGCCGGAAAGATCGCCGAACTTGCGGTCGCGCAATTTCTCGAGGCCGGCAGCGGCCAGCACTTCTTCGAGAGGCATCGCTTGCGGATAGTAGCTGGAGAATAAATCAATGTGCTCGCGCACGCGCAGAGTCTCGGGCACTTTGCCCACCTGCAACATGGCGCCGGTGCGCATGCGATTCTGCGGGTGAGTGGGATCTCCGGCGAAGACCCGGGCTTTACCGGAGTTCGGCTGCAGGAGCCCCAACAAGAGTTTGACCGCGGTTGTCTTGCCAGCGCCGTTTGGCCCGAGCAGGGCGACGACCTGCCCGGATCTCACAGTGAAGTTCACATTGCGCAGAGCTCGGACTTCTCCGTAGTTCATGCTTACCGATTCCAGGCTGGCCACGACGGCGCGGGAGTTTGCGTGCTGCAGACTTTCTTCTTGTTCGAGAGTTGCGATCATAAGGGCCTCTTTAGCTGCTTGCCTTTACAGGGCGACTGAACCTGCACGGTGAATGCATCATCGCGCAGCGCCGAGTGTGGCACCAGTGCCGTTCATCATCGTGGGAGCGTGACAAATGTCATGAGGAAAAAGCGCCTTTGTTAGGCTGAGAACGAGCAATAAGGAAGCAGGCGAGCAACCCGAGCGAAAGGGCAAGATGGTTAGATTTTGCTAATTTCGGTGTAGCTTGTTACGAAATCCGAACAGACGGGCAATACTCAGAAGATCAGGACCCGCTGACTCTGCGACGAAGTTCAAGTGGGAGATTCGCTTTTCCCTAGGAGGGACGCGGGTCAGACGTTGTTCGGAAATCGTAACAAACTTGACCGGATCAAAATTTTGCATAAATTGCCACACAAAACTGCGCGTCCTGCTATGATGTCCAGCACTTGTTTATGGAGGGCGTGTCATGCTCCCGGCCGGTAAAAGCCTTCGAACCCTGCGTGAGAAATTGGGCCTGACCATGCGCGATATTGAAACATCCAGCGCGCGTATGGCGGAAAAATATCGCAACGAGGAATTTTCAATTCCCCCCAGCCGCTTGTCCGACATCGAGACAAAAAACGTTTTGCCCAGCATTTTCCGCCTGTATACGCTGGCGGTAATTTACCGCCGCGATCTGCGGGAACTGCTGACCTGGTACGGCGTCGACATGAATAACATGGCGGCCGATCTGGGGCTTATTTCGCCGCCACGATCGCATGTGTCGGAGGCGCTCGCCGGACTGTCCTCTGTGCAAATACCCATCCGCCTGGATCCTGGCTTCGATGATCAACGCACTACCAACCTGGGCCGCATGGTGGAACAGTGGGGCCTGGTGCCGCTGGCTTACCTGGCTCAGTTCGCCCAGAGTGATTTTACCTACGGCTACATCGGCCATCAGGATTTCACCATGTATCCGATTCTTCCGCCGGGTAGTTTCATTCAGGTCGACGAAGCCAAGAATAAAGTGGTGGAAGGATTATGGCGCTCCGAGTACGAACGTCCCATTTACTTTGTAGAAACGCGCGATGGGCACACTTGCTGCTGGTGCAGCATGCGGAAGGATGACGTTGTGCTACAGCCGCATCCTTTATCGCCGGTGCCGGTGCGAATTCTGCGGCATCCGCAGGAAGCCGAGATTATCGGACAGGTGGTTGGGGTCGCAATGAAGTTGACGGAGTGGCACGCTTTTGGGAACCCTCCAGGCTCGAAAGCGCAATCAGCACTGAATTAAGGTGGCGGGCCGAGGCTGAATCTTCCGGCGAGGGAAGCAGTTCGCTGAACTGTTCCCGCATGTCTGCGACATAGGCGGCGGCAGTTTTTTTGCTATCCTGGCTCGATTCCTGCAAGTCTTCCGCAAGGGCTGAAATCGGGGTCCGCAGCACGGTTGACAGCACCTCGCTGTGAGCCGTTTTCAGCGCGCGGTTCGACGCTTCCTCGCCATGCACCAAGGCCATGCCCCAGTGCAGGTATCCGCCTTCGCGGCGACGTAATGATCCCAGGTAAGCCAGCTTTGCCAGCAGGCCGGAGACGGCGGCCAGGGTGGTTTCTCGAAGATCCTGCAGAGCGGATTTCAGCGACATCTTGTTACGAATTCCGAACAAACTAATAACCCAGCGTGATCTTCCAACTGGGGGCTGGCCATGAAAGTATCACGGTCGCTTTTCTAAAACAAGGAGAAAACAACCGTGAAACGTACTCTACTCGTTGTTGCAGCAGCTGTTTTATTGCTTAATACACTGGTAGTTCCAACCGTGGCCCATGCTGATGGCGGTGGTGGTGGCGGTAACTGTGGCGGAAACACCATCTGCAAGCCGTGATTCTTGAGTAGCGTTACGAAAACCGGACACGATTAACATCGCTGTTGCTGCCTGCGGCAGGTCGCGGTATAGTGCCTAACTACGGCCATGCTGCAGGCTCACTCACCTCTTTGGCATTACCTTTGGGTTGCGCCCAATCTCCTTCTTCTCATCCTCGCCCTCGTCATCTGGCGGGAAAAACTCCACAAGCGGTACTCTGTGTTCTTGTTTTTTGCTGTCGTGACTGCGATTGAGCAGCTAACGGTTTACGTCGCCGACGTCCTTCCTTCAGTTAGCCCGGTAGCTTGGTATCACATATTTGGCGGAGGCCTGCTGGTGGAGGCTCTCCTAAAATTTGCTCTTATCGGCCAGATATTCGGCATCCTGTTGGGCACGTATCCCTCCCTGGCTAAGTTCGGCAAGTTGCTCACCACTGGAGTCGGAGTGGCTCTTGTCCTTCTGGCCTCCGTGGTTGCAGCTTACACGCCGAAAAACAACATTTATTGGATTGTCTCCGGCGTCCATGTTTTTGAACAGACGATCTACTTGATCGAGTGTGGATTAATTTTGTTCCTGTTTGGGTTTGCGGGTTACTTCAAATTGCGTTGGAGCCGCCCAGCGTTCGGTATAACACTGGGTTTAGGAATCTCGGCTTGCGTTCATCTTGCGACGTGGGCAATGATGGCCAACCCGGATTTTTCCGCTCTCTATCACGTTTCTCTCGTTTTCCTGAACATGGCCACGTATCAAGTTTGCGTCCTGATCTGGTTTTACTATCTCCTCGTCCCCCAGAAGAGTGTCACTACGTCTGCGGTTTTCCTGCCCGAGAACAATCTCGACATCTGGAACCGGGAATTGGAGCGTCTACTACAACAATGAATCTGGCCATCGTTCTTGTCACCGCTGCTGTACTTGCGCTGGGCATGATTTTGCGCCTGGCTGTCACGCAAAGCCTGCAGGCTAAGAGAAGCGCTAGCTTAGCCGGTGCAATCCGCCCCATCGACATTGAGGCTTTCCGCAATCTCACCGACCCGGCGGAGGAAAGCTACCTGCGGCACCGTTTGCCTCCCGCGCAGTTCCGTGCGGTACGTCGTGAACGCTTGCGCGCCATGGCTGCCTACGTTTATATCGTTGGAAGCAACGCGGCTGTGCTGGTGCGCGTGGGCGAAACGGCTCGCGCCACCGGGGATGCGCGTCTTGCCGAAGCGGCGCAACAACTGGTGAACGATGCGCTGCTGCTGCGCCGCAATGCGCATGTTGCGCTGGCGCGGATTTATCTGGCATTGGCCTGGCCTAACTCCGATTTCGCCGCTGTGCGGGTAGTCGAACGTTACGAGCACCTGAGCGGTGCAGCCATGCTTTTGGGCCGCCTGCAGAATCCCGCTGTCCCGGTTCGGCTCTCGGCCTAGCTCTAGTTTTGCGTTGCACCTTGTGACTGGCGTTACAGTCGCTCACAATTCATCTATGGCGTCCTGAAGCCCCGCGCCGCCGTGTCTCATCCGATGCCGGGTTAACTGGCGCACTACCTCTACTCATTCTTCCTTGTTTTCTTTACCCGTTCTGGTGTAAAAACCAGCGGGAACCTACGGGGCCCAGGAGTCTTGCGCCTATTTGGTGCGCGTTCTGGGTAATCGCTGTCGGAGTTGTTTCTGCCACCACTTTCGGGATGGCGGAGTGCAAGGAGACTCTATGATCCACAACATAGTGATAGTGAGCCGCAGCTTAACAATCCACACTGTGAAAACTCTCTTCGTCTCTCTGCTCGTAGTGTTGCTTTCCTGCATCGCCTTCGGACAAGGCGGCGCCGCCACGGGAGACCTGCACGTAACCGTCAAGGATCCAAAAGGAAATCTTGTGGCCAACGCCACCGTCAAGGTGAGCGATGTCGCCAAAGGTGTTGAGCGCACTGCCACCGGTGACGGCGCGGGCGGCTACACGGCTCGGTTGTTGCCGCCTGGGGCTTATACCGTGACTGTGGAAGCGGCAGGCTTCGGCAAGGCCGAGGCCAAGGATGTAAGCATCACCGTTGGCGGCGTGGTAGACCTGCCGGTTGCGCTGGCGCTCGCCAGCGGCCGAGAAGTGGTAGAGGTAACTTCTCAGGCGGAATTGGTCGAGACCTCGCGCACCTCGACCACGGACACGATCGGCCAGCGCCGCATCGACAATCTTCCGATCAACGGCCGGAACTACATCAACTTCACGCTGACGGATTCTCAGGTGGTTCGCGACAATGCGCCGAACACCGGCGCCGCGCCAACTTCTGGGTTGAACATGAGCGGGCAGCGCGCGCGCTCGAATCTGGTGAACGTGGATGGAGCCGACGCCACCGACAATTCGACCAATGGCGTGCGTTCGACCGTCTCGCAGGAGGCGGTGCAGGAATTTCAGATCATTACAAACAGCTACGCGCCTGAGTATGGCCGCGCTGCGGGCGGCGTCGTCAACATCATTACGCGATCCGGCTCCAACGATTTTCATGGAGACATCTTCGGATTCCTGCGCAACCGGAATTTTCAAGCGGTGAATCCATTCAGCACGGTGCCAAATCCGGCGTACACGCGAGTGCAGGCCGGCGCTGCGTTTGGCGGACCCATCAAGAAGGATAAGACATATTTCTATTTCGCTTACGAAATTACTCGTCGGCATGAAACGGGTTTTTCCTCGATCGGACAGGGAAATTTCGGATTGATTCCGTTTGACGCGTCGCCATTTTTTGGCGCGCCGGCTGGGACTTTCGACATTCAGGTCACGCCCGCGCAGGCCGCGTATATCGGCGATTCGACGACACCGCTGGCCCTGGCTCAGCAGTATGCCATTCTCGCCGGCGCAAGTTCCGGCGTGGCACTTACCGGGCAATATCCCGCATCGTTCATAGATCTTGTGGGGTTAGGAATATTGCCTACTCCAGCCAGCGGCAACCCGCTCGCGCAGTTCATCACCACGTGCCAGAATCCGCCCGGCGGCGCCCCCCTTTGCGCAGGACTTCCGGGCTCGTTCCAAACGCTTAATTCGCAGATGGGCAATTACCCGGTGTTTGAAGGGACGAGCGTTTATTCGCTGCGCCTCGACCACAACATCAGCGCGAGCAATCGTCTGATGTTGCGGGCGAATGTGAGCCCTTCGACCATTACCGGAATTGAAGTCGGAGGCCAGGATCAGCCCTTCGGCCAGAACGCATACTCTCGGACCTCGCAACAAACTTTCCGTGACGTGGCCGGAACCCTCCAGGATTCCTGGACCATCGGCAACAACAAAGTGAATGAGTTCCGCTTCCAGTATGCTCGGCGCGGGCTGGCTTATTTCTATAACACGCAAACTCCATCGGGTTCCGACCCGGCCGTTAACATTCCCGGCTATGCCTACTTCGGGCGCGAGCCGTACTCTTACATTCAGCGCACCGAGCAACGCTATCAGTTCACCGACAACTTCTCCTGGACCATTGGCCGCCACGATACTAAGTTTGGCGTGGATCTCAACTACATTCCCCTCACCGCCCTCTTCACTGTGAATTACGGTGGGGTCATCGACGTGGGCTCGCTCTCGGCCTCCGATCTGGGCCTGGCGGGCGGTCCCGGTCTGTCTCCTGTTCAGGCCTACGGAGCCGGAATTCCCAGCGACTTTATTCAGGGCATAGGCAGCCCCAGCGATTCGTTTCACAACATTCCGATCGGCGCTTTCTGGCAGGACTCCTGGCGAGTGAACCACAAAGTTACGCTCAACTATGGGTTGCGTTACGACATCGAAATACCGCCGTCGCTGAAACCCATCACTTCGCCACTGGCGCGCGCCGCCTATAATCAGCTCGACTTGCAGAAGGGCATTCAGACTGCGACGCATAACTTCCAGCCCCGTTTTGGTTTGGCGTTTGATCCGAAGGGCGATGGAAAGACGGTTGTGCGCGCCTCTTACGGCATCTTCTTTGACCACCCGCTGCTCGGCCTCTACTTCCTTGGGGACGCTTCCGACGGCTCTTCGAGTGGACAGCTTGCCTTTGGTCCGGGAACGCCGTGTGCTGGAGCTGGTAGCCCCGGCAATTTGAACGCGGTCGAAATTTTTCAGGGCCTGATTCCGGCGGCTGGAGGCAACGCTGCTTCGCCCTGCTCACCGACTGCAGGCCCGATCGCCGCGGGCGTGTTAAATCTATTGAATTATTCGCCGAACCAGCAACGCTTTTCTTGCGGCGGTTCCGGCACGGGCTGCGGAGTTGCTTCTACGACGCAGTCGATTTTTCTCAACCAGAATTATCTGAACCCGACGACTTTTCTTCCGCTCGCATTTCAGCCCTTCGGTTATCCGCAGTCAAAGAACTTCGTTTATGCCTACGCGCAGCAGGCCAACCTGAGCATTGAGCGCGACCTCGGCGGCGGCTTCGCCCTCAGCCTTGCCTACAATTTCAACGGCGGACGGCATCTCAATCGTCCTATCAACGCCAATACCATTCGCGGCGACCTCATGACCAGTAATTTTGAAGCCGCGCTAGCCGATGGCCAGACTTTCACCAGCCCGTTCACGGTGGTGGGCAAGTGCAATCCGGCGGGCGGGCCGTTTGGCCCAGTGCCGTTTGTGGACGCTTCGCTGATGAATTTTTTCCGCCCCGGCGGAATCAATCCCTCGATCGCGGGCGCTTACCTTTCCGTGGGCGACCCACTCGGCTGTGTCGCGCAGGCCGCAGCGCTCGTTCAATCTCTGCCGGGATTTAACGCAAACTGCAATCCAGGCACCCTGGCTGGCTGTATCCCGTTCGGCGATATGGATGCGAATTACTCGAACGGCACGTCCAACTACAATGGCCTCACCGCGAATCTGCGCAAGCGCTTCGGCAATCACTACGAGTTCCTGGCTTCCTACACGTACTCGCATGCGATTGACGACTCGACCGACTTGCAGTCGACTCTTACCCCGCAGGACAGCTACTATCCCGGCCTGGAGCGGTCAACCTCTCTGTTCGATCAGCGTAATCGCCTGGTCTTCAGCGGCGTTTATCAGACTGGCCACATGAGCGGCGACTTTTTGCATCGCTTCTGGGGTGATTGGACTTTCGCTCCGCTGCTTGAAGTGGCTTCCGGCCGGCCGTTCAATATCATTACCGGCAATGACGACAACTTCCAGCTGTCGTCGCTTACCGGGCGTCCGAACACAGTTGTGAATCCTGTCTGCACTGCTGCCGGTTATCTGCCCGTCGCATCGAAGTTTTCGCCCACGGGGCAGTTGCAGGAACCCTGCATCCAGCCTTTTGTCCTGGGCGGCACCGTGCCCACGTTGCTGCAACTCGATGGCACCCTTGGCCGCAACGCAGGCATCGCGCCCTGGACGGTCTTTGGTGACATGCGAGTTTCCAAGCGCATTTTCTTCGGCGATCGCTACAACCTGGAATTGATTGTGGACATGTTCAACATCGCTAACAAGAACAACGTGGCCGCAGTGAGTCCGCTGTTCACGAATGCCGGGCAGGCGACGGCGGCTTACGATCCGCGGCAGTTTCAGTTTGCGCTGAAATTTTACTGGTAGGTTCGATCAGGGATCAGGCGATAGGGGCTGGGGATTCGGGGACAGGATTTTCTCCTGACGCCTGACACCTAAGACCTTTTTACTTTAGATCCGGCGAGTCTTCCAGCAACTGCTGAAGGTTGAAACGTCGAGAGAATCGCGTGTCGTGCGACGGAACTTTCGGGTTTCGTTTCGCGTAAACTCCTACCATGTCGGATCAAGACAGCGTGCTGCCGCCGGTGCCCAGCGCGCCGCCGCATGCCTTCGACCTGTGTTTCGTGGGCCGAATGGGATTCGCGCCGGCTGGCGGGTGCTGATCTATCGCGAAATTCGGTATCAACCGCTCGGCATACCAAACCAATAGAGAAGGATGAGTTATAGATATCTAGCCGAAGCCCGAAAGCCGAAGCCCGAAAGCCGAGGCCCGAAAGCCGAGGCCCGAAGCCCGGTGTTACACTTTTCCTTCACCCATTCTTGGCGCTTGCCGGAGTTCGTTTCCCGATGTCCCAATCTCAGGCTCCCACGCCGCGTACCCGTCTGGTTCGCGAGGCTCATCGCGGTGTTTATGATCGCCAGACTGTGTATCAGATTCTCGATGAAGGTTTCTTATGTCATGTTGGCTTCATCGCCGATGGTCAGCCCTTTGTGATCCCAACTTCCTACGGACGAAAAGATGCGAGCCTTTACATTCACGGATCGGCCGCCAGCCGGATGCTGCGCCAGATCAAAGACGGCGTGCCCGTTTGCGTCACCGTCACGTTGCTTGATGGACTGGTGCTGGCGCGGTCGATCTTTAATCACTCCATGAATTACCGATCGGTGGTGGTGCTGGGGAAGGCGACTCTGGTGGAGGATGCGGCAGAAAAGCTTGAGGCCTTGCGGCTTCTTTCCGAACACATTCTCCCCGGCCGGTGGGCCGATGCGCGCCAGCCTAACGAGCGCGAGCTTAAACAAACTTCAGTGTTGAAATTGCCGATCGAAGAATTTTCGGCGAAGGTGCGAACTGGGCCGGCTATCGATGACGAAGAGGACTACGCATTCCCCACCTGGGCTGGAGTTGTTCCGCTGGAGATGACGGCGGGCGCGCCGATTGATGATTCACGCCTTGATCCAGCGCAAGACGTACCGGATTACGCGAAACATTACAAAAGACAATGACCGGCTGACCCTTTCGCAGTTGAGCGACTCCTGCGCCTGCTGTAATATTCTGCGCCATGAAGCCGCTCGAAGGCCGTATCGCTCTCGTGGCCGGCGCGACTCGCGGCGCCGGACGCGGCATCGCTTGCGCACTCGGCGAGGCCGGCGCCACCGTCTATTGCACGGGACGCAGCGTACGCGGCAAACCCGCCACCAAAGGCCGCCGCGAGACTATCAACGAGACTGCGGAGATGGTGACCGCTCGCGGCGGCACAGGGATCGCCGTGCGCTGCGATCATACGAAGGAAAGTGACGTCAAGAAGCTTGCCGCGCGCATCGAGCGCGAACAGAAGGGCAAGCTCGACATCCTGGTCAACGACGTTTGGGGCGGCGACTCACTGACGGAATTCGGAAAGACTTTCTGGCAGGTCTCACTCGATAACGGCTTTGCCATGCTGAATCAGGCCGTGCATTCGCACATCATTACGAGTCGTCACTTGGCGCCGCTGATGATCGAGCACAGCAACCTCACGCACAGCAGCGGCCTCATCGTCGAAATTACCGACGGTGATTTTTTCGGCTACCGCGGCAATCTGTTTTACGACCTGGTGAAGACTTCGGTGATTCGGCTCGCCATGATCATGGCCTACGAGCTGCGCAAGACGAAGATCACAGCTCTCGCCGTCACGCCGGGATTTCTGCGCTCCGAGGCCATGCTGGAGAATTTCGGAGTCAAGGAAGAGAACTGGCGCGATGCGGCGAAAAAAGACCCCAACTTTCTGCATTCGGAAACGCCGTTGTTTGTGGGGCGAGGCGTTGCGGTGCTGGCTGCTGACGCGAACGTGAAGAAAAAATCCGGGCAGGTGCTTAGTTCGTGGGATCTTTCGGACGAATACGGCTTCGCCGATGCCGACGGCGGGCGTCCGCATTGGGGACGCCATTTCGCGAAAACTTACGGTGTGCCGATCAAGAAGTTCGACGCTGTGCTGTACAGCCATTTCTGGGAAAGTCCGATGTCGGTGGCGTTTCCGGACTGGCCATGAGGAGTTCCGAAAACTAGTTGACTGGGGTGGTAAAGATTGGTATCTTTACTGTAAAGGCAGGCGGTAAAGATGAACAAGTCCAGCACAATCAGCAGCAAGGGTCAGGTGACCGTTCCGCAAGAAATTCGTAAACGCCTCGGTTTGGAGCCGGGGGACCGCGTTGAGTTTGTGATGGAGGAAGGTCGGACCGTCATTCGGCCGATTCGATCCGAAATTAACCCCTTCGAAAAGTACGTCGGAATTCTCGGGCCGTTCCCAGGAGGCGAAGAGGGGATAAAAGCTTGGATCGACGATATGCGAAGCGATAAAGATTACGAATGAGGACGGCTCTGGATACGAATATCCTTTCTCTATTCTGGTCGAGAGAACCGTGGGCGGACACTATGTCCGATCAGTTGTCAAAGGCGCGTGCTGAGGGAGGGCTAGTCGTGAGCGCGCCAGTGTTTGTGGAACTCTCGGCTATTCCCACTGGAGATGCGCAGCGCGTTGAAAGATTGCTTGGGGAGATGGCGATCGCGATTGATTTCAAAATGGGAGACGATGTCTGGCGATTGGCAGCAACCAGCTTCGCAGCTTATGCGATTCGCCGTCGTCGTTCGGGCGGAGGTTCTCCGAAGCGTCTTCCAGCGGACTTCATTATCGCGGCGCACGCATTGCTCAGAGCGGACCGATTGATGACCCGCGATGCCAGTCGCTACGGTCAAGATTTCCCCACTCTCCGTCTTTTGTGAAGTTCTTGTCTTACGGAATCAGCAGCAACTTCCCCGTTGTCTTCCGTCCTTCGAGATCGCGATGTGCCTGTTGTGCTTCCGCCAGCGGATACGTATGCTCGATGCGCAGCTTGAGCTTCCCTGCGGCGATCATGCCGAACACTGCGGCCGATCTAGCCACTAGTTCTTCGCGCGTTGTGATGTAATTTCCCAGCGACGGCCTGGTCAGAAAGAGCGATCCTTTCTGAGTCAGAACAATCGGATCGAACGGCGGCACCGCTCCGCTCGATCCGCCGAAGAGAACCATCATGCCGCGCGGCCGCAGAATATTCAATCCCTTCTCGAATGTTGTCTTGCCCACCGAGTCGTAGACCACATCGACGCCCTTGCCACCGGTCAGCCGTTTGGTTTCGACTTCGAAGTCGGCTTGCGTGTAGAGGATCACTTCGTCCGCGCCGGCTTCGCGCGCCAGTTTTGCCTTCTCGTCGGTGGAAACGGTTGCGATCACGCGCGCGCCGATGTTGTGCGCCATCTGCACCAGAAGAAGTCCTACGCCACCGGCCGCGGCATGAATCAGCGCCGTCTCGCCCTTCTTTAGCGGATAACTATCGTGCGACAAGTAATGCGCCGTCATGCCCTGCAACATCGCTGCCGCGGCCTGCTCCTCGGTTACTCCCTGCGGAATCGGCACCAAGCGGTCCGCCGGCACGGCTGCATATTCGGCGTAAGCGCCCAGTTGGCTTGTCCAAGCCACACGGTCTCCTACCTTCAACGATTTCACGTCCGCGCCAACCGCAGTTACCACCCCCGCGCCTTCCTGCCCTAGAACAAATGGCAGCGGCGCCTTATAACGCCCCTCGCGGTTGTAAACATCGATAAAGTTCACACCAGACGCAGCCAGCTTCACCACCGCCTCATTCGGCTTGGGCTGCGGCACCGGCAACTCCACGAGTTCCATCGCTTCCGGTCCGCCGACTTGTTTGACTTGAATGGCTTTCATGCCGAGTTGGATTCTTTTTTCCGAAGAAAGGATTCCGCCGGCAGTTCTCAGCTCTCAGCTCTCAGCGAAGCAAACCGGCCGGCTGCTGGTTGTCAACATCTAGGTGCGGTGGGGTTGATCTTACTGAGAAGTGAGAACTGGGAACCGAGAACTGCCCTCTGCTACACTGGCACGTCTTCGCAAGGAGCCCTTCCTCATGGCTGAAAAGAAACCACAGACTTTCGCTAACCACACGCGTCTGGACCCGTTGTTTCACTTCGTCGCGTTGCCGATCTTTGCTGGCGCTGTCGTGGTCGGCATCGTCCATTTCATCTGGCATCCGAGTCCGCATACGGGCGGGTTCTTCGTGCTCTCGGTGGCGGCGGCGATTACACTCTTTAAAGCCCGCACCTACGCGCTCAAGGTGCAGGATCGCGTGATTCGCCTCGAAGAACGCCTTCGTCTGAGTACGCTTTTGCCCGAGCCGTTGCGCTCACACATTCCGGAATTGACCGAAGGACAGCTCGTCGCGCTGCGCTTCGCCTCGGACGCCGAGGTTCCGAAACTAGCCGAGCGGGCGTTGACGGAAAAGCTCTCCCCTGCGGATATCAAGAAGGCCATCCAGAACTGGCGGCCGGATTACTGGCGCGTTTGAACCGCTTCTATGTTACTTCTCCAGATTCTTAAGGGGCTTTTGGATATGGTTAAGCAAACGGTGTACCTCGCTTTCGATTTCACGATCAACGACGGCCAGCGAGACGCATTCGAGAGCATCGCGCACGAGATGATCGCGCCCAGCCAGAAGGAGCCCGGCACTCTGGGGTATGAATGGTTTTTGAGCGCCGATGGCAAGCGGTACCGGTTAATCGAGACCTACAGGGATGCGGACGCTGTGCTGGCGCACTTCAACGGCCCGGTAGTGCAGCAACTGGTGCCCAAGATTCTTGGGACGGCGAGCGTCGGGGGCTTCGAAGTCTACGGAGAGCCCGGCCCGAAAGTAAGGGAGATGCTCGCGGGATTCGGGGCTGAGATCTTCGACTTCGAGAATGGACTGGATCGCTGAATCAGATCGTCGAATCACACCGTTGAATCGGCAGCCGATTCAGAGGAGCCGACTGACGCGCGGTTCAAACTTTTGCCTGACTTCCGCCGTCTGACTAACAGGTCCGCCGGTAACATTCGACCGGATGTCGAAAGTAACCGCCGCGGTTCTCTTTCCGCGTTGACCCGAGCAAGACCGCGGGGTACGATTTTTGATAGAATTCCCCGGACTTTAGCCAAGGAGCAATCCGTATCTCATAGAGAAATATGCGAGTTGCAAAACTCAAAATGCGGATCGCTATGCTGACGGCCTTGGCTGTGTGCGCGTCTGCCTGTCAGACCGCGCAAAGGCCAGCTTCTATGTTCCCCGCTGCGACCGCTCCCACTTTGACGTCGAGTGCTCAAGCGCCAGTTCCAGTTCAGCAGCAAGCACCACACGCGCCACAGGAAGGCACTCCTAAACCAACGCAAGTCCCAGTTCAGCCCACGACCGAAACCAAGGCACCGGCTTCATCCACGCCAGCTCCGTCCACGCAGTCTCCGCCACAAGAATCCCCGTCCGCGCCCCCAAGTTCCGATCCGGTAGACGATCTGATCGCCCATGTGGAAAAGGACTTCCAGGCGGGATTGGACGCCTACCAGTTGGGCCATACCGAAGTAGCCAAGCAGGATTTCGACAACGCAGTGAACGTCCTGCTCGAAAGTAATCTCGACGTCCGCTCCGACGACCGTCTGGAGAAAGAATTCGACCGGATCGTGGACCGTATCAACCACCTCGATGTGGGCAGCATGGAATCGGACTCCGAAGCGCAAAAGTCCGAGCCCGCACCCATCGACGAGACCAATGGCATTACCCCTTCGGCCGATGCCAAGGTCATCGCCAAGGCGCAGGCTGAGATCAAATCGACGCACTCCGACCTGCCTTTGATGATGACCGACCAGGTCGCCGGATTCATCAGCTATTTCTCCAATCGTGGACGCGGCACCTTCGAGCGCGCCTTCGCCCGCTCCGGCCGCTACCACGACATGATGGTCAAGATTCTGAAGGAAGAAGGTGTGCCGCAGGATCTGATTTATCTGGCTCAGGCCGAGTCAGGCTTCCATCCTTTAGCGGTTTCTCGCGCCGGTGCTCGCGGCATCTGGCAGTTCATGGGCAGCCGTGGCCGGGGTTACGGTTTGCAGCGCAGCCTGTGGGTCGACGATCGGCAGGACCCGGAGAAATCGACTCGCGCCGCCGCCCGCCACCTGAAAGACCTCTATGCCCAGTTCGGCGATTGGTATCTCGCCATGGCCGCTTATAACTCCGGTCCCGGAACCGTACAGGCCGCGGTCAAGCGCACCGGTTATGCCGATTTCTGGGAACTCTACCGCCGTAACGTTCTTCCCAAGGAGACGCGAAACTACGTTCCCATCATCCTGGCCGTGACCATCATGGCCAAGAACCTGTCGCAGTACGGTTTTGAAGATGTCAACATGGATTCGCCGGTCCCATTTGACTCGGTGGTCATCAACTATCCTGTGGATCTGCGCCTTGTGGCCGACTGCGTGAATTCGACGCCCGCGCAACTGCAGGAACTGAATCCCAGCCTGCTGCGGCTGACCACGCCGAAAGAAGGTACATTCGAACTCCATCTTCCGGTCGGGACCAGAGATGATTATCAGACCGCAATCTCTGCCATTCCGACGGACATGCGGCTCTGGTGGCGCTACCACAAAGTTCAGCCGGGAGAAACGCTGGCTTCCATTGCACGCTCCTATCGGGTCACGGCAAATTCGATCGCCGGAGAAAATCGGCTCGAAGATACTGACCTCGAGTCCGATGCCCGGCTGATTATTCCGGTTTCGCCCAGCAAATATGCCGTTAGCGATACCCTGACTTACTCCCGCCGGATCACGCGCTACAAAGTCCACGTGGGAGATACGGTTGAAACCGTAGCCGAGAACCTGGGCGTGCCCGCGCAGATGGTTCGCCGCTGGAATGGCCTGCGCAATGGCGACAGCCTGCGCGGCAGGAAAGTGTTGGCAGTGCACTTGCCGGTTACGCCTGGGAGCGAAGGAGCTTCAACCGTCAAATCGACCGGACACACGACCGCAAGCGCGAAAGGCAAGACAAAGACCATCCAAACTGCAACCGCCAAGCCGGCGAGAGCAAGAGCCGAAGACGAACGTCCCTCCGAGCAAGCCAGCGTGCTCCGGCATAAGGTGAAGTCGGGCGAAACGCTTTATTCCATCGCCACCAGCTACAACACCACGGTGGCCGCTCTCAAACGTTACAACGGCGACATTGCCGTTCTGCGGCCCGGGATGGTACTGATCGTGCAGCCTAGCCGGTAACATCCTTCGACACTTTCCCGCAAGCTGTCGTCTTCACGAAGAATTTTCGCGCGCACGCACAGAATCTTCTTCCATTCCGACGCTTCGTGTGATAACAGGATAGGCGGGCTGATATGATCACGGCCCTTGCAGCGCGCACCAAACGTCGTGCTATAATCGCCCGCCGTTCCAGCTTAGGTTTCTGAAGGTCTTTTAATTTCTCGTGCCCGGCACCCTTACGCAGCGGTTTGCGCCAGGAGGCCAAACAAGATCAGGAGGAGCAATGACGTTCTACGACCCCACCCTTTACGGACGTGATGACGAAGAAGAATTCGGCGACAGCGGCGCTTATAGCGAGTCGCTCGAAGAGGATTTCGAAGAGGAAGAAGAGGAGGAAGAAGAAGCTGGCGTAGCGGAACCGGCCCTGGGCGAACCAGCCGCGCCCGCTCCACCACCTCCAGCACCCAAACCCGCTGCTCCCGCCGGAGGCGGTAGTGGCGCCAAAAAAGCGCCCGCGGCAAAGAAAGCGCCGGCAAAAGCGCCCGCCAAACCACCAGCAAAGAAGCCGGCGGCAAAAAAACCTGCGCCCAAACCCGCCAAGAAAAAAGCGGCAAAAGCACCGGCAAAGAAGAAAGCCGCAAAGAAGCCGGCGAAAAAAGCGCCTAAGAAAGCAGCCAAGAAGAAAGCTAAGAAAGGCCGCCGCTAAGGCGAACGCTCTGACTCAAGAACCGCGGCTCACGGGCCGCGGTTTCCTTTGTTGGAGGCGTTCTCATTTTCCGAGATCGACTGGACGCTGGATGCCGCCTGCGCAAACTCGGTACTCTCTACTTCTTGCCCTCCACCGCTGCCCTGCACTTAGCGTACAACTCCAGCAAATGCGTAGCGTACTCCTCAGGCTTCGCAGCCGAACCTGTGCCCTGAAAACCTACGCCCGTCGAAGCCGTTCGGCCGTATCCCGTTGTCATCGCAATGAATTTCATCAGATCGAGCGCGATGTCTTCATTGCGCCGCGCACTTGCATGTGAACCTGGGCCTTCATCCATGAGTCCTTCTCCTGAACCGGAAATATAAGGAATTGGCTCGTCGTCTTCCATGTCGTCGAGCATTTCGTCAAGCATGTCTTCCATGGTATTTACCGAACGCGGTGTTCACCGCGCTGCGCCAACGATGATAGCAGGATCAACGCCACTCTGCGGCACACACTCACTCAGCTAGGGAGCGGCAACTGACTTCTCGGCCAGCCGCCGCACGCGCTTGCCGAAGAATGATCCGTGGATGGCCAGCAGCGGCCCGATGACGAGGTACGTCCACCCCGCCCAGCCCGGACTCTTTAGTGCCACCAGAAACGACGCGACGCCGACCATCGCTAGGATGCCATTCTCCTGCATCGAAAAGCGCGTTTCCAACTCTTCGACCGCATTCAAACCCAACTCCCGGCGCAGTCTATAGGCGTGCGCGTACATCAGGACGAAAAGCAGGAAGACGGCAGCGAATCCGGCGGCGTAGATTCGCATCAGCATCGATGCTTCATACCATCCCATATTCGCGGGCGCATCGCCCCCTGTGATCTCAGAAAACAGAAGCGTGAAAACAAATTTCAAGGGATACACATAGAACAGAACCAGGAAGAGCAAAACTACGTTGAGGAAAACAGTGTAGGGATCTTCCAGCCCGTAGCGGCGGGAGAATCGGTAATGTGTCCTCCAGATCATTGCCAACTGCGCGAAGCACACCGCGAACGGCAAGAAGCCACGCATATCAGCCATTAGATCCGCATAGGTGTGCGGCACTTCGAGCGACACCACCAGCAGCGTGATGGCGAAACCGAAGACTACGTCGCAAAAGGCTTCGAGGCGCGAGATCTCGCCGGCGCGCCAGCGGAAATACTTTTCCGGAGCGATCCTCGACCGGTGAGCACCAGCTTCACCAGGCGGTGTTGTCGGCGGCGCTATCTCCGCGGAAGAATCAGCAGCGGATGCTGCAGCATTTGTGCTCTCCATCATGCGGATGATTCTCCACGCTCAATAGCCGGTTGGCAATTGAAAATCGATTCGCGCGGTGCGCCGCAGCCGAAACATCAGCCACAACGAAGTTACGAGGAGCAATGGAGAAGAATAAAACCCCGGCGCCGGCCTCGAAAATGTCACTGAAACCACCGTGTGTCCCAGAATTGTGAACAGCGTGTGTCCCAGCCCATTAAGAAACATCACGACGGCAAAAAACCACGCCATCGGCCGCAAGCCGGGCATCCCACGCGCCGCCACCGGGGTCAGGCAAAATAATAGTCCGCACGCCAGGATCAGGACGAGCAGCCACTCTCGAAACTCAAATGTGGGCATGGGAAACCAGCTCCAGCGCGAGCGCAAAATAGTCACCGTCGGGTTGTACACGGCGAGAAAGCCGGTGGTGGCTTCATCCAGAATATGCAGCGCGAATGCCACGCACAGCGCCAGCCACGCGCTGCCAAAACCTGACGCTGATAGTGCCGGCGCTTCCCTCATGGCCATCGTCTGTCACACGAATTCTCAATCACCTGCGGTCCCTTGGCAATCGAAAATCGGCCGTGGAAAGCGCACGAATGACTATAGCTATGGTCTGGCGTAGCCACTGGGCCCGGCTAACGCGCTACTTCACTCATCAGCGCCATTAGTTTCCCTTCGGTGTCGCGAAAGGACGTAAGCCACAGATCGTGCGCCGGCATTTTCGCGATTATGTGAGGCTCATCCTCGAAATGCACTCCGCCTTCTTTGAGTTTTCCGAATGCCGCACGAATGTCGGGTACGGCAAAATATAAAACCGAGCTGGGATGGTCGAACTCCGGCTTCTCCGCTTTACTCAGCATCAACCGTACTCCGCCGCAATCGAAAAACGCGAGCCCTGGCGGCGCCCTGAAAAGCAACTTCAGCCCCAGCTTTTCCTGATAGAAAGCCGCGGCGCGGTCTACATCTTTGGCGTTGATGCCCACCTGTCCCAGCCGAGTGATCCCAACTCCTGTTGCACCGGCGCTCATGGCTTCGACCTCCGGAGCGGACTCATTTCATGTGGCTAACTATATCTGATGGCCCGAGCTCGCCACGTTCCCGAGCGAAACTTTCCGGGATACCCGGGGTTGTGACACTCTAGAAAGTATCCCCCAGGGCAGTTTCATGCATCCCTCTGCGAGTAACGTGCACTTTATGGAGGCTTATGCCGTCCAAATTGCTCCGCACTCCCGCGAAACTCTCTATCGTCTCCGCAATGTTCCTGGCCCTAACCGCATGCGGCACAAACCGGACGGTCGTCTGCGACGCCCCCCTCAGTTCCAGCAGCAGCGCCACCTGCACCTGCGGATCAGGAGTGGCTGCCTGCCCGATTCAACCCGGCCCTGAATTTCTCTACGCCACCACGAGCGCCGGCCAGATTCTGGCCTTCAGCATTGATCGGAACAACAGCGGAACCCTGACCTCGATTGGGTCCGTTTCGGGTCCCTCCGTAAGTCTCGGCCTCACTTCCGTAAGCAACCAGTTCCTTTACGCCTCCGACCCCCACAACTCTGAAATCGATGGCTACTCTATCAACCAGACAACGGGTGCGCTTACCGCCCTGGCGGCGTCTCCGTTCTCCACGGGAACTCTCAGTTCTCCGGGATTTCTGGCTGCACCCCCGGGAGACTTGGGCTCGTCTCCGGGAAGTAGTCTTCTGTATGCCGCTGACTCCGGCACGATCGACATGTTCACCGTTAGCTCAGCCGGAGTTCCTACGGCGCTTTCAGGATCTCCCAACGTTCCTGAAGCCGGTTTCTCTATCGTGGTCGATCCCTCCGGCCAATTCCTTTACGCTTCAGACGACGATCCACCGGGCGGCATCTTCGCCTTCACCACGGGTTCCACCGGAGCGCTAACCGTAGTGCCCAATTCGCCATTTACCATTCCGGGGCAAACTGTTGCCAACAGCCTGCCCGCAGGCATCGTCGACAACGGCTCCTACGTGTACGCGGCTCTCTCGCAAACCAACCAGATCGCTGCGTTCTCTCTGGTGAGCGTTGGCGGCGCATTCACTGGCGCACTCACGCCCGTACCCGGTTCACCTTTCTCAGCGGGAACAGCTCCGACAGCGGTCATTTTTGCCGGGAACTTCCTCTACGCGATCAACTCTTCCGACGGAACCCTCTCTGGCTACAGCATCAATCCCGCCAACGGAGTGCTGACGACGCTTTCGGGCTCTGCTTTCGCGATCGCTGGTACCTCCCTGGCTACGGATTATTTCGGCGAGTATCTCTATGTCGCCGGGTCGACGGGCATCCAGGCATTCGATATCGATTCCACTAGCGGCGCGCTGACCTCGGTCTCCGGTTCGCCTTTTCTTGCAACCGGAGCTACGCTCTTGACCGTCGTCCAAATTCCTCCGCCATAGCCTTTGTTCGTTTTTCGTAACAAGGTCAAATCGTTCGTTGCACGCACCCCTCCAACATTTTATGATTCGCCCCGCGTCTTTCCCTCACTATACGTTTGACCGGATTTCATCCTGAGCCAGGGTCCTCACAGGTCTCAAGGCCTCAGATCCTAGTCCTAACCAGAAAGGAAACGCAGCCATGTCCGTAAAGATGCTCGCCACTCCGCCCGCCGACTCCAGAAGTAGCATCGCCGTAAAGTCTGACCCCACCCGCATCGATCCTCTTAAGCTGAAGCTTGGCAAGCACCCGCCGCGGCACGATCCGCGAACGCTGCTGTTCGCCACCTACGCCACGGCCGCTCTGCCCGCTCCGCCTCCCACGCTTGATCTGACTCCTAAGGTGAACGTCCCCTGGGGCATGATGGACAACGCCCAACTCGGCGACTGCACCTGCGCCGCCGCCGGTCACCTCATGATGGAGTGGACCGCCAACGCCCAATCCAAAATATTCACGCCGGCCGACAAGCAAATCGTAGCCGCCTACTCCGCCATCACCGGCTATAACCCCAAAACTGGAGCCAACGACAACGGTGCCCAGGAAATCGACGTGCTCAACTACTGGCGGCAGACCGGCATCGCCGGCCACAAAATTCAGGCCTTCGTCGCCCTCGAACCCTCCAACACAACTCACATCATGGATGGAACCTGGATCTTCGGCGGCTGCTACATCGGACTCGCCCTGCCCAAGACTGCGCAAGCTCAAACCCAGAATCACCAGCCCTGGTCTGTGACGGCGGCGGGCACAACCGGCGACGGCGCACCCGGCTCTTGGGGCGGACACGCCGTTCCAGTGGTCGCTTACGACTCCCGCAGTGTCACCGTTGTGACTTGGGGCGCGCTACAAACTATGACCTGGGGTTTCTGGGCGGCCTATTGCGACGAAGCCTATGCGATTCTTAGCCCTGACTTTCTCAAGAAGAAAAACGGTCAGCCAGCCACTCCCGACGGTTTCAACGTTCAGCAATTGCTGGAAGATCTTGCCGACTTGAAGTGAAGCGGGCATCAGGGATAAGGGACTAGGGGTCAGGGGTTAGGTATTAAGTGTTGGGCGGGAATCCTGAACCCTAATCCCTAGCCCCTAGCCCATACACACCCGCCGTCGTCCGAGAGAGGAGGAGGAACCCATGGCAGCTCTGAGCATCGCCTTCGATATCATCATCGTCGGAGCACTGGCTCTGCCCTGGCTGCTCCTCGCCATCGACCTCTTCTTCTCAACCAATGTAAGCCGCGTCAGAAGCCTTCTGCATTGGGTGGTCCAGCAAAAGCAGCCCGCTGTAGCCGGTGTTCTCTTGTTCGCAACGACCTATGCCCTGGGTTCCGTGGTGTCTCGCATCGCGCAGGATTTCTTTAATGACGACGACCTCCACATCCACGCCTTTCACCGTTTGTTTCGGATAGGCGTGACAGAGAGCAGTATTCGGACCAATGTTTTTTGTAACGCCTTTAAAGACGCTCCAAAACCCAGCGAGCCTTCCCCCGAAAAAGGTGAACAACCCAAGAAGACCAATTCAGGGCTGAACGATCCCACTGCCGAGAAGCACAAAGCCTTTCAGGAGAACAATCCGAAATGCGAATACACTGGCAGATGGATTATCCGGACCCGCCACCCGTCCACCCACGACCCCGTCATGGTTGACAAGACCGACCCCCAGCCGATTACCGCAGAGTGGATCAACCAGCAGGAAGATTTGGCGGAGCGCATTTTTCTCTACCACGAAGCTGCGGTTTTGCAGCTTGGAACAGATGCCAATGAAAGGCTCCGGCAATATCACGACCAGATCATGGTGCTTCGTGGCGCCGCCTTCAACGGCATCATCATTTTCACCTTGTGCTTCTTCTTGTGGAGCGCGCAATCGCTTCCGGGCCTGGGATGGGCCGTGTCGTTCTTTTATGGACTTCTGGGGCTCATTGCGGTGAGCCACCATTTCGCCGTAACTCCAATCAGCAACCCGCCCTACATGGAGTTCACCTTGTTCACCCTGATGGCGGCCGGTTGGTACGCGCTGGCGACCCATTCGTCGAAGGGAAAACGAGGACGTGAAAAACGAGGGCTGCGGAACAGCCGGAAGCCGCTTCCTTTCGGCTACCTCGTGCTAGCCGCATTCGTCACTGTCGCGGCCTCCTTGGGATGGTGGGCCACGCAGGTGCTGTATGACCAGCAGATTATTTATTCATATCAAGCCTTGAGCGACGCTCCAGCCAAGCCGGCAGCACCGAAGGCGCAGTAGCAGACGCTGCATGGGGTGGAGGCGTCCTAATTCCCTGCGCGGCAATTGTAGCGCCGCCGTCCCGGCGGCTGTCCGGCGGGCGTCCCACCCGCCGAAGCCGAGGCCGAGGAGCCTTCGAGGCATCTGCCAAAGATGCCGGCGCTACCTATGCAGTAAAGCGGCAAATTAAACACCAGCGCATTGCGGGGCCCGTTTTTTATTCCGGCCGGCATCCGATTATGCGATGCGAGATGACCCTTCGGGCAATCGCCATTCATTCCGCGCGGCGTATTCTGTTTCTTCGGGAGTAAGCCATGCTCCAACCATCGATTCTCATCTGCACCCCGTGCTTCGGCGGAATGGTTTCGCAGGGTTACATGCTGTCAGTGATTCGACTGATGAGCTACGCGAAATCAGCCGGCTTCGACGCATCGCTATCGATGGTTGGTTACGATGCCCTCATCTCTCGCGCGCGAAGCACGCTCGTCGCCGCCTTTCTCGACAATCCAACAGCCACCCATCTCCTGTTCGTCGATGCCGATATTAGCTTCGAACCGCAGCAGGTCGAGCGCCTGCTAAAGTTCGATAAAGATTTTAGCGGCGCGCTCTATCCGCTCAAATCAATGGATTGGGATCTCGTCCCGCAACGCTGTGTCGAACGCGGCGAGAGCGTGGCTCAGGCTGCGCTCTCCTATGTCGGAACCTTCTCACCCGAAAACGAGCGCAAGCACGATGGAGACTTTGCGACGGCGATCTACGCGGGCGGCGGCTTTCAACTCATTCGCCGCAACGCGATCGAGCGCATGATTGCCGCATTTCCTGAAACTCACTTTAGTCAAGTGCACATGCTGCCGATGTCAGGCGTGCGACGCCAGACGGCTCAGAGTTCCAATCTCTTTGCCCTCTTCGATTGCATTATCGATCCCGAGAACGGTGCGTATCTAAGCGAGGATTACTCTTTCTGCCTCCGCTGGCGCCGGATTGGCGGCGAGATCTGGCTGGATACCGCGAGCAAACTAACCCACACCGGTCCCTACGAGTTCATCGGCGACCATACCTCGCGCTAGGGAACGAGCTCCAAGCCGCTATAAGTCCGCGATGGAGCAGACTAAGAGCCGGCACCAAGCCGCTCATGCCCAGTCCGAAATAGATTGCGCATCCTCTTCCGCCCCCGGCAATTCTTCTTGTTTCTTTCCGCGACCTGGCCGATTTTGCCGGTTCGCGCGCTCCTGCAAATCTTCGCTGCCCTCCAGTTCGACGATGCAAGCCTCGGCTTCCGCCTCACCCGCCGTCTCCGAAGCAGACTCCGACAACTTCTTTCTGGTGCGAGCCGCTTCTCGTTTAGCTTCCGACTTTTGCGCGGAATAAGTAGCATCCAGTTGAGCATTGGGATTGATTTGGTTGGCATGTACATGCATGACAGCCCTCCTTCACAGCAATATCTAGCAATCGATACGCCGAACCAGCCTCGTGGAAGCGCGGCCGTAGCCCTACGTGCGCACACTTTCCCATCCCGGTTTAAAATGTCTGCCCATGATGAAAATGAAATCGACGCGCTTCTTGATACGCTCTACAACTCGCTATCCGCGCAGAGAACCGGAAAACACATCAAGCACAATTGACGCCCTCGCGTATCATTTTGAACATTGAAGGAGCCGCTTTCTACCTTGCCTCTGACCCGCCGACAGTTTGCGCAGTCGACCCTCGCCGCGGGCATCGCAGCCGCGCTGCCCGCCAGTCTGTTCCCGGCCTGCAGCGTATCGTCAAATGCGGCGCGCACAGCGGGTTCCGCAGCCCTCTCGACTTCCCGCGCAACGCAGTTCGACGCTTCTTCCGAGATTGCTTTTCCTAAGAATTTCTTCTGGGGCGCATCGACCGCCGCTTATCAGATCGAAGGCGCGTGGAATGAAGACGGCAAAGGCGAATCCATCTGGGACCGTTTCGCGCATGCTCCCGGCAAAATCAAGAACGGCGGCACCGGCGATATAGCGTGCGACTCCTATCATCGCTGGCGCGAAGACATCGCGCTCGTGCAAGCGATGAACCTGAACAGCTATCGCTTCTCAATTTCGTGGCCGCGCATTCAGCCCTCCGGCTCCGGCGCCATAAACCCAAAAGGCATCGATTACTACAGCCGCATCGTCGATGCCTTGCTGGAAGCGCGAGTCCGTCCATTCGTCACCCTCTATCACTGGGACTTGCCGCAAACCTTGGAAGATGCCGGGGGCTGGCCCAATCGCGACACCGCCTCTCGTTATGCCGATTACGTGGACGTTGTTGCCCGCGCTCTCGGCGATCGCGTTTCCGATTGGATGCTGTTCAACGAGCCCTTCGCCTTCACCTACGTCGGTTACCTGGACGGCACTTTCGCTCCCGGGCACACCAGCATCATCGACTTCCTGCGCGCGTCACACACTGTAAACCTGGCGCAGGGCGCGGGGTTTCGGGCACTTAAGGCAACTCACCCCTCGGCGCGAATGGGAACCGCATTCAGCATGCAGTCGTGGGAACCAGCGACGGACTCCGAAGCAGACCGCCTGGCGGCCGAGCGCGCCCATGCCCTCACCAACCTGTGGTTTCTCGACCCTGCTCTCAAAGGCCGCTATCCGGAAGCGTTGTCGTTTTTTCCCGAAACGCTCATGAGGATCAGATCCGGTGACCTGGAGAAGACGCGCGCGCCGCTCGATTTCATCGGCATCAATCTCTACCGCCGCACCATCGCCCGCGCCCCCACCGCCATCGAGCACATTGCGCACGCGCAGAAGTGGTTGTTCCCGGTAATGATGGCAGACAGCCCGGAAGGCCCGAAGACCAGTAACGGATGGGAAGTCTGGCCGCAGGCGATGCACGACATCGTCATGCGCATCAGCCGCGAGTTCAACCATCCTCAGATCGAAATTACCGAGAGCGGATGCGCCTACAACGACGGGCCCGGCCCGAACGGAATTATTAACGATACAGATCGTATCGAATATCACCGGCGATACCTGCAGGCGCTCGCCCGCGCTATCGCCGAAGGCGCCGACGTACGCAGCTATCACGCCTGGACTCTGCTAGACAACTTCGAATGGGCCGAGGGTTACACCCAGCGCTTCGGCCTGACCTACGTAGATTTCAAGACCCAGCAGCGAACCATCAAAGAATCCGGCCGCTGGTACGCGAAGGTAGCCGCAGAGAATCGGGTAGAACCGGGGCCTCTGACCCGGTCGCAGCCCGAAGGGCTGCTCTGAGTTCTTCTACTTCGCTGGCTCCGAAAGTTTAAGCCGATCCCGTTCCTCCGCCAGCTTATGTTGCAGCGCAGGATTCACCAGCGACACCGGCACTTCCATATCTCCAACCTTGAACTCGGTGGGATCGAACGTGGCATATCCATCCTTCTGACCCATGTGCCCGGAAATTGTGATCCAAACGTCCTTCCCCCCAATCTCCGTCAGAAACTGCCCGTGCACCGTATCTCCGTCATAAGTAACTTTCTGATCCTTGATGTTCGGCGCGCCTTCGCCAATGTTCGTGTCGGGAGTCAGCCCCGCCCCGCTCCCACCGAGCATCTTGCTGATTGCCGCGCTAACCGCCTCGGAATTGATGCCCGCTGCAGCCTTCGCAGTCTGCGTTGTCGTCGAAGCCTTGCCAGTCTGGGTTGCTGTGGATGCAACTGCGCCGCTGGCCTGCGTTGCCTGAGTTTGAACCTGACGCACCGCCGGTTCAGGCTTCTCTGCCGTCAAACTAGGCGATTGAGAGTTGGCGGATTGTGCGTTCAGTGATTGAGAGGCGCCTGCGACCGGAGCCTGCGGCGACTGCGCCACCGGAGTGCCCTTCCTCACTAGCAGGAAGATAGCCACAAGCAAGGCCACCAACGTCGCGATACTAATGATGCGGTCGAGCTTCATGTTGGCTCTTTAGCGGTCAGCCCAGACGAACAGGCTCGGCATGATCGTACTGTGAACGAGAAAGAGAAAGCAGAGTGCAGAAGTCACAGGAGGAGATGGTACTTCGGTCACCTGAGCAGGCTGAAAAGATCCAATCACCCCAGCTTCTTGGTTAGCAGCTCATTCACTAACTGCGGATTCGCCTGCCCTTTCGATGCCTTCATCACCTGTCCGACGAAGAATCCCAGCATCGTCGTCTTGCCGGCACGATACTGTTCGAGCTGTTTGGGATTCGCGGCCACGACTTCGTCGATGATCTTCTCCAACGCGGAAGTGTCCGAGGATTGCTGTGGGCGGCCTTCTGCTTCGTAGACCTCGGGGAAATCTTGTTTGCGCTCGAAGCTGAGATCGTAAAGATCCTTGAGCATCTTGCCGGAGATCGCGCCGCTCTCCACGAGATCGGCCGACGCCGCCACGCCTTTCATCGAAATCGGAGACTGCTCAATCGACGCGCCCCGAGCCTTGAGACGGCCCATCAGTTCGCCCTGTACCAGGTTCGCCACGCGCTTGGGATTCTTCGCCGCATTAGCCGCCGCTTCAAACTGATCGGCCAGCGACTTTGAACCGGTCAGCACCTGCGCGTCATACTCTGTCACCCCAAACTCACGCACGAACCGCGCGCGCCGCACTTCCGGCAGCTCAGGCAACGCCTTCGCAATCTCAGACTTCCATTTCTCATCGACCACCAGCGGCAGAAGATCAGGCTCAGGAAAATAGCGGTAGTCGTGCGCCTGCTCCTTCGAGCGCATGCTGTAGGTCTTGCCTTCGTGCGAGTTGTAGAGGCGCGTTTCCTGCACGATCTTGCGGCCGCCCTCAATTACCTCGATCTGCCGCGCGATCTCGTAGACCAGCGCCTCGCGGATGAAGCGGAACGAGTTCACGTTCTTGATCTCGGCCTTCGTGCCCAACTCTTTCTGCCCGCGCGGGCGCACGCTAACGTTGGCATCGCAGCGCAGCGATCCTTCCTCCATGTTGCAATCGCTCACACCGGTGTAGAGAATGATCTCCTTCAACCGCGTCAGGTATTCGTAAGCTTCGTCGGGCGTAGCAATGTCGGGCTCGCTGACGATCTCGATCAGCGGCACGCCAGTGCGGTTCAGATCGATAGCAGTCTTCTCGTCGGAGTCGGGAAAGCCCTCGTGCAGACTTTTGCCCGCGTCTTCTTCGAGATGAACGCGGGTAATTCCGATTTTCTTTACCCCGTGGTCCTCCGTGTCCTCTGTGTTTAAGGCTTTGACTTCGATGAACCCATGCTCAGCCAGCGGCTTGTCGTACTGCGAAATCTGGTAGCCCTTGGGCAGGTCGGGATAGAAATAATTCTTGCGCGCAAAGATTGAAGTGTCATTGATGCGGCAATTCAACGCCATTGCCGCCAGCGTAGCGAACTCGACCGCCTTGCGGTTCAGCACCGGCAAAGCTCCGGGCATGCCCAGGCAGACGGGACAAACATTGGTGTTAGGCGGAGCGCCGAAGCGCGTGGAGCAGGAGCAGAAAATCTTCGACGCCGTCAGAAGCTGGACGTGCACTTCGAGTCCGATGACTGGCTCGTAGGTTGGGGCGGCTACTGTCGGCATGGCGGGATTATAAGGCAGTGGTCAGTGGCTAGTGGTCAGAACCCCGGATCTCGGTGCGAAAAAACTGCGGATCGATCTCGCTAAAATACCTGGAATCAATTAGTTACAAGCTTCGATCTGCGTCGAATCCAGCTAAAATCTTGAAAGGAAAAGACTTGCTCGTAAAATCCTCCATTCAAAGGATTTAGGTGGCCGGATCTTCGCGAATGGCCGCAAATTTGAATGCCTAGACCGTAAAATATTACATTCACGGGAGTTATCTGGTTGCTATTTTGATTTCATAGAGCGAATGCTTATAGAGATATGGTTGCAGGGTTGGGGATCGGAGTCAAGGGAAATCGAGGTCTTGTGCCGATTCGGAACGTTGGCGTAGATACGGGAGATCCCTCGGCCCGCTGGAGAAAACGCGGGCCTTCGGGATGACGTCTTATGAATGGTGATAGTCTTACTATGTGGTATACACTACGCCGTAGGACTTTTTTCAATGACACCACGCCGATTGAAGAAAAAGAGGGTCGCGGTTTTCAGGCAGCTTAAGCAAGGCTTATCGGATGCGCTCGACTACGAGCAGGGAAAGAAAACGGGGCTGCGGGTTAGCCAGTTGCCGCCTCCGCCGAAGGCGCTGACGCCGGGGCAGATTCGCGCGATCCGGCGGTCGTTCAATGTGAGCCAGGCGGGCTTCGCGCGCATTATTAATGTTAGCGTCAATGCTGTAGAGAGTTGGGAGCAGGGCGTTCGGCGACCGCGTGAAGCAACTTTGAAGCTGCTCGCCGTTGCTGACAAGCACCCTGAGGTTCTGCTCGCGAGTGAGTAGGATCGATACTTGCGGGCCTTCAGAACACCTGGGTCTTCGCTACTTTGCCATTCTCGAAGTGGACCACCCAGCGGTGGCCGTTCTTCAGGTAGAACCAGGTTTCCTTCAGATTGGTGGCGTCGACGTCATCCACCTTTTTCTGATCGGGATCGCCGAATGCCATGAGCACCATCTCGTAAGTCATGTTCTCAACCACGGTGTGGGCTTCGATGGCGTTGCGCAACTCTGCCGGCATGTCCTTCTCCGAGACCTTCTGCTCGATGCGGCTTACGTCGAGCAGTCTCGACATAAATCTCAAGATGTTTTGCGGAGCGATGTCGGTGTCGTTGAGATCTTTCTGATACTTCAGATTAAGGCGCGAGCCTCCGGCGCGCTTATAGGACGCGCCTACTTTGTTGGCATGATTGCTGCCGCGCCGTCCCTCGCCGCCGCCTTCGAGATGGATCTCGACCTTGTCGTTGTCGATCTTGACGTTGGTAATCGTTACCCATTCGTCGCGCTCCACGCCTACTCCCTTGGCCTTGAGCCACTTGGTCATCTCTTCCAGATCGACTCCGCGGCTATCGACGCGCTTGTTCGATAAGGGGATAAAGTACACATCCACACCATCTTTGTAGGCGGGAAGATCCACCAGAGCCTTTACGTCCTTGCCCAGGAGCAACGTGTTCAACTGCTCCTGCGCGTCTTTCGATGTGGAGGCCGGTGCCGCGCCGAGCAATGCCGCGACAAGAGCGGGCAGAACAGCCCATACAATCCGGCCCTTCTTATGGTGGTGACCCATGATGTGGTTACGCATGACTTCTCCAATGCGCCTTCATGCCTGACCGCGTCTACCGGGCGGCATGATGCTCTTCACGACAGGCGCTTGTCAAATCAGTTATCAGTTTGTCTTCTGCGGGTTTACGTATTTATCGAGCGGAAGTTCGAAGTACATCAGTTCGCCGCCCTTGGAATCGTTGACGCCGCTCACGTAGATGTGCGCGCCGGCCATAGGCGCGGTGATGCCTTCCACGTCGAAGAAGAAGAATCCAGATTGCGTATTGTGGGGTTCAACGGCTTTGGCGACGAATTGCGACGACTCAACTTCGGCCTTTTCTTTTTCGCTGATCGTGCCCTTCACTTTCTTTTGCGGGATGGGAAGTGGAATTGGATTCGTGTTGGGATGGGGATTGGTAATGCGGCGATAGATGTCTTCGGGCGCGGTCGGAGTCAGCTTGTCGCGGTCGGCCGTGGTAAGAGTCACTTGAAGGTTCGCGATTGAGATGGGTTGGTTGCCGTTGTTGGTCACGACAAAAAAGATGGGCAAGAATCCGTGCTCGTGAAACTTGACCGAGAATATCTTCGCCTTCTCGGCGGTGTCGTAGGGATCGGCGGCGATCGCGACCTTCTCGTCAGGATGGTCGTCGTGCGCGGGATAGGTTTGCGCGGGCTTGGCTTCGGGCTTTACGAAATCCTTGGCTGCCAGGCAAAGCGTGACCGTCGTGATTGCGCATAAGACAATCAGGAAACGGGAGAGCGCGTCTTTGAACCTGCGCTTCTGCAGGCTTGTTTTCAGCACTGACTGCATGCTTGCGATTATAGAACGCTATGGGAGCTGATTTTCTTAGCTCTCCCGCTGAAAGCGATAACGCCCCGCACGCTCCAACGCCACGGCCTCAGCTACTTTCAAGAATGCGCGGGCCGCGTGTGAGAGTCCGGCTTCTTTGCGGTAAATCAGACGCAGCTTGCGTTGCACGCGTAGCTCCCGCACCGGAATCCTGACTAGTTCTCCGCGAGCCACTTCGGTTTCCACGCTAATTTCCGGCATCAGCGCCACGCCGCTTCCCAGGGCGACGAACTGCTTGATCGCCTGCAAAGTCGGCAACTCAAGATCCATATGCAGAGGGGTCTTGTGCTTCTGAAATGTCTGCAAAACTTTCTCGCGATAGGGCGATGAAACAATGTGCGCCACAAATGACTCCGCACCGAGTTGCCGGATGCTGACCTCGCGCGCCGCGGCTAGCGCATGCTTCGGCGGCACTACCAGCACCAGTTCATCCAGATAAGTCACTACCGAATGCAACCGCGGTTCCTCCGGCTTATACGAGAGCACGCCAAGTTCGGCGCTATGCTGCAGCACGTCATCCGGAATATGGCTGCCCAGCGCCCGCTGCACGGTGATCTTGATCATGGGATGCAGACGGCGGAACTCGGCCAGCACCGGCAGCAGGTAAAGAGCCGTGAACTCGTTGGCCGCGATCACCAGTTTGCCTTTCTGCAGCTCGCGCAATTCTGCCAGCGATTCGTGAGCGCCCTGGCGCAGATTCAGCAACTTCTCAGCATACTCATAGAGCACCTGCCCCGCGTCGGTGAGAATGCCTTCGCGCGAGGAACGGTCGAACAGCGCCTCGCCCAGTTCGTCCTCAAGTTTGCGAACGGTCTGGCTCACCGCCGACTGGGTGCGGTGCAGTTTTTCGGCGGCGCGGGAGAAGCGATGCTCACGCGCTACCGCCAGAAAGACTTCAAGTTGCGAAAGCTCCATCTGGATATCCTCTTATGTAACTTCAGCAATCATTAGCAAATCTTATCATAGAAGGATATCTAATGATCGGTGAAGAATTATAAGTTTTGCTTCAGCCTTGCCGCCCCGTACCATAGACACAGCAGTAAGGGGCATCATTTTCTCGAAGGAAGAATCATGTCTATGGAGCAGGTCCGCATCACTATTTTCGACACCACCCTGCGCGACGGAGAACAGTCGCCCGGTTGCAGCATGAACCTGCAGGAAAAGTTGCGCGTCGCGCATCAGCTCGACCGTCTCGGAGCGGACGTGATCGAGGCCGGGTTTCCCATTGCCTCCGATGGCGACTTCGCGGCGGTGAAGGCAATCGCTGCAGTCATCCGCCGTCCCATCATCGCTGGGCTTGCGCGCGCCTGCCGCCCTGATATCGAGCGCGCATGGGAAGCGCTGAAAGATGCAGCACGTCCGCGTATTCATGTCTTCCTTGCCACCTCAGACATTCACTTGAAATACAAGCTGCGCATTACGCGCGAGGAGTGTATTGCGCAGGCGCGCGAAGCGGTTGCGTTCGCCAAGTCGCTTTGCGAGGACGTTGAATTTTCTCCCGAAGATGCCACGCGTACTGATCCTGAATTTCTTTGCCAGGTGCTCGAAGCCGTCATCGAAGCGGGAGCGACTACGTTGAATATTCCCGATACTGTCGGCTATACCGTGCCTTCGGAATTCGGCGAACTGATAGAAACCATCCGCGGGCGCGTGAAGGGAATCGAGAACGTTACTATCTCCGCTCACTGCCACAACGATCTCGGCATGGCTGTCGCCAACACCATGGCTGCGATCGCCGCCGGAGCTCGCCAGGTCGAGTGCACTATCAATGGAATCGGCGAACGTGCGGGCAATGCGTCGCTCGAAGAGATCGTCATGGCGATGCGAGTGCGGCACGATCGCTATCCTTATGAAACGGCCATTAACGCCGAGCATCTGTTCCCCGCCAGCCAGTTGCTGAGCGAAATTACCGGAGTGCCCGTGCAGCCCAACAAGGCCATCATCGGACGCAACGCTTTCGCGCACGAAGCCGGCATCCATCAGGATGGCATGCTCAAGAATCCGTTGACCTATGAAATCATGACGCCGCAGTCGGTCGGCGTGCCCGATTCGAAACTGGTGCTGGGCAAGCACTCTGGACGTCACGCGCTAGCCATTCGCTGCGAACAACTCGGCTACCAGTTTGATCGCCGCGCGCTTGATGACATTTATCGGCGCTTCGTTCGTCTGGCCGATAAGATCAAGAAGGTCGAAGATCATCATCTGCTGGAATTGATCCGCGATACTCACAAGCCCGCAGCATCGGCAACTCCGCTGTTTGAGCCCCTTCCCACGGCTATCGCCGCTGCAGCCGGAGCCTCAGCCTCGGCGCCCGAGGCCCAGCTGCCATTTCCCATGGCATCACAAACTCACACATTCGGCGTGCCCCTGGCCATCGCCGCGGATCGCAACCACGATCAGCAGCAGGAAGACTATCTCTGGGGTGTGTAGGGGATTGGGTAATTTTGTAATTTGGTAATCGAGTAATTTTAAAACTCGATCAGCTGCGGCTTGCCCACGATCGGTTAAGATTACAAAATTACGAAATTTCTCAATTACCAAATTCCCGCATGCTTCTCAAACTAACTATCCTCCCTGGCGACGGCATCGGCCCTGAAGTTACGGAACAAGCCGTTTTAGTTCTGCAAGCAGTTGCTGAAGCTTTCGGCCACCAGCTTGAGCTTGAGCATAAGAACATCGGCGGGGCAGCGTTGGCAGCGTCGAACGATCCTCTGCCGGCCGACACGATTAAAGCCTGTCTGGCATCCTCCGCAGTTTTGCTTGGCGCTGTGGGCAGCCCCGCATTCGATCACTATCCCAACCACCTTCGTCCCGAAGCTGGATTGCTTCGCCTGCGGCGCGAGCTCGGTGCGTACGCAAATCTGCGACCCGCGATTTGTTTTCCGGCGCTCGAAGATTGCTCGCCATTGCGCGCCGACCTGATTCGCGGAACTGACATTATGATCGTCCGCGAACTGCTCGGCGGACTTTACTTCGGCGAACCGCGCTCGATCACGGGCGAGGCCGGTTCGCGCATCGCCATCAACACCATGACTTATGGCGAGCCGGCGATCGAGCGCATCGCGCGCGTTGCGTTCGACTTGGCAATGAAACGACGGAAGAAAGTTCTCTCCGTCGACAAAGCCAATGTTCTCGAGTGTTCGCGTCTGTGGCGCGAAGTTGTTACTCGTAGCGCGAAAGATTATCCCGGTGTGCAACTCTCTCATATGTACGTGGATTCCGCGGCAATGTCGCTTGTACAACGTCCCAGAGATTTCGATGTGATCCTCACCGAAAATATGTTCGGAGACATTCTCTCGGACCAGGCCGGCGGAGTAGTTGGTTCGCTGGGCTTGCTCGCCTCAGCCAGCATCGGCGGTGCGGTCGGCGTGTATGAGCCAGTTCACGGTTCAGCGCCTGACATCGCCGGCAAGGGAATTGCAAATCCCCTGGGCGCAATTCTTTCCGTGGCTCTGCTGTTGCGCCACTCTTTTGCATTGGAACGCGAGGCAAGCTGTGTCGAGAATGCCGTTAGCGCCGTGCTGAATGAAGGTTCTCGCACTGCTGACCTGGCCCAGGCCGGACGGAGTCCAATTTCAACGTCGGAAATGGGGCGCCGAGTAGTTGCTGAACTTCGGAGTTGATCTTTAGAGGACTGTCGTTCTACTACTGCCGATAAAACGGATTGCGTACAGCGCGCTTCCAAAAGCGCTCTGTGAGCGGAGGGATGTCAGAATAGTCAATCTTGTCGTCCGGCGTCGACGCCAAAGCTGCGATCTGCCGCCGCTGCTTGGCCGTCAGTGGTCTAACGGCAGTTTTTCTTGTGGCTGTTCTATGTCGACTTCTGATCATAATGAGCGGGATGCGGGTCCGCCCGGCAAGGTATTCACCGCCGGATTTGCCACAACGGCGCCGGCGTCATACTTGCCGGCCCAGTCATAGCACCGGATGCGCACCATCTCCTGAAACATGCGCGCCCCATCCACCACTGGATTAATTCTGGTCCCGCCCACGTGTCCCCAGCGCACCGGGATTTCGGCTACGCGAAACCCAAACTTGCGCGCGAGGAAAAGAATCTCCGGATCGAAGCCCCAACGCTCGATGCGCTGCAGTGGCAGAATTTTCTGAGCGGCCCGGCGCGTAAACGCTTTGAATCCGCACTGCGTATCTTTGTACTTCAAGCCTAAGATCATTCGGTTCAGCCCGTTGAAGATTCTTCCAAACAGTTGCCGGTGCAGCGATTGCCGCTGCGTCTGCAAGTCGGCCTGCAGCCAGCGCGAGCCGATCGCAATGTCCGCCCCGCCCGCGATCGCCGCCATCAACTTCGGCATCTCTTCGATGGGCGAGGACAAATCCGCATCGCTGAATATCACGATCTCGCCCCGCGAGTTCAGAATGCCATTGCGCACGGCATAGCCTTTGCCGCGATTGCCGGGATTCTCGACTAACCGCAGCACGGGATTCTTCGCGGCAAATTCCCGCACCAAATCGGCGGTGTTATCGCGCGATCCGTCGTTCACCACGATGACTTCGGAATTCCATCCCTGCGAACGGACGTAGGCCAGCACCTTTTCGAGAGTTGCGCCCAGGCGCTCACCTTCGTTGTAAGCCGGAATAACGATGCTGTAAGTGATGTCTGTCAATGAAGATTTCCGCAACGCTCCAGCCTTTTAAAGCGCCGTTGAGCGAATGCTTAAGATGTCTCAAGCCTCAATCCAGTTGCCAGGAAAGGCTTCGCAATTGTACGTTGGAAAGAGCCGACCAAGGAAATCGAGAGTAAAGATACTGGCATCCCTAAGCCGAGGGCTGAAAACTGAGAACTATCTTCCTTAGGCCACGCTGCGCTTCTCAGCCAGCATGCCGAAAAACTCATTCACCAGTTCCGCGTCCCACAAGCCCTGGCGGGCTTCTTCGCGCATAGTTTGCGCGGCCTCATCGTGCCCCAGCGCGGGCTTGTAAGGCCGCGCGGTGCGCAGGGCATCGTAGACATCTACGACCTGCAAAACCCGCGGCAGCAGCGGGATCTCCCCCGCCCGCAATCCATCCGGGTATCCCGACCCATCCGCATGCTCATGATGATGCCGGATAATCGGCAGCACCAGCCGCAACGACTTCAGCGGCTTGCAGATATTCTCGCCGCTCACCGGATGCCGCTTCATAATCTCCCACTCCGCGAGTGTCAGGTCCGTGCCCTTTTTCAGAATTGCGTCCGGCACCGCGATCTTGCCCAGGTCATGCAAATAGCCACCGCGCCGCAAGGCCACGATGGAATCCGTATCCAGACCCAGATGCCGCGCCAAATCCACGCCGTACGATGCCAGCCGCTCGCAGTGGCCCTCTGTATAAGGGTCGCGACTCTCCACGGCCAGCCCCAGCGTGCACAGCACCGAATCCGCGGTCTCCAGTTCGTCCGTGAATTCCTTCACCCGCAGCAGCGACTTCACCCGCGCCGTCAGTTCCTCGGCCAGCACCGGCTTATTCAGGAAGTCGTCCGCGCCGGCTTCGATCCCGCGGACCTTGTCCGAGCTGTCACTCAATCCCGTGATCAGCACAAACGGGATCAGCCGCGTTGCCGGATCAGCCTTCAGTTCACGGCACAACTCATATCCTGACTTTCCGGGCATGCGCACATCCGACAAAATCAAGTCAGGCGCGTGCCGCCGCACCTCGGCTTCGGCCTGTTCCGCATTCGCCGCCGTCACCACGTCGTAGCCGCGCTGCGCCAGCAATTGGCTCATCAGCCCGGCAATCGTGGGATGGTCATCCACCACCAGGATGCGTGCAGCTTGCCGTCGCATGGCCAACAAAGTCATACTCTGATCAGAACCCGTTTCTCGATGTGGAGTTGTACGGCTCTCACCGCTGACCACCGGACGGGAATCGTGAGGAACACTCATTGCGCAGGACTAAGCCTTCAATTCTACTGCAACTCCAGAGCGGCGGTATCGTCGCAGGACGCAGCGATACGGGTAAATCGCACCATTTTCGCGTGCGCTATCCCACTTCGGAACCCGCTTCGAAATCATTCGAGATTTGTGACCTCTAACCTTGTACTCCATACCGTACTCTGCTTAACCTGAGCCATGATCCGCATCTTGCAATCCAGCCTCCGGATAGCTTTGCTGCTTCTAGTTCTCACGCCAGCAACCGCCGGCGCCGTGACAAAACCTCACGTGATCACTTTCGGCAAGTGGACTACCGTCCAGTTGTCACCCAACACAGCGGCAGCTGACGACAAGCCGCTTACCTTAAAAGTTCGGCCACTCCTCGTTGACGCACGCGTCAAAGAATTCACGCTAGGCTCCGCTCACGATGTAACCGACCGCTTGTTCGTAGTCCGCCGCGCCTTCCGCATCAACGACAGCCTCCCCCAGGAACCCGCATCGCTCCCGCACTGGCAATGGCAGCCGGGCGGATGGCTTCTAGTGGACCGCACCACCGGCCACATATCGCCGCTCAATCTTCCTGAGTTCGATGCTTTCTACTCCGCTGCGAGTTGGTACCGGGATTACGCTGCCTACTGCGGCGTCTCGGATGATGGACGAAAAATCTTTGCTCTCGTGGCGCAGATCAATCGACGCAAGCCGATCGTGAAGTGGCTCGTAGGAGAAGTGAAAGCGGAAGCCGACACTCAGCAGATTCCCGATTCAGCATGCAAAGTACCGGACTGGCAGCGATCTCCCGCCCGCGTCACCTTCGAGGCAAGCCCGTCGACAAAGCGGACCTATGTGATTCGCGGCCACTCCGTCGATTTGGCGACCAGCGAGGAAGAGGACGAAGAAGCCGCGAAATAGACGCCGATCGGTCTGCCCACTAGACATATTGCGTTGCTAATCCATCCCTTCGGATCTGTCCCCCCGCGTGATGTGAACCGAAGCCCGCGTCGTTTCCCAGTCGATGGTCAGCGTGCAATCTTCGGCGCCCATCTTGTCGTATTCGATGACGAGGTTCTCCACAGGCGGGTCTATTTTGGTAACGGCCATTTCTACACGGAGAAGTTCGTCGCTCTCGTATTTGTACGGGATACCCCACTCGCCCGTTTTCTTGTTGATGATCAGAGTCCACTTGTCGCCATCGGGCACGGTAAACATCGTGTAGCTGCCCGCGGGTACGAGCCTGTCGTGAACTTTCACATCGGAGGTCGCGACGAAGGTTGTGGCTTCGTTGGCCCCGGTGCGCCAGACCGCGCCGAAAGGCACGAGTCCGCCGTAGATCTTGCGGCCCTTCATGCGCGGACTCGAATAGTCGGTCTTGATGGTCTTGCCTCCGCCGAGATCGCACGTGGTTGAGGCAGCGGGACTTTCTTTGGCTTCGCCCGTCTGAGCGAAGCTTGCAGTAGCCAACAGGGTGAGTAATGTAGCAAGGACAATTTGTTTTCGCATTGAGTCTCCAGATAGAAGCATTCTACCCGGTATCGACGGTTGGAGAAAATCAGGCCGTTACACTCAAGTGCCCAGCACAACAAGGCCATGATGAGTATTGAGGCGATGTTTCAACGGCACGGTCTGAAAGGGCGCGTCAGTCTGCGGTTTGATGTGCAACATCTTTCATCTTGTCTGCCTCCCCCCAGTGTGCAATCCTCATTGCCTTGGTTTACGCGGTCGCCGTCCGTGTAGAGCGCTTGAGGCCGCAGAAGGAAACTCCATGGGAAACAAAGCCTGTCCTCTCAGATTGACCCTAGCGGCCATCGCACTCGCCTTCCTCGGCGCAGCGAACCACGCCGACGCACAGACGTTCTCGGTGCTTTACAACTTGGCCTCCAACAGCGGTCCGTACGGCGGGGTGGTCTTCGACTCCGCCGGCAACCTCTATGGGACGACGTCCGGGGGAGGGACCTATTCCGGGGGCACGGTGTACGAGCTGTCCCCACAAGCCGGCGGGGGCTGGACCGAAACAATTCTGCACAGCTTCAACAACACCCTTCCCCCCGTCGATGGGTGCTCGCCCTTCGCGGGGCTGGCGATCGACTCCGCAGGCGATCTTTACGGGACGACTCGCGCCTGTGGTTCACAGGGTGGGGGCACTGTATTCGAGCTGACTCCAGGGAGTAATGGCGTATGGACAGAGACCATATTGCACGATTTTTCTATCAACAGCAGCAGAGAGGATGGGTCGCAGCCCTACTCCACTCCAGTTCTGGACAGCGCTGGAAACCTATACGGCACAACGCTCGAGGGCGGCGCAGGGCTCGAGGGAACGGTGTTCGAACTGGAGCGCGGCGTTAGAGGATGGCAAGAGAAGGTGATCTACAGCTTTGTCCCCGACGCTGAAGGAGACGGCGGTTATCTTCCGTACGCCGGTGTCACTTTAGGTACGGACGGGAACATATACGGTACAACTTCCTCTTGCACGTGCAGTTTCATCAACCGGGGAACAGTTTTTGAATTGGTGCGCAACGGCGGAACTGTTGTCGGGGAAAAGGTACTGCACTACTTCTATCAGAACACCGGAGACGGCTTCACTCCCCTCGCGCCGGTCGTCTTCGATGCCAAAGGAAATCTTTATGGCACCACCAGTGTGGGAGGAAGTTACGGCTACGGAACCGTATTCGAGCTTTCGCTGGCTGCGAATGGCAAGTGGAAGGAAAAGATACTGCACGATTTCAGCGACACCACTGCGGACGGAGCTTTCCCCGTTGCCAATGTGACATTCGACGCCCACGGAAATATCTACGGTACGACGACCCAAGGCGGCACCTACGGCTATGGAACCGTATTCGAGCTTTCGCCAACGGGAACGGGCACCTGGATCGAGACCATCCTGCAAAACTTTGACGAGGGTGACGGTGACGGGCCGAGCGGATCACTCACGTTTGACAGCTTGGGCAATCTTTACAGCACGGCCCTCGGGGGAAGCGCCAACGACGGCGGCAACGTCTTCGAGGTTACCCCCTAGACATCTGAACTTAATTTCCTCTCCCCCGTTCTTTCCGGTTAACCCGTCAGTTGACGAAATCAGGCGATAGCGCTCAAGATCTCGCTCTCGTTCATCCGTCGAAAATGGCGGCATGCTCGCTTACCCGGCCGCTTCCACAGCCGGTAAGTCTTCAGCGACTTTCCTCTCCTTAACCTTCGCGCTGGTCACCAGAATCACCGCCAGCACCACAATGACGCTCCCCATCACAATGAACCGGTCGACGCGTTCATGCAGAATCAGCCACCCCAGAAACACTGCGACCACGGGATTCACATAAGCATACGTCGACACTTTCGAGGTCGGCACATGCTCCAACAGCCAGATGTAAGCGGTGTATCCGATCCATGATCCGCATACGACCAGATACAGCACAGCGCCCAACCCGCGCGGTGTCCACGTGACTCGCGAGAAATTTCCCGCTGCCAGGGCAAACAAAAAGTTCGCCGCACCCGCTGCCGTCACCTGCCACGCCGTCGCGCTGAATACATCCATCCCTGACTGCCAGCGCTTCGAAAGCACAGAACCCAATGCCCAGGAGAACGACCCGCCGATCAGCCCCAGTGAAGCCCACAACTCGCGACGTCCCAACGCCGTTCTCGAATGCAACTCCGGCCAGAACAATACGAACAGTCCCGCAATCCCCAGCGCCAACCCCGCTTTGCCTCGCCACGAAATTCGATGATGCCCCAGCAGCAATGAATCCAAAACCAGAAACCACAATGGCGTGATCGCGACGATCAATGCCGCCAATCCCGAGGGCACCGAAAGCTCGGCCCACGATAAAGTGAGGTTGCCGCCCATCAGCAACAAAATTCCCACCACAGCCGCCAGTGCAATCTGCCGCGCCGAATACCAAATCCTTCGTCCGGTCAAAGCGCACGCCGCCAGCATCACCAAGCCGGCAATCGAAAATCTCACCCCGCACATCAAAGCCGGAGGAATCGTCCGCACCGCGATATCGATCGCTAAATAAGTCGATCCCCAAAACAAATACACCAGGCCAAAGGCAAGTACCACCGCAAATTGGCTCGGCTTTGGGGCGCTCGACATGTAAGTGAGAAAACGAGAAAGTCAAAGATATCAGACGAATCGCTAATTAAATGACGCGGATTAAAGGCTTCTGCGCTTCGATCACATCGCCGATGCGACGCGCCGGAACTCCAGCGTTTTGAAGTTCAGCGACAAGCTTCTGGCAATCATTCGCAGCGATTGAAATAAGGAGTCCACCAGCAGTCTGGGGATCGAAAAACAGCGCCTTGAGTTCAGCGATCACGCCCTCTTCGTAATCGACGACGCATTCGGCGAATTCGCGGTTGTTGTTCAATCCGCCGGGGATGTAGCCCGCGCGAATGCACTCCAAAGCTCCAGGCAGAACTGCGATATCTTTCGAAAACAATCGCAACGCGACATTGCTGGCCAGCGCCATTTCGCGGGCATGTCCGATCAGGCCAAAGCCGGTAATATCGGTCATCGCGTGAACAGGGAAGTTCCCCTGCTGAATTACTTCCGCGGCTCGCTTGTTCAGCGTAGTCATCGATTGAACTGCAGCGTCAATCCATGCCGGCTCCGCTTTTTCTTTCTTGATTGCAGTAGAAATCACGCCCGTGCCCAGCGCCTTGGTGAAGATGAGTGCATCGCCCTGCCGCGCGCCGGTGTTGGCGAGAATTTTTTTCGGATCGATGATCCCGGTGACGGAATATCCAAATTTCGTTTCTTCATCGCGAATGCTGTGGCCGCCGATTACCGTGCATCCGGCTTCGACCATCTTCGACAGACCTCCAGCCAGAATTCCTTGCAGAACTTCCAGATCGGCCTTCTCCGGAAAACACACCAAAGCCAGCGCGGTGAGCGGCTTTCCGCCCATTGCGTAAACATCGCTTAACGCATTGGTCGCAGCGATTTGGCCGAAGACATATGGATCGTCAACCACCGGCGTGAAAAAATCTACCGTCTGCACCAGCGCCTGGTCGGGTGCGATTTGATACACTCCGGCGTCGTCGGCGTGGTCGAAGCCGACTAGAACATTGGGGTCGTGTTGCCGGGCTAATTTCCCAAGCACCGTGTCCAGCGCCGCCGGACTCAGCTTAGAAGCTCAACCCGCAGCTTTCACCGACTCGGTCAGGCGGAATGGCTTGCTATCCGACATGAGGTCATTGTACCGAGTTGCGCGATACGTAGAATGTTTGACAAGAATCGGTTGTCATCCCGAGAGAAGCGAGGGACCTTGGTTTTTGCACGCACTGGCATTGACGCGCGCTGAAGGCAGGAACCAAGATCCCTCGCTACGCTCGGGATGACACGACGCTCGGGATGACACGGTGGAATACTTCGCGGGAGTTGGGTTTACTTCACCGCGACATCCGTGACCTGGATGTCAGGATATGCGTGGTTCCACTGCGCGGAGATGCCCTCGAATGTGAGGCGAAAAGTTGTGCTCTGCCCTGGCCCAAGCGGCGCGACGCTGAAGTCCACGGCCTCTGGATACGGCCCTGAAGTCTTCAACACCTGCAGCGGAATATTTTCCCGCTGGGCGAGTTGTCCCATATCGTCTTTGAAATTTACTTCGACCACGGCGTGCGTAACCGTCTTGCCACCCGAGTTGGTGACGGTTCCGTCGACATAGCTCACGGTGGCTCCAACAAAATTTTCCGCGGCGCTCATCTTCAGGTCAGAGAGTTTTAGGTTGGCGGCGTAGGCAGGCGGCCCCGACGCGTTCTTCGGCTGGTTGCGAAGCAGCAGCGCTAGCACCACCGCGATCACCATCACCACTACCACGGCAATCACGATAGTCCGCCGGCTGGAGTCAGATTCTTCGCCCGCTCGTGTTGGCTGAATAAGCCCGCCCATGAAGAGAATTGTAGATGGTTGAGTTTTGATTGTCGATTTGCGATCTATCGAGACTCACAACCGATCCAGCATCAGATTGTCGGCGATGCCCCTAATCCGGTAGAATAGAAGTTTGCGTAAAGGCCTTTGAAAGGAACTACAGCAGTCATGGCTCAACAGTGTGATATCTGCGGCAAGAAGCCGCAATTCGGAAACCGCATCAGCCACGCCCATAACGTTACCAAGCGGCGCTGGAACGTGAATCTGCGTCCTGTGCACGCCCGCGTAGGCGCCACTACCAAGCGTATGCGTGTCTGCACCTCTTGCCTGCGCAGCGGCAAAGTGGTCAAGGCATAGAAGCCGAGTCAAGGTCTTAAGTGATGAGCGCGACCCAGACAGCCCTGATCCCTAATCCCTAGCCTCTGCCTTTCTATTGCACGCCCAGCAACTTAATATCGAAGATCAAAGTAGCATTCGGCGGAATCACGGGCGGATAACCATCCGCCCCATAGCCAAGTGCCGGCGGAATTCGCAACTGCCGTTTGCCGCCAACTTTCATTCCAGTAACGCCCTCTTCCCATCCCTTGATGACCTCGCCGTTGCCGATCGTGAAGTCGAAGGGCGTCCCCGCATCCACCGAGCTATCGAACTTCTTGCCCGTGGTGAGCCAGCCGGTGTAGTGAACCCGCACGCGGCTGCCTTCTTTCGCCACTTCGCCGTTCCCCACCCGGATGTCCCAAAAATGCAGGCCGGATTCCGTCTTCACACCGTCTCCGGTAACTTTCGTCGGAGCATCGGTGTTCGGATTTGCAGAGTTCTTAGCCGCACTCTGCGCCAGAACGAACACCGCGGCCATCATGAGAACGACGACAAGCGCCGCAACATACTTCACCATGCTTCCTCCTAAGAACATATTAAATAAATGAGAAGCAGAGAAACACACACAGGTTTTCCGTTCTACCCTGTGATCCTCGGTGCTTGCACTGAGCCGAGCCGAAGGGGCCTCTGTGTTAAGGCTTTTCTTATTCCAGCGCAATCACATCAATCTCCACCAGCACGTCCCGAGGCAGGCGTGCCACTTCCACCGTTGAGCGAGACGGCGGAGTTGAACTGAAGTACTTTGCATACACCGCGTTCATCGCGGCAAAGTCGTCCATGCTCTTGAGAAACACGGTAGACTTCACAACCTTCCCCAGCCCGCTGCCCGCAGCTTCCAGTATCTCCGAAAGATTGCGCAACACGCGCTCAGTCTGCGCCGCCACATCGCCGGAAACAAGCTGCTGCGTGGCCGGGTCGATCGCGATCTGCCCGGATGTGAATATGAATCCGTTAGCCTTGATGGCCTGCGAGTAAGGCCCGATCGCCTGAGGGGCGTCTTTCGTGGAAACGATTTCGCGCATAAGCCTTGGGATTGGCGGGTGGTTTCAGCGGCGCCACGCCACCGAGTAATTAACTCAAATTGCGCAACAAAGGTCAATCAGTGCCGAAGCATCCGACTAGAAGGGAACTTAAAAACCCTGAGAAGCGCAGCCGAAAAAAGGCTTTGCTGACTCCTGACTACTGACCATTGATAACCGCTGATATCACTGGCCACTGTCTTTCCACTCTCTCACCAATTCGCAAGCCGCTTCCGGCCACTCTGGAAACTGAAACTTAAAGCCTGCCCGCAGCAGGCGTCCAGGAACCACGCGGCGGCTCTTCAGGATGAGTTCGGTCTCCGTCCGCAGAAACAGCGCTCCCAATTCGAGCAGCGGCCGCGGTGCAGGCAATCCCATTCGTATTCCACACGCCTGCCTCAAAGCGCGCATGAATTCGCGATTCGGCAGGGGATTGGGAGCGGCAAGGTTGACCGCGCCATCAATCTCTTCATGAGCTAGCAGGAATTCGATGCTACGAATGAAATCCGCCTCGTGAATCCACGAAACGAATTGTTCGCCGGAACCCGCCGTGCCTCCCAAGCCTAGGCGCACAAGACGAAGCAACTCAGCAAAAATGCCGCCAGGGTCGGGGCTCATCGTCATTGCGCTGCGTAGAGCAATCTTCCGTGTGCGCGGTGTGGCAACCGAGAAAAATGCTTCTTCCCAACTCGTAGCAACATCGATGCTGAACTGCCAGGTCGATGGACAATCGCGCTCGTTCCCACCGATCTCGCCCGAGTCTTCATCCATCGCGCGGTCCAGAGCATGCCGGTAAATCGTGGCCGTGCTGGCATTCATCCAAACGCGAGGCGGATGGTTAAGATGAGCAACAGCGCGCCCAAGCAGCAGCGTGCTTTGAACTCGCGACTCTTTGATAGCTCTCCGGTTCGCGGCGGTGTACCGGCAATTCACGCTGCGGCCCGCAAGATTGATGAGCAGATCGGCGCCATCTAGTTCGCGGGCCCAGTCTCCCAAGGTAAGTCCATCCCATTCAATCATTCGCCAGGGCGCTGGCTGAACCGATCGCGCGATCACCACAACCTGATGGCCGCGGCCGTGGAAATGGCGCGCGAGCATGGTGCCAATCTGTCCGTTACCACCGGCTATAACAATACGAAGCGCATCGCTCATCGCGCCACCTCTGGAACTGTTGCCTCCTCGCCATAAACAATCTCGAACAAATCCGTGGCCAGCTTTCGCACCGGCCGCATCAACGGCAAACTCGAGAACCGAATCAGGTTCACCACAATCGACAGGCTCTTCTGGAACAGCTGCCTGGTTCTGGTTTGCGCCGACGAAGAGTCATACACCCAAAACAAGAGCAGCCCCATCTGATAAAGCCACAGCACCCGCGGCAGATGCATCTTCAGATCGTCAGGAATCTTCGTTTTCGATCCGTCAACGGCCGCCGACAAAAATCCAATATCCCGCTCGCGAATGGCGCGCGTCTCTTCGCCGAAAGGCGACAACGGATGTTGAGGATCGATATGCGCCGACAACGCTCCCATCAATTTACGGTTGGGGGCGAAGTAGTTGAACTTCACGTTGATCACCGCCCGCAATCGCTCTTCGAGCCCTTGTGTTCGCGCCAGCGCACCCTCGAGCAAAGGATCAAGGTCCCGCTGTGCCCGCTCATAAAACCCCATCACCAAGGCATCTTTGGAATCGAAGTAGTAGTAAGCGGCGCCCAAAGCAACTCCGGACTCCTGCGCAATCTCTCGCATGGTGGTTTTCTCAAAGCCGCGCTTGCGAAACAAAGCCAGCGCGGCCTCGAGTATGCGCGCCCGAGTCTCCTCGGATTTCTTGGTGGTCGTTGTAGTGGCTCGCGTCATGGCTATGTCCGAGGCAGGGGATTGGAAGCTACCGGATTCGCAAACGAAACATCCATGCCCGAGCTGCCGCGTGTCCGCTTGCGCAGGCTCGAAAAAACGACCAGATTAAAGAAGTGCATCCCGCCCAGAACCAGCAGTACCAGGCCAATCTTGTCGCTAACCAGTTCGATCGCCGCTCGCAGCGTGCTCAGATTCGTGCTCGTTCTAAGCGCAAGCGTGACGTACCCAACGTTGATCAGATAGAAGCCCACGACCAGCAAATGGTTCACAGAATCGGCTAGCTCCGCGTTTCCATGAAAGGCGTCCACTAGAAACACGCGGCCATTCTTATGCAAGGTCCGCCCGACCCAAACCGTAACCGCCAGGCTAATCAGCAGGTAACTCACGTAACATCCGACGATATACATAAATTCCTCCCGAAGTTTGATTATTTGAACATGTTCAAATACAGGATGCGCCCATTCTGGCCTGCTGTCAAGACAAAAATGAACGCGTTCAAAGTGAAGGATTGGTCGAGGCGATCTAATCTTCGGGTGTTCGCCCTTGCCTCTGGGATCGACTTACCGCTCCGGAATACAAATACACAAATTCTCTAGTTGGATTTGTCGGTTTTCCACAGGCGCTCCACGAGTGCGGCCCAGTCGCCCCCCCCGCCCTCAGCTACCCGAAGAGATGTTGTACGCTCTCGGCCACGGTCGGGGGTGTAGCATTTTTCCGGTCGCTATACACTACCCCCGTCAACGAATACAGAGCCGCGGATTGCAACTCCTTGAGAAGAGTTAGAATCACAGGGGTGCGAGATCCGGGCCATCTTAAGGCGGCGGACTCCGAGAAGAGGAAACTTATGGCAGCGCAGCCTGATGCGAAGACAGAAGAACGACCCCAGCCTGATCCCGATGAAAAACTGATCAAGGTTTTTGACAGTGAAGAAGAATCCGAGGCATTGGTGGTGAAGGGATTGCTCGATTCCGCGGGGATTGAAAGCGATCTAGCCTCTGCCAGCCTTTTGCAAGATGCGTTCCCGGGGTTGGGAGGAATGATTATTCAGGTGCGCGAAGAAGATGCGGAGAAGGCGCTGAAGCTGATCACGGAATCGCGTCAGCAGGCTGCGAGCAATGAACTTGCGGACGAAGTGGACGATGACGAGACGCAGGCTTGAGTCTGTTCGGGTAAAGGAGTATGCGCCCGTCACTTCCTGCCGGGCGTTCACACATGCCGCCCCCTTCTGGGCTTCCGGTTCTAGTGAAGAGCGGGCAGCCACGGGGTCACGCTGTGGCCGTCCAGGTAGAAACTCACTGCGCCGTTGATGTCGGTGCGGTAGACTTGGGCGCCGGATGCTTGCAAGCGCTGCAAGACGTCGGCTCTGGGAAATCCGAACGATGTCCGGAAGCCGCACGAGATGACGGCGAAGCTGGGCTTCACGGACTGCAAAATTTCCGGCGTGGTGGACGTGGCGCTCCCGTGATGTCCCACCTTTAAAAGGTCGGCATGGGGATGGTGCACGCTGACTATACGGCGCTCAACGGCTTTTTCTGCATCCCCCTCCAGCAGTACGGAAGTTGCATCGTAGCTGACCTGCATCACCATGGAGTCGTTATTTTTAGGCTCGAGCCCCACGGGCCAATCCTTTGGCGGAAAAAGCACATCTACTTTTGCCCCGCCCAGTTCGAATTCGTCTCCCTCCCAATGCCGCACGACTTTAATTCCTAGTGCGTGCGCTTCGGCGATCAGATTGTCGAGGGCTCGACTGGGAGGCAGGAGGCCTATCCATAATTCTTTGGGACGGAAATCTTTGAGGACCGCGGGCATGCCTCCGATGTGGTCGGAGTGCCCGTGAGAAATTGCCACGGCGTCGAGGTGGGAGATGCGGCGCGTCCACAGGTAGGGGGCAACCACGTCTTCGCCGAAATCGAGTTGAGAACCGGCGCTGAAGATGGGACCGCCAGCATCGATCAGCAAGGTGCGGCCTTGTGGCGTCACCAGCAGGATGGCGTCGCCTTCGCCTACATCGATGGAAGTTACTTCGAGCACTCCTGCTCGAGTTTGCGGTTTGGGTGCAACGAAGGCCAGAGCCAGCGATGCCGCGAGCAACGCGGCTAGCCCGGTTGCTGCCAGCAATGCGCGCTGGCGCACGAGTGCCATCGCGAGTATTAATGCGGCGGACGCTGCGATCATCATCACAAGTGACGGCGTGGCTACGCGGAGATCGGCTAGGCGCAGACCTCCTAAGCCATGGACAGTGCCTGTGATCGATTGCAGCGCTAACGTGGTGAGCAGGGCCGGGATTTTCGCGACGAGTGGAGAGACGTATCCCAAGGCGATCGTCAGAATCGCTGCGGGCATTAGAAGTTGTGTGAGCGGAACGACCGCTACGTTCGCGGGTAGGCCGATGGTAGTGGCGCGGTGAAAGTAATAGGCCATCGGGAGAGCTAATCCCATTTGCATTACTGCCGAGACAAGGAGCAATTCGAAAGTACGCAGGCCAATCATGGCTGTACCACGCACTAGGCGTAGCGACCACGGCTTGCCGAGAAAGCGGGCGAGGCGTTCTGCAATCAGGCGAAGATCCACGCGGAGTTGCGCGACCGTGGGCGGCAGCGATGGCCCGTAGTCATCGGAATCCCAATGAGCCAGCGCCTGGCGATGGAGTTGCGAAGTGCGCTCCAGCAGCGGCAAGCCGACTGCGGCCACGATCAGCACACAGATAAATGTCATCTGAAAACTGGCAGTGAAAAGCTGGCGCGGATCGAATACGAGCAATCCGAGGGCGGCTGCGCCGAGCGCGTTGATCATGGCGCGGTCGCGGTAAAGCAGGCGCGTGCCCAGGTAGATGGCGCACATCAGCGTGGCTCGCCAGACTGGCGCGCCTACTTCGGTGAGAAAGGCGTAGGCGACGCAGCAGAGTATCGTCAGCAACGTGGCGGGGATGTCGGGAAGGCGAAGGCGGCGGAGCGTCCAGAAAGTGACGAACGCCAGAATGGTGACGTTCATCCCGGAAACGACCAGGATGTGATAAGTGCCGGAGCGCTGGAAATCGACTCGCGTATCGCGATCGATGAAGGCTTCCTCGCCGATGACCATGGCGTCGATTAGCGCGGCTTGTGGCGGAGGCCAGAGCGTGTGCACTTTGGCGATGATGCTCGAGTGAATGCGCGTGCGCCAAAGTTCTATGCGGCTACCCACAAAGCCGGGCAGCAGTTGTACATCTTCGGCTTTCGCGGAACCTAGCGCGCCGATGCCGTTTGCTGCGAGGTAGCCTTGATAGTCAAAAGCGCCGGGATTGCGAAAGTTGCGGGGCAGTTTCAACTTTAAAGGAAGGCGAAGACGCTCTCCGTAGTGGAACAGGCGCATCGTTGTCGCGTGGTCGGCATAGATCCCGAGGCGCACTCCGGAATGCACTGGAATTTGTGTGCCGTTCTCCGTGACGATCTGTTCGGTCTCAACATCCAGGCTCTGTCTGACTTCGTTTGGAGATGCTTCGCGTAGTCTGCCTTCACGGGTTACGTGTGCGGTCAGCTCGATTGGCTGGTCCGCGAATGGTTGCAAGCTTGTGTCGAGAGGAGCCGCCAGGCCTCGCAACTGGATATGAAGCGCGCCCGCGAGGAAGAACGCACCGAGAGCGAGGCTCACGCTGAGGTACTTGCGCCGGCGAACGAAGTAAAGACCCGCGGCAAAAAATGCCACGGCCGCCGCTATCCACCATGACGCGGGACGCCAAGCGTAAAACCCGGCGATGATTCCCGACGAATAAGCGAGAGCTGCCCAGAGCATTGGTTGGCGCGTCGGCTTGAGCTGGAATTCGCGCGGATGCGGCAGGGACTGGGGCTGCGTGAGTGGGTGTGGGGGCGGCATTCGTGGACCCGGTCTGAGGCGCAGCGAGACCTTCGGGACGTAATCCTTGGCAGCTCTTGTTTGTCAACGCACTAGCTGCACAACGCTCTCCAGATGGTAGGTCTGAGGAAACAGATCGACCAGGTGAACCTCCGCCACACGATAGCCTGCCGCGTTTAGCGGGACCAGGTCGCGAGCCAGGGTCGCAGGGTCGCACGAGACATACGTCACCCGAGGCGCGCTCAGGCTGGCAAGCGCGCGGGCAACGGAATCTCCTAATCCGCTTCGGGGCGGGTCCACAACCACAAGGTCGGCGTGCTCACGCCCGGTGTGCTCAGTGAGGTAGCGTTCGGTCTCTGCCCGCACCGCCTTTCCATTTGCTGGCAGATTGTATTGCAGGTCGCTCACAGCTGTCTGTGACGACTCAACCGAAACGATGTGACGGAACGCGGTCAGGGCTGTGGAAAACAGGCCTACACCGGCGTAGAGATCGAGCGCCAGATCCCCGGAACTGCCTGTCGTGACAATGCTTACGAGTTCGTCGATAAGAAAACGGTTCGTCTGGAAGAACGCTCCGGCGCTGACGCGGAAAGGGTGCGTTTTCGTCTCATAACTTAGATCCGAGGCGCCGACCGCGACCAGCGGTTCCTGAACGCCTTTTTGCGGTTCGCGGAAGGCAGCGACGCCTGCGATCTCCGGCATGGAAGCGCACAACTCCTCGGCCCACGCCCGCACCGCGGCGCGGCGAGCTTCAGGTGCGCATAAGAACTCGATGAGCAATTTTGTGTCGTCGGCATTGGCAAAGAATTCGACCTCGCGCACGCCGTCGACTACTTTGCGCGCTCGTCCCGCTCGCCATAGCGCAGCGATGCCGCGATTGATCAACGGCGAGCTGATCGGGCATTCTTCCACTGCAAGGAGTTCGTGCGATGCGAACTTGAAATATCCCGCGGCGAACTCAGGGTGCGTTCGCACCTGCAGGCGCGAACGATTGCGATAATTCCACGGCGGCGAAGGATGCACTTGGATTTCGCATTCGAGTTCAAGTTTGGCGATGCGGCGCAGATTCTCGCGCAGGATTTCCGTCTTGATCTCGAGTTGATGCTCGTAAGTGGCATGCTGATAGTGGCATCCGCCGCAGCGGCTGAAATATGGGCAAGGCGGCTCGACGCGGTGCGGCGAAGGTTTTACGATTTTGTCGGCGTTCGCGCGGGCGAAGCCGGATTTCGATTCCGTGATAATGGCTTCGATGTCTTCCCCTGCAAGGACGCGGGGAACAAACACAGCCTTCCCGCGTCCGCCTTCCTTATCAGAGGGCGATCCGACGGGAAGGCGAGCTAGTCCGTCGCCGCCGTAGACGAGCTTTTCAATGTTTAGGAGCAAGGTTTGATTCTACGCTGTGAAGGGGCGCAAGAAGGGCGCGTCAAGCTTCAGATCGGGAGAGAGTGCCCGATAAGTTCGTAGACTGTTTGTAGCGTGGGAGGATTCAATCGCGACCCGCCCGGTTTTGTAATGTTTTGTCGCTTGTCCATTATTACGAACCAAACCCGGGGTTTTTGACCCCAAAGAGCGCTTATGGTTCGCACAACTAATGTTCGCAAATTGGGTTCTATTGGGCTGGGGGATCTGACTCGTGCTGGGGCAGAATCTCATCAAACGATGGAGGCGCGTCGCTAGGCTGCAACGACCCTCATTATTTCAGCATTGTTGTCGGGCATTTCGGCAGCCAAATCATCGAGGATGAAAATGATTAGGATCTGGAAAGCTTGTGTAGCTTGGGGAAAGAGCCTGCATCGGGAGGCCGCCCTTGATTCCCTGCGCAATGTGCTGGCCGTAGTGGGAGGCGCATCGATTTTGGCCGACTTCACAACCATCAAAGTCTGGCTGATTCTGCCAATGCTTATCCTGGCTTTTCTGATTTGGTATCTCGATTACGAGCGCCACTTTCGCGGGCAGACCGTGGACGAAGCGAAGATCCTACCCTACAGTGCTCGTCCGGCAGCCACGCCTGAGGCCCAGGCCCACTGAAAATTAAAGCCGCCGAGGTGGCCGGTCACGTCCACGACTTCCCCAACGAAGAACAAGCCCGGAACTTTGCGGCTCTCCATTGTCTTGGCTGAGAGTTCGTTGGTGTCGACGCCGCCCGCAGTCACTTCAGCTTTCTCGTAACCCTCCGTGCCCGCCGGTGAGATCGCCCAGTGATGGATTTTATTTTCCAAATCGGCCAACGCATGATTCGTCCATGAAGTGGGCGCGTGTTCGTTTAGCCAACGGTCGGCGAGGCGATGAGGCATTAACTTGTGCAACTCCGAGCGAAGCGCGTTTAGATTTCTCGGCTCAGTCGGATCGCAAAACGCCGCTGTGACTTCGCGTCCGGGGGCGAGATCGATATCGACAAAGATCGGCCGCGGCTTCTCCCGAGGCTCATTCCAGTAGGACGAAATCTGTAGAATCGCCGGACCGCTTAGGCCCCGATGCGTGATGAGCATCTTCTCGTGAAACTGCTGACCGCTGCAGGAAGCAATCACCTCCGCCGAAACTCCCGCCAGTTCGCAGTAGTGCGAACAATCCTCTGCGTTGAGCAGCAGCGGCACGAGCCCAGGCCACGGCCCGCGGATCTCCAGCCCGAACTGCCGCGCCAGATCGTAGCCGAATGATGTTGTGCCGATTTTCGGAATTGACAGGCCGCCGCTAGCGACTACCAATGCCGGCGCTGTGAACTCCGCATCCGTGGTGCGTACGATGAAGTCTGATGTTCGCTCGACTTGATCAATTTTAGTATTCAGAAAAATGTTGACCCCGGCATCGCGACATTCGGCTTCCAGCATCCCGAGAATGTCGCGCGCGGAGCGGTCGCAGAAAAGCTGGCCTAGAGTTTTCTCGTGATAAGCAATGCCGTGCTTCTCGACCAGCGCGATGAAGTCCTGCGGTGTGTAGCGAGCCAAGGCCGACTTGGCAAAATGCGGATTCGAGGAAATAAAATTTTCCGGCTGGCAATAAAGATTGGTGAAATTGCAGCGCCCGCCGCCGGAGATCAATATCTTCTTACCCAACCGGTCGGCGCGTTCGAGTACGGCGACGCGGCGGCCGCGCTTGCCGGCTTCGATGGCGCACATCAGTCCCGCTGCGCCGCCGCCGAGAATGATTGCGTCGAAGGAATGGCTCATCACATGTAAAACAGGCTGAGGCGTGGCAGGCCGTATTTTTCCAGAAGCCGCTTGTGAACGTACTGCTTTTGCAATTGCTCGATCTGAGGTCCCGCCATCTTGCGCCGATAGGGCGCGAGCTCGTGATCGGCCTGAGCGCGCACGCTCACGATTTCTTCATCAGGCGTAGCGGCGAGCAGTGCGGCAAAAAGTTTTTCTTCGAGCACAGTTAGATGGCGCTCCAGGTCTTCGAGCCTCGACGCCGACTTTTTGCTTTCAGTTTCCTGAGCCAAGTTGCGCAACGTGGTCGCGGATTTCCCGGCGACCGCGTGGACCGAAATTCCAGCGCTCTGCGGTAGTTTCGCCGATTCCAGAAGATCAGCATTACGACGCAGGAACGCCGCGATTGCCTCCGGCTCAAACCCTTGTCCCGCGCTCGATTTGGCCGGTGACGGTTGAACCGCCACACCTACGGCGGCTTCTTTCATATCCTCCGCCGCCGCCAGCACTTCCTGCGAACAATAGGCGAGGCTGTTCACCTTCTTGGTTTTCGCCGGACGCTGATCGTAGCGGTCAAACGCAGAATCAATTCCACGCAACGCTGCCTCCAGGGGTATACCGGCGTCCTTCCAGGTTTCGATCAAAGCCCAATCAAGCGTCGTCAGCAGCAATCTGCCGCCGCGCCGCCGCAGATACTGCTCTTCAATCTCGGTGAAGTAATTGAAGTAGTTGAGCTGATCGTAATTGGATTGACTCTCCACGGTAGCTCAACGGGTGGAGCGAGGGGTGACGCGTTCGGGGCCGCTGTTCTTCGCCGCTTTAGAGGAAGCCGACGACGCCTTGGGCGCGGGTCCGGATCGTGCGGCAACATTTCGTTCCCAAATAATGCGCAGGCCTTCGAGGGTTAGAAGATCGTCCACCGTTTTTATGTACTTCGATCCCGTGCCGATCATCGATCCCAGGCCGCCAGTGGCGAGCACCTTCGTGTCTTCGCCCATCTCCTTCAGTAAGAGTTCGAGGATGCCATCGACCAGACCGAGATAACCATAGTAGAGCCCCGACTGCAGGCTGCCCACTGTATTGGTGCCGATCACGCGCGCGGGCTTGCGAATTTCCACTCGCGGCAGTCGAGCGGTGCGTTGAAAAAGCGCGTCCGCAGAAATGCCGATGCCGGGGCAAATCACTCCGCCGAGATATTCGCCCTTTGCCGAAACGCAATCGAACGTGGTCGCGGTGCCGAAGTCGACGATTACACACGGGCCGCCATACTTTTCAAATGCCGCCACGGCGTTCACGACGCGGTCGGCGCCTACTTCCGCGGGATTGTCGTAATGCACGGGCATGCCGGTCTTCACGCCGGGTTCGATCAACAGCGGCTTGGAATTGAAGTAACGCTCACACACCTGACGAAGCACCGGATCGAGCGGCGGCACAACCGACGAAATCACGATGCCGCGAATGGCCGACGCCTCAAGGCTCGCCATCGAAAATAAATTGCGGAACAAGACGCCATACTCATCGACGGTACTTCCCTGCCGGGTCGCGACCCGCCAATGCGCCAACAGCCGCTCATAGTGCAGAGGCTCGCCGCCAACTTCGTTCGGACGCGACTTCTCCGCGTGGGCGAAGACTCCCAGCACCGTATTCGTGTTGCCGACATCGAGAACAAAAAGCATGATTGATTCGCCCGAAAAGAGCACTCAGCATTCAGCACTTAGCATTCAGCCATTATGGTCCTGCACAGGCTAAATGCTGAGTGCCGAGTGCTGAATGCTCTCATCACTTCGCTCTCACCGTTCCACTCAATATTCTCTGCAGTCCCTGCGCAGTCCGCACCTGCAGAAATCCTTGCGCATCCAGCCCTTCCGTCGATCCTTCGATTCTCGGCGCGCTCTCTTCGATATAAACTTTCTTGCCTCGCGCCCACGACGATTCTTCCGCAAAGCGCCGCAGAATCGACTGCGGCGTCTCCGGTTGTTCGACCAGCGCGCGATATTCCCGGTCGAGCGATTTTAACAAAGCGGCGGCGACCTCCACGCGCGAGCATTCGCTGCCCGTCTCCATGCGCAGCGACGTTGCCTCATTCTCGATCTCTTTCGGAAAGCTTTTCTGATTTACGTTGAGCCCGATTCCCACCACGATGTGGCGGACACGCATGACTTCGGCGTGCATCTCGGCGAGAATTCCGCAAACTTTTCTTCCTTTGATCAAAACATCGTTGGGCCACTTCAGGTCCACGGTGACACGCGGTTCCACCTGCACCAAGGCCGCGCGCACGGCCAAGCCAGCAGCCAGCGTGATCACAAGCACATCCGACGGCGGCAGCGCTGGACGCAACACGACCGAGCAATAAATACCCGCCGAGCGCTCCGACTCCCACGCATGCGACCCGCGTCCGCGCCCGGCAGTCTGCTCTTCTGCCAGAAACACGCTGCCCTCGGGCGCACCCTCGGCTGCGGCCGCCATTGCCGCGGTATTCGTTGAGCCGATCTTGTAGAAATGGTGAAGTTGATTATCGAAGATGGTGCCGCGAACCAGCGGCCCCAGAATTTCCGGCAGCAGAAGATCTGGAACCGACTTGAGTTGATAGCCGGTCGCCGGATGTCCCGCCACATCCACGCCCAGCCCGCGAAGTTGCTGAATGAGCCGCCAGACTTCTGTGCGGTTCGAAGAAATCTCCTGCGCGATCTTCGTTCCGCTCACCACGACCGTCGCATGCTCCATCAGCAGCCGCACGAGGCGGCCGAGACGAACGTCGGTCGGCTGTTCGTGCGGCGCGGCAGACTTTGTTCGCGAAAGCCGGGTGCTTCGAGTTTTGCCTGTCTTCTTAATGCGGTGATTATGCGGGAGGAAAGGGAAAATCACAAATCGTCTGCCGAGCAGGTTTACGCCAATGCAACTCGAAGGCTCATATCCGACGCCTGTGGCGAGTGAGTCAGCAGACCGACTGAAATGAAATCGACCCCCGCCTCGGCGTAAGCTCGAACATTTTCCAGCCGGATGCCGCCGGAGCATTCCACCGGGATGGGTCGTTCCGTTCGAGCGCAGAGCTCCACCGCGCTGTGCACTTGCTCCGGAGACATATTGTCCAACAGGATCGCTTCGGCCCCGAAGGCCAGGGCAGCTTCCAATTCGCTTATGCTGCGCACTTCCACTTCGATCGACTGCGCGCCGCGCCGGTTGCGTACAGCGCGCTCCAGCACCGGACCAATTCCGCCCGCGAGCGCGATGTGGTTGTTCTTGATCAGCACTCCGTCAGAAAGATCGAGGCGATGATTCAATCCGCCGCCGCAGCGCACCGCGTACTTATCGATCAATCGCAAGCCGGGCGCGGTCTTGCGAGTATCGAGAATGCGCGCCTTGGTGCCGGAGACTGCGTCCACAAACTTCCTGGTCAAAGTTGCGATTCCACTCATGCGCTGCAGAAAATTCAGGATCACGCGCTCACACGAGAGAATCACCCGCGCATTGTGCCGGATCACCGCCACTGACTGCCCTTTGTGCAGCCGCACTCCGTCGAAGATTTCAGGATGCGTGGTCACCTCGTAGTGCGAAATCACGGCCCCATCAAGCGCGGCGTAGACATCGAGAATGCGGCCAACGCAACCGATGCCAGCGAGAATGCAATCCTGCTTGGCGAGAATCGTCGCTGACGCCCGCTGGTTCGGATCGATGCATGCATAACTCGTCGCATCGCTCGTCGCCCGGTCCTCGAGCAGTGCATTCTCGATGATCGCGGTGATGCGTCTAGAATTAAAGTCCATAGCAGTTGCCGGTCTCCAATTTCGAGTTGCCAGCGAGAACCATGTGGCGACAGCCGCCTCGGCTGTCCAGGCAGGATCGAAGATCCGCCTGCATCACCTCAATTCGTCCAACTGGCGCTTTATTTTCTCACGCAGCCCCATAAGTTCCTGCTCACGGCGGCGTAATCCTTCGACTACCTTCTGCGGCGCTTTCGCCAGGAACTGCTCGTTGCTCAACTGCCGTTGATTGTTCCCGAATTCTTTTTCGATCTTCTCCAGTTCTTTTGTCAACCTCTCGCGCTCGGCGGAAACGTCGATCTTCCGCTCATAGATCACATGAACATCAAACCGCGCCGTGCTGCGCGCTCCGGCATGTTTAGCGAGAGAACCCTCCACAAAGGTCAGACTTTCCACGTTAGCCATGCGCTCCACTGCGCCGCGATTCTGCTCGATCATCGCGCGAATCGTGGGCTCCTGGGCAAATACCTCGATTGGAACTTTCACCTTGGGCTCAACCTTCAATTCCGCCCGCACGTTCCTCACGTTCACGATCAAATCCTGCAGGATCGCCATTTCAGTCTCGGCTCCCAGGTCAAACCGCTTCTCGTCCGCCTCCGGATAGGGCGCAAGCGCAATCGACTTCAGCGGCGGCTTGCCCTCATACATCGCCTGCCAGATCTCCTCCGTAATAAAAGGCATCACGGGATGCAGCAGGCGCAACGACGCATCGAACAAGTTAATTAAATTCGCGCAAGCAATTCGCGCCTGCGCTTTATCAGCACCCTCTTCAAAATTCAGCCGCGGCTTGATCAGTTCCAGGTACCAGTCGCAGAACTCGCCCCAGAAAAAATCGTAGATGCGATTGGCCGCTTCATGAAAACGAAACGTATCAAGCGCAGCATTCACCTCGGCGGTCACACGATTGAAGCGGGAAAGAATCCAGCGGTCCTCAAGTGGAATCGCCGAGGGACGCACGCCGCGCCCCTCCTCCGGACGCAGGCCCGGCTCGATTCGGTCCACATTCATGAACATGAATCGAGCGGCGTTCCAGATTTTATTCGCGAACGCGCGATAACCATCCGTGCGGCTCTCGCTGAAGGCAATGTCGGTTCCCGGCGCAGCCATCGCCGCCAACGTGAAGCGAGTCGCGTCCGTACCGAAGCGCTGAATAATCTCCAGCGGATCGATCACGTTCCCCTTAGTCTTCGACATTTTCTGCCGCTCGGCATCACGCACCAGCGCGTGAATGTAAACCTGCCGGAAGGGCACGCTGTCGTTCTTCTTGTCCGCCCAGCCGCTGGCCTTCTTGATCGCGGGATCCTGTTTATGACCATCCATGAAGTGGCAGCCGAACATAATCATCCGCGCTACCCAGAAGAACAAAATCTCATACGCCGTGATCAACAGCGTGGTCGGATAGAACACCGCGTGGTCGCGCGTCTTCTCCGGCCAGCCCAGCGTCGTGAACGGCAACAGCCCAGACGAAAACCAGGTGTCGAGCACATCGGAAACCTGCTCCAGCTTCGCACCACCGCATTTCGGACAGCTCGCCGGGGCCTCGCGCGCCACGATAATTTCTTTGCAGCCATCGCAAGTCCATGCCGGAATGCGATGTCCCCACCACAACTGCCGCGACACGCACCAGTCGTGGATGTTGTTCATCCAGTTCAGATAAATCTGTTTGTAATTCTCCGGAACGATCGTGATCTCGCCGCTCTCCACCACTTCGATCGCCTTCTGCGCCAGCGGCTGAATCTTGATGAACCATTGCTCGGAAAGTCGCGGCTCAACCACAGTTCCACAGCGTTCGCACTTGCCAAGCGCAAGCGGATGATCTTTTTCTCCAACAAGAAGCCCGCCGGCCTGCAAGTCCACGAGCACCATTTTCCGCGCTTCGTAGCGATCCAGCCCGGCATACGCGCCCGCGTTTGCATTCATGTGCGCGTGCTCGTCCATGATGTCAATCTGCGGAAGATTGTGCCGCTTGCCCGCAGCGAAATCGTTGGGATCGTGCGCGGGCGTCACCTTCACCGCGCCCGTGCCAAACTCCGGCTGCGCCAGTTCGTCGGTGATGATCGGAATCTCGCGCTTCATCAGCGGCAATAGAACATGCTTGCCGTGCAGGTGCGTATAGCGCTCGTCTTTTTCGTTCACCGCAACGGCGGTGTCGCCCAGCATGGTCTCAGGACGCGTGGTTGCCACGGTGATGAATTCGTCCGATCCGACCACCGGATAGCGAATCTCCCACAACTTCCCGACCACGTCTTCGTGCTTCACTTCGAGATCGGAGATCGCCGTCTCGCATCGTGGACACCAGTTCACAATGTACTTGCCGCGATAGATCAGTCCTTCTTCATACAACCGGACAAACGCCTCTCGCACTGCGCGCGAAAGATTTTCGTCCATGGTGAAATATTCGCGATCCCAGTCGACCGACGCGCCCAAGCGCCTCATCTGATCGAAAATCGCGCCGCCGTAAAGCTTCTTCCACTCCCATACACGCTCGATAAATTTCTCGCGCCCCAGGTCGCGCCGCTTCTTCCCTTCTTTCGCGAGATCGCGCTCCACCATCATCTGCGTGGCGATGCCGGCGTGGTCCGTCCCCGGAAGCCAGAGGGTGATGAAGCCGCGCATCCGATGCCAGCGCACAATAATGTCCATCTGCGTCTGGTTGAGCATGTGGCCCATGTGCAGCCGACCAGTCACGTTCGGCGGCGGCAACAGCAACGTGAATACCGGACGCGTCTTTCCTTCGGCGGGCGGGCCCTCGGGCGGCGTGGGCACCGAGAAGAGTTTCTCTTTCACCCAGTATTCGGCCCAGCGCGTTTCAATCGCGCCCGGCTCGTAGGATTTTGGCAATTCGTGCGGCATGGAAAGCAGTCAGCACTCAGCAGCCAGCAATCAGTCAGTCAGAAGCCTTGTTTCCGAGAGCGCCTGACTGAATGCTGAGTGCTGAATGCTGAGTGCTCTTGTGATCTTACAGGCGCGAGAAAAGAAGGGTCAAACGGATCACGCGTCCAACAGATTACGGGCATCTCTACTCGTAAGCCAGCGCTTCGATAGGATCTTTCTGCGCCGCTTTGTAGGCGGGATAAAGCGCTCCCGCCAGGGCTCCGAAAAGAGCGAGTAATGTTGCGCGCAGCACCCACTCATTGCTCCAGAAAAGCCGTTGTGTCGGCAATTCCATGAGAATGATGCGGCGAGCCACAGCGCTGATAATCGTCCCCACAATTATGCCAACAATCGCCAGCAGTGCACTCTCTCGGATCACAGCGCTCACGATATAAAATTTTGACGCACCCAAGGCTTTCAGGATGCCGATTTCGCGGGTTCGTTCCATCACTGCCGTGTACATCGATTGAAAGATCACTAGAAACCCGATAATCATCGAAATCGTCACCACGATGCGAATCGCGGTCGCGAAGCCCGGTAAATTTTCCGGCGTCATCATCGACAAGTATTCCTGCATGGACCGCGCAGAGTAGTTTTCCATACCAGGAACCTGCGTGATCTCATTCACTACGGTATCTACGTTGGCAGGATCATCCACCTTGATGTAGAAGACCGACGCGTGGTCGGAGGCGCCGATCAAGTCCTGCAGGGTCGGGAGCGGCACAAACTTGCGCGCGCCTTTCCCGTGCTCCACGATCCCGCAGATGCGGAACTGATGATTCAGAATCTCAATCGAGTCTCCCAGCTTTGCCTTCTTCATGCCGGCAAAATAATCGTCGACAATCACGTCGTAAGGCTGCTGAAATACACCCCCAGAGAGAAAGTGAAATGAGGGAGGGATGCTGTTGTAAGTATCGATATCGATGCCGTAGATAATTTCAAGCGTAGGCTTGGTGGTCAACTCCCAAATGACCGGCGCGGCCACCACAACATGCGGCAACTGCCGGAGTTTGTCGCCAACTTTCATCGGGACAGACGCTCCATTAACACCGACGAGCGCCGACGATCCCGGGGGTTGCACCATCACATCTGCGCCCACTCCAACCTGACTCGCCTTCGATCCATTCAGCTGCCCATAAAAGAAAGAGACGATCAGCAGAATCAGAACGACTTCCAATGCCACCGCGCTAACACTGATTAGCGACCGGATCGGCCTTTGCACCAGGTTGGCTACAACCATCTTATTGATCATGAGTTAAGACGAGCGAAACTGAACTACCTGTCATCCCGAGTGAAACGAGGGACCTTGGTTTCTGCCTTCACCATCATTGCTGCCGCCGACGGCAGACACCAGGATCTCTCGCTTCGCTCGGGATGACAGTGCCTATTTTGAAAAGCAACTTCGAACACAATTGTCGGCTAACGCTTGCTGTTCGCCTCGGCGGCCGGCGGCGCGGCTGCACTCGATTGCGGATGATCCAGATTCACCACTACCGCGCCCGGCGGCTGCTCCAGGGCAAACTGATCGTCGCGGAGCGGCTTGTTAATTTCCATCTTCAACACATTCAACGTGATGTCGTACTCTTCCTGCGGCCGCACAATCTCAATGCGCGATGGAAAGCTCACGCCATCGTACTCCTTATATTCGGCGTAGCGAGCGTCGGTCACCAGCTTGCCCTGGTCGTCATAAATATATTGCCGATGCGGCCGCAGATCAGTGCGGCTGAAAACAATCTTGCGCGAGAGTATTCCCTCGTGGTCTCCCTTTCTGCGGATCACAATCAGTTCGTAGGCTTCCTGCAAAACCCGGTGCCCCTTGGTATCGTGCAGAATCTCTTCGCTATTTTCCAGTACCGCAATTTCATGCTCGGAATCGATGTGGCGAATCAGAAGCGCGTCGTAGATTTCCTGCGGCCGCAGGTTCTCCATGGGCTGGTCGGCGTTGCTCGACTTCACGTCGTTCCGTCCCACCACAAACCGGTTCTTCGGCGGAATCCACAGCTTGAACTGATCCCCGTTGCTGACCATGTCGAAAGCCGTGGTGCGCACGATCGGCAACAACCCGATCATGTGCAGCATGGCCGGCTGTCGCGCCAGCACGTAGCCGCGAATTTCCTTGTAATCGGTGACGTGGCCCTTCTTCGCGCCGCCCGCGGAAGTATCAATATCCACAGTCGCCTGCAGCGAGCGAATCGTCGCCGCCTGCTGGTTGATCACGTCGATCAACCCTGATTGGGATGACTCCTTGAGGGGAGCCTTCGAAATCGTATCCTCCACAGGCCGGGTACGAAACAGGCAGCCCGTCGCGGGCATCACCGCAAGCAGCAAAACCAAACTCCAGCAGGGTGAACTACGTCTCATGAAGTGTAAGATGGCTCCTAGGGACATTTGAGTATACCGCGCCCCAAAGGGTGCATAAACCGCCAGAGAAACGAACAAAGAGAATCAGATTATGCTCGGGGTTCTCAGCGCACTCCGCGGGGGTTCTCCGCAGCCTCCGCGATGAAGGGTTTCGCGTTGTCGGCCATCTGAGCGGATCGCGAACCCAGAACCTTACTAAAGTCAGCTACGCCCACCTTCTATTCATCATCTAAACTGACTCCACCGTGCGCAAACTCTTCTGGCTTGTCGTTTTTGCGGCTCTCGTCTCGGCGGGCTGGTTAGCCTGGGCTGTGCTCGTTCCCACTGAGCCTCCGCAGGAAACCTTCGTGATGCTGCGCCCGGGCTACTCCACCCATCGCATCGCCGCCGAACTCAGGTCCGCCGGCATCATTCGCAGCCAGCGAGCCTTCGTTCTGTGGCACTACCTTCACCGCGGCCGATCACTCAAGGCCGGAGAATACCGCTTCGAGAAATCCCGGAGCATAATCGACGTCCAAAACCGCCTCGCTCGCGGCGACGTTTACTTTCGCACCGTGGTCGTACCCGAGGGCTATACCGTGTTCGACATAGCCCGCGCCGTCGAAGCCGCCGGACTCGGCCCCGCGGGGGATTTCCTGAAAGCGGCGCAATCCGATACCGCGCTCATCGCCGACTTGGATCCCGACGCGCACTCGCTCGAAGGTTATCTATTTCCCGACACCTATCAATTCAGCCGCATGATGAACATGCAGGAAATGGCCGCCGCCATGACCAAGCAGTTTCGGCAGGTAGCAAATCAGATTGGATTGATCGACGCAAAGCACGCCGAAGCATTGGCCATTACGCGCATTCCGCTCTCCGTCCAAACGACTGTGATCATGGCGTCCATCATCGAAAAAGAAACAGCCGTAGCCGACGAACGCCCGCTCGTATCCAGCGTGTACTACAACCGCCTGCAGAAAAACATCGCACTCGACGCCGACCCCAGCATCATTTACGCCGAACTCCTCGCCGGAACCTACACTGGAGCCCTGCACCACGACGACATGCGTTTCGATTCCCCATACAACACCTACGTTCACCCCGGACTCCCGCCCGGCCCCATCGCCAATCCCGGCAAAAGCGCACTGGAGGCGGCGATGCACCCCGCGCAGTCCGACTACTATTACTTCGTAGCCGACGCCGCCGGACACCACCGCTTCGCTCGCACCATCGAAGAGCACAACAAAAACGTCGACGCCTACCGCCGCGCCATGCGCGGGCAATAGCGGAAGCCGCATATAATCCCTCCGTGAGCCTCGCAGAAAAAAAGCCAAATCCCGACCGCCCGCTAGGCCGAGTCCTAGGCCTAGACGTAGGCTCAAGAAGAATCGGCATCGCAGTCTCAGATCCCCTAGGCATCACCGCCCAAGGACTCGAAACCCTACAGCGCCGCAACAAGCGCCAAGACATGACAGCCCTGGAACAGATAATCCGTGAATACGCCGTCCGCGAGATCGTGGTCGGCCTGCCGCTCCGCATGAGCGGCGCCGAAGGCACGCAATCCGAAAAAATGCAGACCTTCGCCGACGATCTCCGCAAGCGCTTCCGCCTACCCGTCCATCTCTGGGACGAGCGCCTCACCTCCGCCGAAGCCAACCGCCTCCTCCGCGAAACCGAACTCTCCATCGAAAAGCGCGCCAAGGCCGTCGACCGCATGGCCGCCGTCCTCATCCTCCAGGCCTGGATGGAGAAGCGCCTCTTCCGCCCCTCCCAACCAGCCGTCTAATTCGGAACACCCCCCCCAGACCGTCCCGCACTGCAACCATAACCCACCTGTAAACATCAATTTACAGCGAATCCACCGCCTTTAAGCCCAGCCACCGTCCCACCAACTCCGCGCCAATCCTTGCTTTTAGTCCCATTTCGGACTAATATGTTTACAGTAAAGACAACGCTTTTCCCCACTTGACCTCGCCCGCCCAGGTGCCTTTTATGAATGGTGTTGATCTAAATTTCCACATCGGCGACAAGGTCGTGTATCCCAACCACGGCGTAGGCGTAATCGAGCAAATCAGCAGCCGCTCCATCGGCGCCACAATCGAAAAGTTCTATCTCCTCAACATCAAAGCCAGCAGCCTCAAGGTCATGGTGCCCTGTAACAACGTGGGCAGCGTAGGCATCCGCCGCGTAGTCCGCAACGGCGAGGTCCAGAAGATTCTCGACTTCCTCTCCATCGCCGAAGACCTCACCACCGCCGACTGGAAAGACCGCTTCAAAGAAAACTCCGACCGCATGCGCACCGGATCGCTATTCGAAGTAGCCAGCGTCCTAAAAAGCCTGATCGCCCTCCACCAGGCCAAGCCGCTATCCTTCCGCGAGAAGAAGATGCTGGAACGCGCCCGCTACCTGCTCGTAAGCGAACTAGCCATGTCCCGCAACTGCGAAGAAACCAAGATCGAAGAACTCCTAACCCTGAACCTTGCCAAATGCAAACTCCGCTTCCCCGAAGCCAGCGAATTCCAAGCCTGATTCGATTTCAGTTCCCATACCGGCACGCACCGAGGAACAAAAGGAACCGAATCCTGCCCAAACCCCGCAAGTCGCTCTCTAGTGGAGCGCTTCGAGCGCAGGCTGCACTAACTTGAGCACCACATTTGATACCCACGGAACCTGCGACCCGAAGATCGTAAGGATAGGCACGGCGCCATATTTCAGGAGCTGCAAGTAGAACCCCGTGCCCAATTCGCCGGGCGTGGTGTTCGACAACCGGCTCAAGAGAGGGTTCCGCTCAATCTGGGCAACGACCAGCACAATGCCGATCCCCATGAAGGCAAACAAGCCGAAGAACCACCAATCAATCGCCTGATCGGCCCGAAAGGCATACGTGTGAAATGCCGCGAAAAGCAATGACAATGCGATCCCGATAAAAAACAGAAGGTTGCGGAGTTCGCCGATAACCTTTCGAATATAGGCGTAGAACGGCAGCGCGACAATATCCTCTGCCAGCAGAAACTTTAAGTCGGCGGGATTCGCCGTCTGATCCTGGGTCGAGCTTGAGGATCCCCTGCTCCAGTATTGTTCCAGAAGGCGAGAGCTTAATGTCTCAGTCAGATGCGTCATTTCCTCGCGTACATCGCGCACCAGCTCCGTCCGAGGTTTTGAAAATGCCCGCAACCCAGATCTCGAAACGCCTCCAACGACTTTTCTCTGTTCGACAACCTCAGTCTTAACGACTCCCTGATCCATCAGGGCTTCGATTCGCTTTTCGAACTGTCTGTCTAGTTCTATATTCTCTTTGCTGGCGTCGGCGCGTACCAACGCTCGCAATCGATCCAGCAACAGAGGCAATAACGCCTGCGCTGAGCTGCCTTGCAAGATTGGGAGAGGCTTTTCTCGCGGCAATCGCTGAAAAGCGGCTCGCAACGGCAGCTTTTCCAGATTCTCGAGAATGTTTCGCAAGTGCACCCAAATGTTAAGAAATCGGAACCAATTCAACCACAACGTCAATAGCGCAAGACTAAAGACAAATAAAACGAACCACTGCACACCCCGCACTTCGATCATGTCCAGGGTGATCCAGGGCCGAAGCGCAAGTATCGAAATGAGAAACGTGAGCCCAAACCCGAGCAGCCATTTGCGATCCTCCAAGGGGCCCAGCATGCATGTGTCGATAGCGGTCACGTCTGGGGCGAAGTCTTGGCGGTTCACAGCATCTAACTTGAGATTGCACATCTCCGCATAACACCCATCCCAGTAGGAGAGCCGTCTGAGGTAAGCCCAAACTCCGAAGTAGAGAACCGTGAGCATAGCCACTAGCGGCAGAACTGGAGCCACCCCGCTCGATATATTTAGATCTCTGAAGTGAAGGAATGCGTTGGCGAAACTTCCACCGACAGTGACCGCCACCCAAAATATACTCGCCACCACAAGCACCGCCGCCCCGATCACACTACCGAGGAAAATCCTTCTGGTACTAATGATCCGGTTGCTCTCATGCGGGACCGCCGGTTCTCGTCGCTGTTTATGAGCTTCGTAGAGGGCCAGGATCAGGCTTCCGGCGCTGTACAGGAGCATCACAGTGACACCCAACACCAGGCATGCGAGGAACGAGTATTCTAGGTGAGAGCCACGGTAAAAGATGTAACTCGATCCCAGAATCAGTTGTGTAAGCGCGATGGTGACAATGGCCATGATGTGGCAAAGCATCCTGGCAAGCGTCACGTTAGCCGTCTTGTCGCTCAGGTCGAAATCGCGTTTGAAATATTGCGGAACCTTCTTGTCGAGCTTTAGTCCCTTCGGAAAACCCAGCCCAAGTACTTGCAGAACGCCCAAGCCGGCAATCGAGCTCCAGCACAAAATAGGAAAAAACTGAGGCGGACCAAGTTCGAGCGAATGAAGGTCAAGCTTGGCTTCAAGCTCCTTGAGATCACTTTCAGCCAGGGCGGCCTTTTTCTCCTTGTCGTAACCATACAGATCAATCGGAAAAATCCCGGCCGTCCCCAGTGTGGCCAGCCAAAGTGGCTGCATTGACGGGTCGGCCCTATAGTGCCCTCCTTGAGGCCAATGATCCTCCAGTCTCGCTGGTCCCTCCGGTCCCGGCGCGACAAAGCATGTCTCTTCCATCAGTTGCAGCAATGCGTTGTACTCACCTTCCTGGAAGGAGCTGGGAAAAGTAATCAGACGTCTTACCCCCGGTGGGGACCAGGTCCAGAAATTTAGATGGTTCGAAGCCCAGAATTTGTTCTGCGGAATTAACGGATAGTTGCTGACCAGCAGCGTCCCATTCAGCGAACCGACGTCCGGGGTACGTAGAAAGAGCAGGTCGGGATCACGCAGAAACAACCGAACGTCGGGCGAAGATTTCTTAATAGAATGGATGAGGAACGCCTCGTCCATAGGATCGGTCGCCAGAACCCCCAGGACTTTTATGCCTTCGGCTCTCAGAGTAATGGATAGACTGGAGAGAACGGTCTCTTGGGAAAGGGGAGTATGCGCGCCACCGTAAGTCTCCAGGTTGCCGCCCCGCGCTGTATCGGGGTCCTGCCACTGCATCCCCACATCAGGTCTCGTGGATGACCATCCCAGCGGCGGCGATGCCGCCTTTTCATTCTCCGTCGCCTTTCCCGCCTCTGCCGCATAAGCATTGCGAAGCTTAGAAATCTCTCGCGGGAAATGCAGGAACCACAGCCCCTTCATTTGCCCCTTCATCTCGTCTTGCCTGCCGTATTCCGTCCCCTCCTCGGTCAAAATCGCGATTTGCTCGGGCCTGTAACCGAGAGCCGCTGCGCCTGCCACGAATTGTCCGATGGCGACGTGATCGGGCGTCTCCATGAGTGTTAGCGTTGAGGTGCAGGCCTTCTTCTCTTTCTTGAACACGTCTTCGTCAGCATTCGTAATCGAACCACTGACCGCGTGGATACATGCGTCGTCCAATCCGCCATCCAGTTCTTTGAGCGAGACCACCGAACCAGAGAACACCGGCCCCGCGAATGGGATTAGCTTCGTGTCCTCAGGAGATATAACGCGCATCGTCCTGAGTGCAATCGAAAAGGCGCTTTGATCCAGTCCCGTGGTGAGCACTTCGGGAATAAGAAACATCAGCAGAAACCGCGGCCCTGACGGATGCACGTTCCGAAAGATGAGCAGGCCCGGATCCGAAGCAGTGGACTGACTCGCCAATGGTGGCGGAACGGGCGAGCCGCCCCCTCCGGCTGACGGCGGTGGCCACGGCAGATAGGCCGAAAACGGTAAGAAATCCGCATCCGTTGCCACCACTTGAATCGTTTCGATGGCCCGATCCGTCATGAGCCCGAGAGGAGTATGCAACGGGTTGGGAAGCGATGCCATGATGGAACGAACCGACACCCCCGCCAGGCAATGCTCGCGAAACACTGAGACATCTACGGCCTGAGGGTCAAGGCCGGAGATTCCCGATAGATCTTCGTCGACTGGGTCTTGCTCGGGGTTGAGTGCGCGAGACGCTTCTTCTGCCAGATATTTGGGAATCGGTTCATCCTCAGGGTCGCCGCCGGCCTTGCGCTTTTCGTTGAGCGCACAAACCTGGTTCCATAGGGGAGAAAGCGTCACTGAACACCCCCCAGCGATCTCCCGCGAAAGCCACCAGTGACGCTTCTGATAAAGTGCAAACGCGTTAGCGTGGCAATCGCTTCCGCTTCCCGGCGGGGCGGTCGTCGATGCGGATGTGGCCTCCGCTCGATGTGCAGTACTTTCCTGGGTGTGGCTGGATAGGGAATTGCTCGGTGCTGGCTGCTTGCTCCAATTCGCAGCATGCGACCCGAACAGTAAGGCAAAGAACAAGCCTGCAACCGAAAATCGTTTGACACTCACGTCTCACCTCCGCCCAAGCAAACGGGATCGCGAGCCAAAAGTTCGCGCAACGTCCAAAAGTCCAGAAAAAATAGTAGGGACTTGGAACCAGGAGAAGGTCGTGGAAGGCCCTCCTGTCCAAGTCAGGTCCACGTCAGGCAAAAATAAACCAGTTCAATCCGTAGCCGAACTCAACAAACAACTCAATAAACTAAGTGCGATCGTCCAAGATCGTCGGCTCAGGAAACAGACGCTTGGGGGAAGCGCCACAACGGCGACCAAATTTCAAAACAGCGGGATTATGGACGCGCTGTTGATATACGTCAATCGAAAAGTGTATCTTGTTACGAAATCCGGACAGCGGCCCGGATCGTGGCTGAATTTGACCTGCTCCGAGGTCGGGGTGTGGGGAGAGAATTGCGCCCATGATTAATAAGGGGGACATCCATGATAAGTAAAAGTCAAGAGGAGACGGAGGTCTCCTTCCACTTAGAAGGGCCATGCTTCGAAGCGTAGATACAGCATTTAAATTCATCCACAACCAGCGATCA
>Ga0302320_10000418_pt1 | contig 100139 bp, 79 predicted proteins | sample Bog_T0_3_FD_202130 | JGI IMG/M metagenome (GOLD analysis project Ga0302320, IMG submission 202130) | Peat permafrost microbial communities from Stordalen Mire near Abisko, Sweden - Bog_T0_3 | ecosystem: Environmental > Terrestrial > Soil > Wetlands > Peat | place: Sweden: Abisko, Stordalen... | reverse complement strand
AGAGCCCGACTCCGCTTCACCGGCCGAGATCAGAGTCAACCAGAACCCGACTCTCGGCATAACCAAAAACAGCGAACGGCAAATGCGCAAAACAGAAACTGTCTCAACTTAGGGGGTCACCCCAGGACACAGGGCTATTCCGAAGCGATCGAATTCGTGCGCAACGACTAGGCAAACTGGGGAGATCTGCGTCTCAACCTCGACAATCCGTTCGTCAGTTCCTGGCAGGATGTCGCGTGGGTTGAGACGGAGGGCAGCGTAACGCTGGGCAACAGCAAGCGACCGCTTCGCTTCTCCGCAGTGCTGGTGCGCCAGGGCCGCAAATGGTTCTTCCGCGAGATGGACTTCCAATGGGACGAAGTCAAACCCAGCCGGCGCGACCTGCTCACTCCCGGCCTCTATCTCCAATACGTCAACACTGTCCTCGGCAAACTCCTCGGTAGATCTCTTAGCGACGAGACTTTCGGCCGGGTCACTGCCCGCTGAATCCAATCTATCGCCGGAAGCGCCAGGCGGAAACGTGGCCTCGAGCCGGACAAAGGTGCGCGGGGTGGCGGAGTTCGATGTATACTCCACCCGGTATGCAAGTATTCGTGATTGTACCGGCGGCGGGACTGGGAACCCGGATGGCCGGGCCCCAGCCCAAGCAGTTTCTTACCCTGGATGGCGTCCCGATTCTGATTCACTCGCTGCGCGCATTTGCGGCGGTGGAGCGGATCACGCAGATCATTGTGGCCGTGCGCAAGACGGAAGTGGAGCGCGTGAAGGGCCAGATTGAAGAGTTCGGCTTTGGCCGGCGGGTGAGAGTTGTGGAGGGCGGTGACAGCCGGCAGGAGTCGGTAGCGCATGCGCTCGACGCGCTTCCAGCCGAGGAAGAAGATATAGTGCTGGTGCATGACGCGGTGCGGCCGCTGATTGACGCAGCCACGATCGAGCGGACGATCGATGCGGTCGAAGAGCACGGAGCGGCGATCGTGGGGCTGCCGGCGGTGGACACCATCAAGCAGGTGGAGCGGACGGCGCACGGGGCGCTTGTGACGTCGACCATTCCGCGGGAGTATGTGGTGCTGGCGCAGACCCCGCAGGGATTCCAGTATGGACTGCTCAAGCGGGCGTTTGCGGAGGCGACGGCGGACGGATTTGTCGGCACCGATGAGGCGTCTGTCGTAGAACGGGCGGGCCATCCGGTGGCCGTGGTTCACGGTTCTCAGGTTAATCTGAAAATTACACAGCCTGGCGACCTGGAACTGGCGGAGTTTTATTTGAAGCAGGGAAGAACCAGGGATTTGGTGACAAAGGGACTGAGGAACTAGGGACTAAGCGACTAAGGGACTAACGGACTCGTAATGTAACTCGGTGATTCGGTGATTGAGATTTGAGTGCCCCACCCTCGCCGCGTCTTTGTTCTTGCGGCTAGGGTGGAAGGCTTGGATTACACAAACATGCGGTCATGCTACCAGGGACTGAGGGACTGTTGCCGGGCGGGATATAGGAACGAGGGGCATGGATATACGGATCGGAATTGGCTGGGACTCGCACGCATTCAAGCCGGGAGTGCCGCTTCGGATTGGCGGGTTGACGCTGGAACATCCGCAGGGACTGGCCGGACACTCGGACGGCGATGTGCTGCTGCACGCGATAACCGACGCCCTGCTGGGGGCAGTGGCTGCGGGGGATATCGGGAGCTTTTTTCCGCCCGGAGATCCGCGCTGGAAGGATGCGGACTCGGCTATCTTTCTCAACCTGGCGTTGGAGGAGTTGCAGCACGCGGGATATCGGATTGTGAACGTGGATACAACGCTGGTGCTGGCGGCGCCGAAGATCGCGCCGGTGGCCGGGGACATGCGGTCGCGCGTGGCGGATTTGCTGGGCGTTGAGATTGACCAGGTGAGCATCAAGGCCAAGACGCCCGAGGGCATGAACCTGGACCACGTGGCGCAGGCCCACGCGGTGGCGCTGGTGGAGCGGGTGCAGGAGCCGGACGAACTGAAGAGCATGAGCGAGGTCATCGAGACGCAGCGCCAGCTTGAGGACGTGGTGGACGACCTGCTTGCATCCGTGCACGGGGTGCCGAAGAAGCGCGTGATTGTGCCGGTTTACGATACCGAGGACATTACATAATCGAAGCTGGTTGAGAGCGGGGTCCGGTCACGGGCGGCCGATCATTACCTCGGTGGCCTTGATGAGGGCGAGAGCCTGGTCCCCGGGCTTCAGGTCGAGCTCGCGCGCGGCGTCGGCGGTAATGATGGCGGTGACGCGCTGCTGGCCCACCAGCAGAACAACCTTGGCAAGCAGCCCCTCGATGGTCACTTCAGCGACGGTTCCGCTCAACTGATTGCGGCCGCTGATGCGGGACGTACCGGTATGAGCCGTTGCGGCGGGAAGAAACTCCTCGAGAGCTTCAGGCGGGATGCGGTGGTGTCCGCCGGGGGTTTTGACGGTGCGGATGCGGCCGGCGAGGATCCAGTGTTTGAAGGCCGGGTAGCTCATGCCGAGCTTTTCCGCGGCCTGGCGGGGAGTGAGCAGCGTGGAAGCGGCCATGGCGGATTCCCTCTCGGAGTACTTACCGGCTCTATCGTAGCGCTAATGAGTCGGATTCTCGATCGCGTGCGAGTTTGGCGCGAAGGCCCAGTCGTTTCCAAGGGAAAAATTGAGCACTGAGCAGCAGCAAATTGCAGCTGTATTAGCCGCGAGGACGGGGAGATGCGCGCGTTGGACCAGTAGGCGCATGAGGCCGAGGTTGCCGAGCATGGACACCATGCCGTTGGAGAGATGAAAGCGGAGAAGTTGCGTCAGCAGGGCCGAGCGGCGGCGGCGGTCGGGCCAGGTGTAGTGGAGGTGCCAGATGAAGTTGTGGACGAGGGTTAATTCGAGGGCGACGGCGGAGACGATGAGGTAGTGGCCCGGGGCGAGGCGGTTGAAGAGGGCCAGTGAAGATAGTTGGACGGCCATGCCGATAGCGCCCACGAGATTGAACTTGCTGAAGCGGATGAGGAAGTTCATGGCCAGGGCTCCGTTGTGGGCTATTCGCGGCAATTACTTCGGATTACGGTAAGGGCTCCTGGCGGTAGAGCTGGATAGTGTGGCGGATGGCGACGACGACGGACACGAGGAGCATCGCGCCGGCGGCGATGGCGCCTCCGAAGTCGAAGAGGAGGAACTTGTGGCCGTAAACGGCTGAGTAAGGACTGCGCAGGGCGGCGAAGTTTCCGGCGATGAGGAGGATGCGGATTTCTGTGGGGCCGAAGAGGCCTCGCGAGAGGATGAAGCACGAAAGAGTGTAGGTGGCGAGGTAGCTTTCGGCGGAGAGGATAAGGAAGGCGACGAGCATGGCGATGGCCACTGAGGGGTGGAGGAGCGTGGAGCAAGCGAGGCCGGTCATGAGAGCGACCGAGCCGAAGATGTCTGCCATGTGATCGACGTAGAAGCCGTAGCGGGGGCGCTCCTGATGGCGGATGCGGGCGAGGGTCCCGTCGAGCGAGTCTCCGAGCCAGTTAAGTGCGATGCATCCGATGACGAGAAACAGGGCGCGGCGGTCGTAGCGGGTGAGGGCGTACGAGAGGCCCGCGGCGAATTGGGCGGCGAAGCCGAGCAGGGTGAGATGGTCGGAGGTGAGCCAGCGCGGGGCGCGGAGGGCCATCCATTGGAGGGAGCGTTTTTCGACTGCGGCGGTGAGGGACTGATTGATGCGCGGGGCATGATGGAATTCGGTTGCGGTGGTCATGGGCGGTTCCTTTCTGCATTTCGAAGCGCGGTGAGTGTTGAGCGCAGGGTGAATTCGAGGGAGTCGCGGGGAACGCTTTTGAGGAACGGCCGGACGACCCAGCCGAGCCCGGTGGGGATGGAGCGGGTGAGGGAGACGGATTCGATCTGAAGATAGAGCCCGCCATTGGCCTGTGCGCAACTCCAGTACGAATTGAGAAGCCAGAGGAAGGCGTGATCTTCGGCAGGGGCGAGTGCGCGCTCGGAGGGGGTGCCGGGCGAGGCGATTTCAGTGATCCGGGTGCCGCGGGAGATGCTCGACCGGTGGTCGGGATCGAGGCTGACAAAGTCGACAACGTAAGTGGTGTCGAGCACGACGGTGAGGATGTGCTGCTGGCGAACTCGCATTGTGACCTGGTAGTGGTCGCCGTTTTGAGAGAGCGTGCTGGCGGAGAGGATTTGCGATGAGTAGAGGCGCGGGTAGGAATTGAAATCGCGCATGAGCCGCTCGAAGCCCGCCGCCGTGGCATCGGGGGCGAAGGCTGTGCCGCGCCAGTGGTGGAGGATGGCGCCGGGCGCTTCGGGGGTCGGCAGTTGCTCGATGATCAGTTCGCCCTTGCGGAGGCGGGCTTGAACTTCCGGGCTTGACCCGGCGAGGTAGGTGGATAAGGCGCTGTGCTGACGGGCGAGGCGGGACTCGACTTGACGGGTGTAGTTGTTGAAGGCTGCCATAGCGGCTGGGGCGGGGGCCGCGGCTGGGCAGGCGGGAGCAGCGGCGAGGAAAGCGAAGGCGAGCAGCGGAGCGATTCTAGTTTGAAAGTGCGAATCCTGGCAGCGATTCATGGTTCGAGATTGCACTGCGGCGGCGGCGAAAGCAATGCATGAGAGATCGTTTCGGGTGAATTGATTCTCACGGTGCAAGAGGCTGGTGGGACTGGGGTTGGGGGAAGTTGTACCTTGGACCACGAACCCGCCTGCGAAAGAGAACGGATAGGAAGTCCGCTTCTGGCCGCGTCTTTCCGGAAGCCCCATTCGAGACCAGATCGAATACACTGATTCGAACGACATGACAGAGTCAAGCGAAGACCGGCGGTATCGCTTCGGTGTGTTTGAGGCGGACGGGACCACGGGTGAGTTGCGCCGGCAGGGGATTCGCGTGAAGCTGAACGCGCAGCCGTTTCAGGTGCTGCTGATGCTGGTGGAGCGGCCAGGGGAGTTGCTGACGCGGGAGGAGATTTCGCGGGAGCTTTGGCCCGAAGGGACGTTTGTGGACTACGAGCATGGGGTGAATTCGGCGGTGAACCGGATTCGCGAGGCGCTCGGGGACACGGCGAGCAGTGCGAGATATGTGGAGACGCTGGCTCGGAAAGGATACCGGTTTGTGGCACCGGTGGAACGGATTGGGGCGATCCAGAACCCGGCACCCGCGCCCGCCGATAGGGCCTCTCCGGCGGATGGCGCCACGGAGGGCGAAAGCGGGATTCTAAGCCAGATTCTGGCTGCGCCTGAAGACCTGCCGAAGACCCCTCACAAGGTGGTGCAGACGCTGTTTGTGCTGCTGCAGGTCATGTACCTGGGCTTTTATGTGGGGGCGCTGGCAAACTGGGCGGAGATCGAGGACCTGTTGTCGGCGCTGCCACGGGCGGCGCTGACGCTCGATGTGACCATGGTGACGGCTGCCGTTTTGATTCCGGTGCGTGCGTTTCAACTCTGCGCGGTGGTGTTTCATGCGCCGGGGGTTAAGGGGAAGCTGCTGAAGATGTGGCCGTTCCTGCTGGCGATGGATGTGCTATGGTCGCTGGCGCCGTTTTTGCTGCTGCACCATATCAATTTTGGACTGGCGCTGGCGTGCATGGTGCTGCTGGTCTATTCGCCGTTTGCGCAGCGCTCGCTGGTGCTGATGGGCGCGGGCGAGTCAAGTGGCTAGAGTTCCTGTTCTGGAACAGCCCAAGTCTGGAACTGCCCATTCCGCAGCGGGCAAACGGGTTAGGCGATGCGGTGACAGCAATCACTCGACAGGGGCATATACGGATGATAGCCTTCCGGTGGCAATCTCCCTGGTGTTTGGAGGGGTCCGTTTTTGCTGAGGCGGCTCATGAAGCGGCTTCAAAAACCTTAAGTCGGAGGACTTGTGACTGCAACATATTGGGTGAATTTCCTTTCGGGCATTTTGAAACGGCGTTACATGACGGCGGTTGCCCTTGCGGGGCTCCTGCTTCCCGCATTTGCCGGCGCCCAGGAACACGCGGGCGGCGGCGAGGCCAACCTGATCCTGCCGGATTTGAGGAGCGTGAGTTTCGCAAACTTCTTCGGCTTGAACGGGCATGACCTGCTGTCGATCGGATTGTTGTTCTGTGCCGCCGGCCTGTTGTTCGGCCTGGTGATTTTTGTGCAATTGAAGAAAGCGCCGGTCCATCGCACCATGCTCGAAGTCTCCGAACTCATCTACGAGACCTGCAAGACCTATCTGATCACTCAGGGCAAGTTCATCATGCTGCTCTGGGTTTTCATCGCGGTCATCATTTCGCTGTACTTCGGTGTTCTGGCGCCGGTGCCCGGAAAATCGATTGCAGTTACGCTGCCGATCATCCTGCTGTTTAGCCTGGTCGGTATCGCCGGCAGCTATGGCGTGGCGTGGTTCGGAATTCGCGTCAACACCTTTGCCAATTCACGCACCGCATTCGCCGGTTTGCGCGGCAAGCCGTATCCGATCATGGCGATTCCGCTGAAGGCCGGCATGAGCATCGGCATGCTGCTGATCTCGGTCGAACTGCTCATCATGCTGTTCATCCTTTTGTTTATCCCGCGCGATTATGCCGGCCCATGCTTCATCGGCTTCGCCATCGGCGAGAGCCTCGGCGCCGCGGCCCTGCGTATTGCCGGCGGCATCTTCACCAAGATCGCCGACATCGGCGCCGACCTGATGAAGATCGTGTTCAAGATCAAGGAAGACGATGCGCGCAACCCGGGCGTGATCGCTGACTGCACGGGCGACAACGCGGGCGACTCGGTTGGCCCCAGCGCCGACGGCTTCGAGACCTACGGCGTCACCGGCGTGGCCCTCATCACCTTCATCCTGCTGGCAGTCAAGGATCCCGGCATCCAGGCCCAACTGCTGGTATGGATCTTCGTCATGCGCGTGGGAATGCTGCTCTCCAGCGCCGGTGCTTACTTCCTCAATACCGCCATCGCCAGCGCGAAGTACAAAGACGCGGAAGAAATGGACTTTGAGACTCCGCTGACTTCGCTTGTATGGATCACTTCGGTCGTCTCTATCATTCTCACCTACATCGTCTCGTATCTCATGCTGCCCGAACTCGGCGACGGAACGCTGTGGTGGAAGCTGGCTTCCATCATCTCCTGCGGAACCCTGGCGGGCGCGCTCATACCCGAACTCGTGAAGGTGTTCACGTCAACCAAATCCACCCACGTCAAGGAAGTCGTCAAATCGGCACAGGAAGGCGGAGCTTCCCTGGGCATTCTTTCCGGATTCGTGGCCGGCAATTTTTCGGCATACTGGCTGGGATTGAGCATGGTCGCACTCATGGGACTGGGCTATTACTTCAGTCTTGGCATACCCGATTCGCAGAATAATCCGGCCGGAATGATGCTGGCTCCAGCCGTCTTCGCCTTTGGCCTGGTTGCCTTCGGCTTCCTCGGCATGGGTCCGGTCACCATCGCCGTCGATTCCTATGGTCCTGTCACCGACAATGCTCAGTCGGTCTACGAGTTGTCGCTGATCGAGGATGTTCCCAACATCGAAGCTGAGTTGAAGAAGGACTTCAACATCGATGCGAGGTTCGCACGCGCAAAACACCTGCTGGAAGCCAACGATGGCGCAGGCAACACCTTCAAGGCCACTGCCAAGCCGGTACTCATCGGCACGGCAGTGGTTGGCGCAACCACCATGACCTTTTCGATCATCATGGCTCTGACCCACGGACTGACCGTAAATGTGCAGAAGCTTTCTCTGCTGCACGCCCCGTTCATGCTGGGGTTGATCTGCGGCGGGGCAGTGATCTTCTGGTTCGCGGGCGCTTCCACACAGGCGGTTTCCACCGGCGCTTACCGCGCGGTCGAGTTCATCAAGGCCAACATCCATCTGGAAGGCACGGAGAAGGCCTCGGTCGCGGACAGCAAGAAGGTGGTGGAGATCTGCACCAAGTACGCGCAGAAGGGAATGTTCAACATCTTTCTTGCCGTCTTCTTCTCCACCCTCGCGTTTGCGTTCTTGGAGCCGTTCCTGTTTATCGGCTACCTGTTTTCGATTGCGATCTTCGGTCTGTACGAGGCCATCTTCATGGCCAATGCCGGCGGCGCCTGGGACAATGCCAAGAAGATCGTGGAGGTGGACATGAAACAGAAGGGCACGCCTCTGCACGACGCAACCGTCATTGGAGATACGGTGGGAGATCCGTTCAAAGATACCTCGTCGGTAGCCATGAACCCGGTCATCAAGTTCACGACGTTGTTCGGGTTGCTCGCCGTCGAGCTTGCCGTGACGCTCAGCGCTCACAATCCGCTGCTCACACATGTGCTGGCAGTCGGGTTCTTTGTGGTGTCGGTGTTCTTCGTGCACAAATCGTTTTACGGAATGAGGATCGAGTCGCAGACGGCGAAGTGACCACCGCCGCCTGCGGTGGGGCTGGCGTTTCGCAAACTTGTTTACCGGTATCCCATCCTCCTGCAAAAAGCGCGGGAAGGATGGGCTGCCTGCCGCCGGGCCGGCGATCTTCGATAAGGTGAGCAGCACCCGATGTCCGGGTCTAAACATGGGATGACGGCCCGTGTCTAAGTTGGAACCTATAAATATTGTTTGGGTTAACCGTTATATATATCTGTGATATTTAGTTATTCAGGTTGTTTTTCCCTTTCTTGATTCAACAGTTTTCGGGTGTGCTGCTCCTGCCTGGTCGTGGTTTCCGGAGGCGCGCGCCTCACTCCATGCGGAACAGGGGCAGGTTGTATTCCTCATCTCCGTAGGGCGGGGGTCGGTTTGGTCTGGCTCCAACAAAGTGAGCCTCTGCTTGTGGCTCCAGAGGAGGAGGGAGTATAAACCGAGCGCGGATCGGGAGAGCCAGCATCGATCAGAAGAGGATATCAATGGCAACAAGCAGCATCGGGATTGTCGAGCAGTGGGCGGCCCTGTCCGCCCTTCCGCCAGGGAACGCTGATTTGAAGGCTCTCTGGGCCAAGTCCGGCCATCCGCAGGCAGCGGACTGGGATGCCGGGGCAGTCTATCTGGTGGCCCTGCTCAAGCCGCTGGCACAGCCCGGCCAGCAGATCGACAAGATCTTTGTCCAAAGCCTCGCCCCCTGCACCGTAGCCGAATTGGGTCAGGAACTGGGATGGTAGTCGCGCCATCGCGTCAGCGCATGAGGACGGGGATCGAGAAAATTATGAGACTGGATAAAATTTGTGCAAAGGCCGCCGTCCTGACGATCTGCATCGGCACGGCGATGGGATGCATGGCCGACGAGGGGCAGGCTCCTGCGTATCGAATCCTCAGCAAGACCCAGGTTCTGGTGAATGTCGGCTGCGCGAAGAGGTGTACGGCCCGGATCGTAACTCCTGAGACGAGCGGAAAGGTTGAACCCGTGATGACAGACGGCCAGCTCAATCCGGATTGGTCGCTGGTAACCGTGACCGGAAGCAATTTTCAATTTGCGTCAAAATCTCAATACATTCTTGTCGTCGGGCACAACGAGGCCCCCGAAAAATCAGACGTGATCGCGATCGATACGGCCCCCAAAGCTAAGTTTGCGGCCAGGGCAGCAGGGCCTAGGAGCCTGAACCTGACTTCCAACCTTGCATTTGCTGTGCCGGGCCGGCTGACGCCGCTCTTCGTGAGCGCGCGAGTGTGCCCCAACGGCAATCCTCCAATCCATCTCAACGTTGAGCTTTTGTACCCGGGCATTGAAGCCGACTTCAGCAAGACAAGTCTGTGCGAAGTGGATATGGCCAGGCTGCCGGAGTTGAATCCCAATGCAGTTGGCGTGATCCAGGGCATCTTTTCTGTGAGAGAGTCGACCAAGGATAGCGGCCTGCCAAAGGCTCCCGCGCAGATTGGCGGGCTGGTCAGCGTGCTGGGAGATACTTTCAAGGTTCCCGATGCGCCCAAGCTGAGCAAGGCCAAGGTTCCCAGCACGGAGCTCGCAGCCTGGCTTTGGATCAATGGAACCGTGACCGCCGGCACCGGAACTGCGCCGGCCTGGGTTCTGGACGGCAAGCTCGCTCCTTTTCAAACCCAGCCCAGGGGGGCGACCAAGTGGACGTGGCTTCAGGCCACGGCGAACGTAGGCAACAACAAGATCAACGGAGTGACGGCGAAGGATGTGGTCGACTTTGTGGGGCCGGCTCCCACGAATTATCAGGACTGGTCATCGCTGGGCGCGGAATTCACCATTGCGCCGACCTACGAGACCGATCGCGAGTTGGACCACAAGAACTTTCTCGCCGCGGGCGGAGCCCTGTGGGACTGGGGCAAGTTGAATCAAAATCAGTTTGTGAGGACCGCGCGAGCGCACGATCCGGCAAAGATGCCTGATCCTGGGGACTACAAGGGCGGATATAACCCTTACGGATGGGATCTCCACTTTCATACCGGATTTGAAGCCGGCGGAGCACTGGCCGCAACCACGGTGACCAACCCGAAAACGAAGGCCTTCATTGGCGCCATTCCAACTTACCCCGTTGGGCGATTTGTTCCGGAGATCGATGGGATCGTGCAGCTTTACTGGTTCAGCTTCGAATCGGATTTTACCGGCCGCTATCTATTCACCACCGAACACACCGCACTCAACAACAAAGCCGGAATTCCATACCTTGAGACGGTCTCGGGATGGAAAGCGGTGAATGTGGGCACGGTGACCATTACGCCGGGCGACCAGCATTTCGGGGTCACGGCCGCATACACCAATGGATTTGCCGCGCCGAGCTATCAGCGCGCGAACTGCGTGAAATTTGGCGTGCAGGTGAAGTATTGATCGGGCGCCCGGCATGGCAGCGCGCCGCCTCGATCGCTAGGAAAGATGATGAGCAAAAAAGAGCACAACACGCGATCAGACCAGACAGAACAAAACAAGCTTAGACTCGACGTACTAAAGGCCCTTCATGAGGCGAACTACAACCGTTGGGAGAAACGGCGCAGCTACGAGTGGCTTTTGAGTTACTCGATATGGGGCGCTTCAGCAGGCTTCATCGTCACCGTCGTCTTTGGCAAGGATTCGAAGTTTACGCCACCAAGTGAATTCCCTCTCGTGCTCGGGCTCTTCGTGGTTGTTGTCACGCATTTCCTATACCTCTACTTCATCGTGGAAGGCACTCTTCGCGATCTCCGTGCTCAGGCCGTGATTGAGCGTGCAATCACACGACTCTTGGGGGCAGGCCGCAGGTTGCCCCTGACTCCGAAACGGTTGTCGATGACCGGCGGAAAGCATCCATTCAGATTCCGGAGTTACCGCATGCGCCGGCTGCTCCTCTTTTGGCGGCCACGACACGGATTGATCGGGCAAGTCATGATTACGGTTATTTTGTGCTTTGTCGCGGCCTGGGCAAATGTGGAAAGTTCGAAGCCGGCTGCGCCGAATCACCAGCCGACTGCAAACGAAGGCGCCACAAGCAGAAGCGCAGGTGGCAAATAGGCACTTTTAGAAGTGCGCATATAAGCGCTGAGAAACAGGCCTCACAGTCTGCCGATCCGGCCTTGCGGATGTTGACGAATCCCTTGAAAGGGCACGGCTTCAGCCGTGCCGTAAGTCCAGCAAAATGACCGAGGGCTTCAGACCCCGAGGGATGTTTCTGAACTGCCTTCGGTCTTTGGCGGCAATCTGGAGACCCGTCCCTGCGCCGGCCTTGCTGTTCTCACCTTCCCAAACGCCCAGCGCCTGCACGGTAGAATTAAGCGATGATCAAGGGCATCTCCTTTCTGCGTCCCACCGGCAGCCCAGCCTCCTATGACAGGCTGAGCAGCTTCTTTGCCGCGCTCGGTTTTGCGCCGGGCAAGGGATGGAACGAAGCAGATAGTCACCCCCGCGGCCAAGACCTGCCGCCGGGGACGCCTAGCAGCCGAGGGGCCTCCTTCATGGCTCCGCTAGGCAACCTTGAGTTTGTCGACGGTCAATTCCCTTCGACAGCCGACGTGCTGGTTGAAGTGACCGCCATTGATGCCGTCCATCAAGCCGCCGCGGCATGGCTGGGCGCTGACGGTGGCGACCAGGCCCTCGCTCGGCTCTCGCCCATCACGGAGACTCACTGGAAATCGCGGATCTTCACCGTAGAGCCGGAGCCCGGCGTGCCCTTCAGTTTTTGGGCCTGGACCGACCCGCTCAGAGGCAAACCCGTGGCCATCGAGGGCGATCTCTCCGCCCAGGGCATGCGCCTGGCCATCGTCGTCGCCCGTTGGAATGCCGTCATCACCGAGCGCCTCCTCGATGGCGCGCTCGATGCCCTGCTGCGCAGCGGCGCCAAACGCGACGAGATCCAGGTAGTCCGCGTTCCCGGCGCATGGGAGATCCCATCCGCCGCCCGGCAACTTGCCGAAGACGCCCGCGTCGACGCCGTCATTACCCTTGGCTGCCTGCTGCGCGGCGACACCGCACACTACGAGGCCATCTACAACGAAGTAGCGCGCGGCATCGGGCAGTCTCAGCAGGAAACCGGGGTCCCCCACAGCTTCGGCGTGCTCACCTGCGAAACCCTGGAGCAGGCTCTGAATCGCGCCGGCATTAAGGCCGGCAACAAGGGCTTCGAAGCCGCGCTTGCCGCCATCGAAATGGTCAGCCTGAAGCGCAAGCTCGGCGAGCCCGGCATTCAGGGCGGTCCCCATTGACCACTGGACACCGCCGCAAATCCCGCGAAATCGCCATGCAGATGCTTTACCAGGCTGACATCGGCAAGCAGACTCCCGACCAGGTTCGCGCCACCTTCTGGAAGGCCGGCGACGATGTCGGGCAGGAGACCCGGGGCTTTGCCGAGGATCTCTTCCGGGTGGCCATCGCCGAGCAGGAAAAGATCGACGAGCTCATCGTGGCCAACTCCAAGCACTGGCGCATCGAGCGCATGCCCGCCGTCGATCGCAACCTGCTGCGCATGGCCGTCGCCGAGATGCTGGGATTCAAAGGAACACCCTTCCCCATCGTTATCAACGAGGCATTGGAGATCGGCCGTCGCTACTCCGCTCCCGAATCGATCAACTTCCTCAATGGAATGCTGGATTCGATCGCCCGCAGTCTGATTGGGAAATAGGGACAAGGGACCAGGGGCTAAAGCCCGTCTTTTATTATCATCTATTTACGGCACGGCTGAAGCCGTGCCCTTTCAAAGGTCGACTTTCACCGCGACCTGCTAAGGGACTAGTCTCGAACCGGCCAAGCCGACCCACGGAGGATGAAACTGGGTGCCATCCATCGAGCGTTTTTGCTCGATGGGTGGAGACCACAAACGCCAACCGTTCGTTATCGGGCCCTTACAATTCAACCGCGATCGTTATCGGGGAACTGAACCAACGAGCGCCGTCGCCCTGTTATTCTTGACCTTGTGATCTCCCCTAGATCGATTCCTAGATCCATTCGTGCCCTTGCGGCCCTCGCCGTGCTGTTGCCCGCCACCCTGGTTGCCTGCCACAAGGAAGAGCAGGCCGTCGAAGGCGTGGCCCAGCACGCCCAGCAGGCTGAACAGAGGGTGCAGGCCACGGTCACGGAGCGCGATCAGGAACGGGCCCAGCTCGAGCTCATTCCACTGCCGACCAAGAGCCTCTACATCGACATTCGCGAGCCTTCGGCCTGGGGTAATCCATTTCTTTCGGTCGGGCCCGACTACATCACGCTGCGCGTGGTGCTGCCCGACGCAAACGAGAGCACGGTGGGGCAGGGAACGCTGCTGCGCCCCGAGGCCGCGCGCCGCCAGGAGCTCCAGTTGCGTCCCTCAGACCTGGCCAAGGCCATCGCCGCTATCCCGCCGGGAGCCTGGCGCTATGGCCGTGTCATCGCCGTTGCCGAGTCGCCCTCGACCGCTCCTAAAGACCGCCGCATGGTGCGTCGCAACATCGAATCGGCCATCCAGCAGCTCAACGATCTCGGCGTGGTGGTCGAAGAGTGGCCTGCGCGCTAGGCTGAACGCGTTACCATTCCTCCGTGAGCACATCAACCTTTTCCATCCTCCAGGGGCCTCTGGCCCACGAGGGCTTCTCGGCCCATCGCGAGCTTGAGTCGCTGCTGAGGAAATCGCTGCGCGGCGAGGTGCACTTCGATCTTGGCTCGCGCGCTCTCTACGCGACCGACGCTTCTAACTACCGGCAGCTTCCCATCGGCGTCGTCTACCCGCGCGACGCCGCAGATGTGGAGGCCGCCCTCGCCGCCTGCCGTTCCACCGGCGCTGCGGTGCTGCCGCGCGGCGGGGGAACCAGCCTCGCTGGACAATGCGTCAACGTGGCCGTGGTCTTCGATTACTCGCGCTTCATGAATGCACTCAATTCGATCGACCCCGAAGCCAGGATCGCGCGCGTCGAGCCGGGTATCGTTCTCGACCGCCTGCGCGATGCGGCCGAGCTTCACCATCTGACCTATGCGCCCGACCCCGCCACCCACTCCCGCTGCACCCTGGGCGGCATGATCGGCAACAACAGTTGCGGAGTTCACGGCCTGCTGGGTGGCAAGGTCGTCGACAACGTCCAGACCCTGGACATCGTCCTCTATGACGGCACACGGATGACGGTGGGGCCCACCCCGGCAGAACAGCTCGACTCTCTGGTCCGCTCCGGTGGCCGCGTCGGCCAGATCTACTCGGGCCTCGCCAGCATCAGCCGGCGCTATGCCAACCTGGTGCGAGAGAAGTTCCCGCGCATCCCGCGCCGCGTCTCCGGCTACAACCTCGACGAGATCCTTCCCGGCGGCGACTTCAACGTGGCGCGGGCGTTGACCGGCGCTGAAGGCACCTGCGTCAACATTGTCTCCGCCACGCTGAACCTCACCGCCAGCCCGCCCTTCCGCGTACTCACCGTTCTCGGCTTCGAGGATCCCTTTCTGGCCGCCGACGCCGTCCCGCTGGCGCTTGAGTACAAGCCCATCGGCCTGGAGGGTTTCGACCACCTGCTGGTCGAGTTCATGCGCCGCAAGGGGCTGGCGCTCAAGGAGCTGGACCGGCTCCCCGCGGGATTCGGCTTTCTGCTGGTGGAGATGGGTGCATGGTCCTCCGCAGAGGCCCGCGCCATGGCCGAATCAGTCGCCCGAGCCTCGCAATCCTGGCCCTCCCCCCCGGTGGCCCATATCTGCGACGCGGAAGAGGCGTCAGCGGTCTGGCGGGTGCGCGAGTCCGCCCTCGGAGCCATGGTCTTTGTTCCCGGCGAGCCCAACCGGTGGGAGGGCTGGGAAGACGCCGCCGTTCCTCCCGCCCAGCTCGGCAATTATCTGCGCGCCATCACCAAACTGATGGCCGAATACGGCTTCCGCAGCCCGCTCTACGGCCACTTCGGGCAGGGTTGCGTTCACACTCGCATCAACTTCGATTTTTCCACCCCAAGGGGAATAGAAATCTTCAGGGAGTTCATTGACCGCGCCGCCGATGTGGTCATCCGATTTGGCGGCTCACTCTCGGGCGAACACGGCGATGGCCAGGCCCGCGCCGCCGTGCTGCCCAAGATGTTTGGCTCCGAGCTCGTTGAAGCCTTCCGCAAGTTCAAGCAGCTTTGGGATCCGGACAACCGGATGAACCCCGGAAAGCTGTCGGACGGCGTTCGCATCTACGACCCCGCCGAGAACCTGCGCCATCGCCTGCTCAAGCCGGGCGAACCTTTCCCTGCGGAGCCGGATAAGCATTTTGTGTTTGCCAGGGACAACGGGTCCCTGGAACGCGCCAGCGAGCGCTGTGTCGGCGTCGGAGCATGCCGCAACACCGTCGGCGGCGTCATGTGCCCGAGCTACCGGGCCACCGGCGAGGAGCAGCACTCGACGCGCGGCCGCGCCCATCTGCTGTGGGAGATGCTGGCCGGGTCGTTGCAAGCGGAGGGTTTCCAGAGCGGGGCCGTCCACGAAGCTCTCGACCTGTGCCTCAGTTGCAAAGCCTGCAAGTCCGAGTGCCCGGTCCAGGTCGATATGGCGGCCTACAAGTCGGAGTTCCTGGCCCAGCGCTACAAAGGGCGCCTGCATCCGCTGCGCCACTATATCTTCGGCTTTGCCGACCAGTTAGCCCGCTACGGCTCCTTGAGTCCAGCCCTGACCAACGCCATCCTTACCGGCCCCTTGACAAGTCCTCTGATCAAGCGCATTGCCGGCGTGGCCCGCGAGCGGCAGTTGCCGAGCCTGGCTCGAAAAAGCTTCCAGAAAGCCCGGACCGACATCGGGAACCAGTCGCCGGGGCGCGAAGCGCAAATGGCCCCACCGCAGGTGGCGCAGTTGGCCCCACCGCAGGTGGCGCAGTTGGCCCCACCGCAGGTGGTGGTGCTTTGGCCCGATACATGGAACAACTACTACCACCCTCAAACTCTCGCCGCGGCGGAGTTCGTTCTCACCCAGGCCGGCTTCAAGGTTCAAACTCCGAAGGGCCACATCTGCTGCGGCCGCCCTCTCTACGATTTTGGCTTGCTCGATGCTGCGCGCCGTTATCTGGCCGTCATCCTCGACCGGATGGCCCCCGAGATCGAAGCTGGCCTGCCTTTCATCTTCCTGGAGCCGAGTTGCGCGAGCGTCTTCAAAGACGAGCTGCACGAGCTTTTTCCGAAAGATAAAAGAGCGACGTTCCTGGGCGAACAGACATGGCTTCTGGCCGACTGGCTGGCGGCCAAAGCTCCCGAGTTTGCCACCGGCCGGCTGGAGGGGGCGCGTATCCTGGTTCATGGCCATTGCCACCACAAAGCGGTCTTCGGTGGAGCGGGCAGCGAGATCGCGCTATTGAGGCAGGCAGGAGCCACGGTGGAACCCATCCAGGCCGGCTGTTGCGGCATGGCCGGACCTTTCGGATTCGAAGCCGGCAAATTCGAGGTGTCGAAAGTCATCGCCAACCAGGGCCTGCTGCCAGCGGTCGAAGCCGCGGCGCCGGAGACTGTCATCGTGGCGGACGGGTTCAGTTGCCGCGAGCAGATCGCGCAGCTTTCAAGCCTTCGGGCAGTGCATTTTGCGGAGGCGTTGGCCGGCGCGCGTAAATGACCGGCAACGGCTCTTTACAACTCCTCGGCATCGCAATGCGTCCAACCGGAGGGAAGCGCGGGAATCTCCCGCGCAGATCCTGAACCCCGCGGGGAGCTCCCGTTGGACACGCAAGGCATGTATAGTAATGGTCAATAGGGGCCATTTGATACGCTCGCGTATCCTTTAAGCTCATTGGAAGGAGAGACTTTTTATGGCAGAGGAAAGCAGTTCTTACGGGTTTGCATGGTTTCTGGCAGGACTAGGGGTTGGCGCCCTGGTCGGCATTCTGTATGCGCCCAAGAGCGGACGCGAGACGCGCGAGGACATCGCCACCGGAGCGCGGGAGGGAACAGAGTACCTTCGCACCAAGACAAAACAGGCTGCTGAAGAGGTGAGCGCTCTTGTGGATAAGAGCAAGCAGCAGGTCAGCGCCCTGGTGGACAAGAGCAAGGAGCAGGTGTCTGAGTACGTGGACCGCGGCCGCGAAGCCGTGGATCGCGGGCGCGCGCAATGGGAAGAGTTTGTGGAGCGGGGCAAGACCATGGTAACCGAGCAGACGGGGCGCGTGACTGCGGCCGTTGATGCAGGCAAGCAGGCTTACAAGACCGAAACCCACGAATACTGAGGGGTAGTTCCGGAATCAGTCGATTCCGGTTCAGCGCAGCAAGGCGGCGGATGGGCGCTTGTGCTTGTCCGCAGCGGCATACGAGCAACTCTCAAATTGCCGGCTTGCTTCCTGTCGTCCGGGGAAGCGTGTTTTGACCCACTTGGCGCAAGACCGCGGGTTTACCGCGGGAGATCAAGATCATGTCAAATTTGAGTCCTGAAACCGTTCAACTGATTTTCGCCGGAGTCGTTGCTCTGGCCCTTCTGCTGCAGGGAATTGCACTGGTGACGATCTCGCTCGGCGCACGCAGAGCCATGCGTCGCGCCAGCGAGGAAATTGAGGAACTTCGTTCCGCTGTCCTGCCAATGATCGGAGAATCGCGCGACATGCTACGCGAGTCGCGCGCTCTGCTCGCCAATCTGGCTCCCCGCATCGATGAAACCACCCTCGATCTGGCCGCGTTGATTCATGGATTGCGCGTGCAGTTGGACGAGATCAAGGCGCCGATCAATGAGATTACCGAGCGCACCCGCCGCCAGGCGGAGCGGCTCGATTCCATGCTGACAGAAACCCTCGACGCTGCCGATCGCGCCGGGGCGTTCGTAAGCGTCGCTGTCGCCAAACCCATCCGCAAGTTGAACGGAATCCTGGCTTCAGCCAAAGCTGTGGTGGAGGCGTTGCGGAACCCTGCGCCTGCCGCGCCACAGTCAAGGACTAATCATAAGGCGAACGACCCGGAGATAGTTGTCTAGGATTCGTTTCGTCATGAAAGGGCATGGGTTCACTGGTGGAGTGAGCGCAGCCAGAGAACTGGAAGCCCCAACCCAGTGAGGGATACACTGGATCCGCTTTCAAGTCTCGCTGCAACCCGGGCAGCCTCTCAACCTGGCCCTACGGGCCCGAAACAATTTAGTAAATCCATCCTCCGCCCACTACCTCATCGCCGTCATAGAATACGGCCGACTGGCCCGGCGTAACGGCACGCTGCGGTTCATCGAAAGTGGCTGTCACTTCATCCATCCCGGCAGGCTCAAGCGTTGCCCAGGCCGGTTCGTGGCGATGCCGGATCTTGATGCGGACGCGCATGGGGTTGGTCAGCAGTGGGATGCTGATCCAGTTCAGGTGCCTTGCGCTCAAACTGCGTGCGGCGAGTTCCGCCTCCGCGCCCACTTTCACTCGATGGCTTGCGGGGTCAATCTGCAAGACGTAGAGCGGAGTGGGGGAAGATACACCGAGCCCCTTGCGCTGACCTACCGTGAAGCTTGAAATCCCCTCGTGCCGGCCGATGACTTCGCCGCTCGCCGCCACCAGTTCGCCGGCGGTCTCGGGAAATGCTTCGCCCTGCTCTTCGAGATATGCGGTGAGGAACCGCTTGTAATCACCGCCTGGAATAAAGCAGATCTCCTGCGAGTCGGGCTTCTCGGCGAGTTTGAGTCCATGCTTGCGCGCGATCTCGCGCACCTCCGGCTTGGTCAGCCGGCCAAGCGGGAAAAGCGTGTGGGCCAACTGTTCCTGCGTCAGGCCGAAGAGGAAATAGGTCTGATCCTTGGCCAGGTCGGCCGGCCGCTTCAGAATCCAGCGCCCACGGCCCTCGTCATACTCATTGACGGCGTAGTGGCCGGTGGCAATGTGCTCGGCGCCGATGCTCCGTGCGGTCTTGAGGAGTTGATCGAACTTTATATAGTTGTTGCAGAGTGAGCACGGAATGGGCGTGCGCCCGGCCAGATACTCGTCTACAAAAGGCCGCACCACATCGCGCTCGAATCGCTCCTCCTGGTTCACGACGTAATAGGGGATGCCAAGCTGCTCGGCTACGCGTCTCGCGTCATACACGTCGTCCAAGGAGCAGCAGCGGCCGGCCTTGGGCGCGTCGGGAATGCCATGCTTGCCGGCCAGGCGCGTCTGGTCCCAAAGCTGCAAGGTTAGCCCAACAACTGAATGACTCGCGCCCGGCGCGCCGTTACCCCCATCGGTGGTTGCGCGAGCGAGCATCGCCGCCACCGTCGAGGAGTCAACCCCTCCGGACATGGCTACGGCAATGGTGGTGAGTTCAGTCATCAAGATGAACAAGCCTCCAGCTTCTACCTTTTCTGTGCCAACTGCAAAGTTCGTCGATGAGGAGCCAGTTGGAAGCTACGAGCTAGTAGCTGGTAGCTGCTTCCACCGGCGAAAGCGCCCGCAAATGTTCCACCGCCGCCGGAACCACCTTCAGCACATGATCCACATCCGCTTCGGTGGCTGTTTTGAGCAGGCTGAAGCGCAGACTGGCGCGCGCCTCATTTTTATTCAGGCCCATGGCCATCAACACGTGGCTCGGCTCGGTCGCTCCGGAGTGGCAGGCAGAGCCGCCGCTTACCGCAACGCCCTTCAAATCGAGCGCGATTACCAGCGCCTCGCCCTCCACCTGTTCAAAGCGGATGTTCGTGGTGTTGGCCACGCGCGGAGCGCCGGCGCCGTTTATGCCGGTGCCCGAAATCTTCAGAATCCCCGCCTCAAGCCGATCGCGCAATAGGGCCAGCCGGTCAATCGCGCCATCGGCCAGACTCTCCATCGCCAGCTCCGCAGCTTTGCCCATGCCTGCGATGCCGGGAACATTCTCAGTGCCGGCGCGACGGCGTCGCTCGTGGCTGCCGCCAATCAGCAGCGGCTCAACCGGTGTCCCGCGACGAACATACATCGCGCCTACGCCTTTCGGACCATGCATCTTGTGCGCGCTGATGGTGAAAACATGGCACCCGATCCGCCGCACATCGAACTGAACCTTGCCGCCGCCCTGCACGGCATCGATGTGGAAGAAGGCCCCTGCATCCTTAGCGAGCTTTGCAATCTCTTCCACCGGTTGTAGAACCCCGGTTTCGTTATTGGCCAGCATCACGCTGATGAGCCGCGTCTGGGGGCGGATGGCGCCGTGAATGGCCGCAGGGTCGATCAGCCCGTTGGCGAGTGCACCGACAAACGTCGTTTCGACCCCGCGTTCCGCCAAGCGGTCGGCGGCGCGCATCACCGCCGAATGTTCAATTGAGGTGGTGATGAAGTGGTCACCTGCCCGCAGTAGCCCGCAGATGGCCGTATTGTCGCCCTCTGTGCCGCCGGAGTTGAACACGACCTCGGCCTCGCTGCAGTTGAAGAACGCGGCCAGCGTTTCGCGGGCGTGATCCACCGCTGTACGCGCTCGCTGGCCCTGCTGATGGATCGAGGAGGCATTCCCGAAGTGCTCCATCCAGTACGGGCGCATGGCTTCCACCACCTCAGGCAACAGAGGCGTGGTGGCATTCGCGTCCATATAGACATGGGGCAAGGCGTCAGCTCTCCTCTCTAAATTGTACGGGTAATCGAGTTTTGGCGCGAACCGCAACGTGAGCTGGGGGCCGGCGGGCGGATGTCCCTTAAAATGAAAAGAATGCCGGGGAGACCGAGCGGATGAGCAGAAAGTTAGGGGAAAATCAGCCCGCGCATCCTCGCATTTTGATCGTCGGGAACGCCGGCCAGCTTGGCCGCGAGTTGGAGCGCAGCTTTGCCGGCCTTGGGCCCATCACCGGGGTCGATCGCGAACAAGTCGATCTGGCCGACCCGGAACAGACGCGCGCTCTGGTCGCCCGTTTTGAGCCCGGGATTATTCTGAATGCTGCCGCCTACACGGCCGTTGACCGGGCCGAGTCGGAGCCGGAGATCAACTACGACCTCAATGCCGTGGCTCCGCGCATGCTCGCCGAAGAGGCTCGCAAGCGTGGAGCGCTCTTTGTCCACTATTCGACCGACTACGTTTTCAATGGCGAGAAGCCGGGCGCGTGGGTGGAGAGCGATGCGACCGGGCCGCTGAATGCCTACGGCGCGGCAAAGCTTGCCGGGGAACAGGCCGTGGCGAAGGCGGGCGGCAAATATCTCATCTTCCGCACCAGCTGGGTCTACGGGCCACATGGAAACAATTTTCTGCTGACCATGCTGCGGCTGGGACGGGAGCGCGACAAGCTCTCGATTGTGGACGACCAGGTGGGCGCGCCGACGACGTCCATCGCGCTGGCATACGCAACGCGGACTGTTGTGGGCGGCGTCCTCGACGGTCGCTTCGGCGAGACCGGCGAATGGGCCGGACTCTACCACATGACTTGCGGCGGATCGACCTCGTGGTTCGGATTCGCGCAGGCCATCTTTCAGCGCGCCGCGGAGCTGGGAATGTCGAAAGCGCCGGCGCTGACGCCGATTGCGACCAGCGACTATCCCACGCCCGCGGCGCGTCCGCGCAATTCAGTGCTCTCCAACGACAAGCTGCGGACACGCTTCGGCGTCCAGCTCAAGCCCTGGGAGACAACGCTCGAAGAAGTCTTTCAAAGGCTGCGCGAGGCTGGGTAGGCCCGTTCATCGCTCCGGTCTGTTTTTGATCAGGCCCACTCGCCTTCGCGCATCAACGGCTCGACAACGCCGGATGTGGTAATGCCGTCGATATCGAGTTGGCCTGATCCGATCATCCAGTCCACGTGAATCAGGCTTTCGTTAGCGCCGCGGGCTGCGAGCTCATCTTTGGTCAGCTTGTCCCCGCCAATCATGCACGAGCTATAGGACTGGCCCAGCGCAATGTGCGATGCGGCATTCTCATCGAAGAGGGTGTTGAAGAAGATAAGCCCGCTGGCTGCGATGGGCGACGAGTGCGGCACCAGCGCCACCTCGCCCAGCCTCCTTGCGCCGTCGTCGGTTTCGATCAGTTTGCGCAGCACCTCTTCGCCTCTGCTCGCCTTTGCTTCGACGATGCGCCCCCCCTCAAAGCGCACCTGGATGCCTTCAATCATCGTGCCCTGATGCGACAATGGCTTGGTGGCCGTGACGGTGCCGTCGGCGCGGTCCTTGTGCGGGGTGGTGAACACTTCTTCGGTAGGCATGTTGGGGATGCAATATTGGCCGTTTCCGGCAGTCGTCCCGCCCCCCAGCCAAAGATGGCCGTCGGAGAGTCCAAGGCGAAAATCGGTTCCTGGCCCGCGGTATTGGAGCGCCGCATAGCGCTTTCCGTTCAGGCGGGCGGCGCGATGCTGCAAGCCGGCATCATGCGCTTTCCACGCGCTCACCGGGTCGACGGTGTCGATGCGCGTGGTCGAGAAAATTACCTCCCACAGCTTTTCGACCGCCGCATCTGGAGTCTCGTCTGAAAACATGGCCGCCGCCCATGCGGGCGTAGCGCTGGCAACGATAGTCCAGTTGATCTCATGGCGGGTAATCAGCTCAAGAGCGGGGCGGTATGCATGCGACACAGCGCGATTTGCGCGACCCACGCGCCCCGGGTCTTCCTGGGAGAGGAGTGACGGGTCCCCGCCGGTGATCGCCAGCCGCGCTGCGCCGCTTTTGAAGGCCGCGCCCATTCCGTCATAGAGCCACTTGGCCGCGTGGTCGAAGCTCTCATCCCGGGCAAGCCGGTAGCGCATCAACGTTGCTTCATCGTCAGTGAAAAGCGTGGTAACCAGCGAGGCGCCCGCGCGATAGGCCTGCTCGGTAATCGAGCGTGCCAGCGGCAGCGCATCCAGCGAGGCAGTCATAAGGAGTTCCTGGCCAACCTTGAGGCCAAGTCCAACGTTGACGGCCACTTTGGCAAACAGGTCGAGCTTCTGGGCATGGGTCCGTTTTTCCAGATATAGGATTGCTTCGTTCATGGGCTGTTTTCCCGTCCTGTGGGCACGTGATGATAACAGTTTATGACGTCGTGCTTGGGAGATCGATGCCGATCGCATGAGCTTCGCGAAAGCCGATTAGTGCGGCAAAGAGAGCCGTTGCTTAATGTCGGCCATCCGGCTCCAGGGATCGTCCGCAAGCCGCTTTTTCCACCTGGCAAGATCCGAAACCAGGAAGCGGGGCCGTTCCTTCGATTTCAGTTCTTTCCAACTGAGCGGCAGCGCAACCGGCGCGCCTTCACGTGCCCGCGGCGAATAGGGCGCAATCGAAGTTGCGCCGCGCTCGTTTCTCAAATAGTCGAGATAGATTTTTCCCTTGCGCGCCGCCTTGGTCATTTTGGTCAGATAAAGCGACGGCTCGTCGCGTTCCATCTCCTGCGCGAACTGATGTGCGAACTGCTTCACCTCGGCCCATGAATGGTCAGCGCGGATTGGAACCACCACATGCAGCCCGTGGCCGCCAGTGGTCTTCAAAAAGCTTTCCAAACCGATCTTGCTTAAGCGGCGGCGAACCTCGTCTGCCGCCGCTGCCAGCGTCTTCCAAGGGATCGCGTCATCGGGATCGAGATCGAAGACAATCCTATCGGGCTTCTCAAGCGACTCGTTGCGCGAGCCCCATGGATGAATCTCCAGAACGCCCACCTGGGCCAGTTCCACAATCGCCTTGGTAGTCGACAGCGTGATGTAGGGCTCGGGCTTGCCCGTCTTCTTGTCCACGATGTCGATGCTTTCAAGATCGGCGGGAAGCATCTGGTTTGAGTGCTTCTGATAGAAGCATGGCTTGCCGCTTCCTTCCGGACAGCGAACCAGCGTGAGGGGGCGTCCCGCGATGTGCGGCAACATGCGCTCGGAAACGTCGAGATAGTAGCGGGCCAGTTCTTCCTTCGTCAATCCCGTCAAGGTGTCGAGGGTCTTTTCAGGATGCGTAAGACGAATCGGCAACTCGGCTTCGCCGGTAGAAGACTTGGTCGCGATCCGGGCTGCCGCGTAGGTCTTCGACTTGTGTGACGCCGATGCCTTCTCCTTTTTTTGCGAGGAAGCAGCGCTCCCGCCTTGCACGGGATTTTCCCGATGGACTTGGCCAGCCGGCTTGTCTTCCCGCAGGCCTTTGAAAGCAGCCTGTCGAACCAGGTGATCCGCGGTCCATGCGGCGAACGAGATTTGCGCCACCAGTTCGGGACGAACCCAGCGAACGCCGCGCCGGACACTGCGCGGAATCTCATCGAAGGCCGGGCTTTCGCGGATAAGCTTTTCCAGCCGGTCCCGCATCATGCGATGCGTATTCTGCGTAAAGCCCGTGCCGGTGCGTCCTGCATAGACCAACTTGCCCTCGCGATAGTAGCCGAGCAGCAGCGCACCCACGCCGTAGGTTCCATTCGAAGGCAGCGTGAATCCCCCTAGGACCAGCTCCTGTTCCAGATAGCATTTAATTTTCTGCCACGCTCTGCCGCGGCCGGAGGAGTATTTCGCGCGTCCCAGTTTGGAGACAATGCCTTCCGCGCCCAGGTCGCATGCCTTGCTGAAGATGTGCGCGCCATCTCCATCGATGTCTTCGCTCAGGCGAATCGCCTCGCTCTCTCCACCTTCCAGCAGAGCGGTAAGAATCCGCTTCCTTTCCACGAGCGGAAGCCCGCGCAGGTTGCGGCCGTCCAGGTGAAGAATGTCAAAGACAAAATAGGTCAGCTCCTCCTTCGACTTATCCTGAAAGGCCGCCTGCAGGGCGGCGAAGCTGGCCAATCCATCGCTGGTCAGGACTACAACTTCGCCATCCAGCACCGCAGTCTCGGCCGGAAGCGCCGCTACGGCTTCGGCAATCGACTCCATGCGATGGGTCCAGTCGAGCCCCGTGCGGGTCAGCAATTGAACCGGATCCTTCCTCCCCCGATTCAAGCGCGCCTGAATCCTGTAACCGTCCAGCTTTAACTCATGCAGCCAGCCATCTCCCTGTGGCGGCGCCTTGGCGAGCGAAGCTAGCTGCGGGGCGATAAATGCGGGCAATTTCTCTTTTGGCGCATCGCTGATCGCGTCAGCAGTGTCTGGCTTAGCGTTCCTGCGCGATCGGCGCTCAATTGGCTGTGCGCGCCGGGTGGGCTTGCCGACTCCGCGGTTGGTAGTCTTTGCATTTTCGCGTTGAACGGCCTTCGCGTCCACTTCGCCCGAGGTCGAATCCCATACCCGGTCCTGGGCGCGCGCAATCTGGTCCATGCTGCGCCCGCTTGCCACGCTCGACTGGAATTCGTCAGTGACGGGGCGCTGGTTTTCGCCGCGTTCCATTTCGTCATGCTCTTTGATCAGCAACCAGTTAGGCTTACTCTCATTCGCGGCCCGGCCGTTCATGCGCACCAGAACCCAATTGCCTTTCAGCCGTTCGCCATGCAGTGCGAACTTCAGATTGCCCTTCTTCAAACCCTCATCCACATCGACGAGCGGCTCCCACGTCCCGCGGTCCCACAGCATCACCGTGCCGCCGCCATATTGCCCTTTGGGGATGGTTCCTTCAAAGGCGCCGTACTCGACCGGATGGTCCTCGACCTCCACGGCCAGCCGCTTGTCACCGGGGAAGTAGCTCGGGCCTTTGGTCACCGCCCAGCTTTTCAGCACTCCATTCCAGCCCAGCCGGAAATCGTAATGCAGCCGGGTCGCAGCGTGTTTTTGAATCACGAATGGAAGCGCGGCGGGCTCGGTTTTCTTGGCACCTTTTTTGCCTTCAGCTTTGCGATCGGCGCCGCTGGGTTCCGCGGTCGCCTTGAAATCGCGCATGGAGCGATACCGGGCCAGTTGCCGCTGAACTGCCGGCTTCTTCGTGCCGCTCTTCGAGTTCTTGTCCGCTTTAGTCATTGCTCGCATTTCAAGCGGACTTGCGCCGCTTCTCGCCCGTCCCTACGATCTTCAATCCATGCTTTCCGCCGCGCTGGCTTAAGCCTTCATCGGCGCTCGCCCTGGCCACGGGCTTTTTCTGCGGCGGCTCTTTCACGCTCTTGCGCAGCGCATCCATCAGGTCGATCACCTTGCCGCGCGGAGCTTTCTCCTGCTTCTTGAGCGGAATGTGTTTCAGCTTCGCTTCAACCAGCTCATGGATCGCGTCTTCGTACTCGTCGGTAAATTTCTCCGGGGCGAACTTCGCGGTTCTGCGCTTGATCAGCTCTTTGGCCAGCGATAGCTGATCATCATCCACGTCAACGTTCTTGATCTCAGCAAAATACTCGCTCGCATTGCGCAATTCCGCGGCGTAGCGCAGCGTGTATGCCATCATTCCTGTCAGCTTCGAATCGGCGGGAGCCCCGATGGCAATCACATGCTCGCGGCCGCTGAGCGCGATCTTCCCCAGGCCGACCTTTCCCGTCTGTTGCAAGGCCTTCTTCACAACGGCGAACGCGGCCGCCTGCTTTTCGTTTTCCGGCAGAACGAAGTACGGCTTCTCGAAGAATGCCGGGCTCACCTCGTCGATGCCGACAAACTGCTGCACCTCGATGGTGTGCTGGGACTCGACGCGCAATTGCTTGAGTTCTTCCGGTTCTATCTGGACGTACTCCCCTTTGCTGTATTCGTATCCCATCACGATATCGTCTTTCTCAACCCGCTCCTCGTCTGAGGAAGAAACCTTCTGATGGCGTATCCGGTCGCCGCTCTTGCGGCTGAGCTGGTGAAAGTGAATATCGCTTTTCGCCTCGGTGGCTGGGATCAACTTGACCCCGAACGACACCAGCGAAATTTGGATTTGACCTGACCAGTATGGACGCGCCATATCGTAAATCTCCCTTGATCAATCAGTTGGATACTCCGCACACTCGCAAAGTTGCCCTTGCCGCGCACATGGGAAGACATCGATTCGAATTCGCGTGAGATTTCAAGGAAGCGCTTTATGGGATGACGGGCCGGCAACCGCGAGACAGGAAACTCCGCCACGCCAGGCAGCGTCCTAGTCGGTTAGCGAGCAATTTGGGATTAAGGAGGGTGCAGATGCGGAATGCGTCCGATGTGCTGGTGGAGCGGCTGATCGCCTGGGGCGTTGATACCATCTTTGGTCTTCCTGGCGACGGCATCAACGGCGCCTTCGAGGCGCTGCGAAAAGAGAAGGATCGAATTCGATTCATCCATGTGCGCCACGAGGAGTCGGCGGCCTTCGCGGCCTGCGCTTATGCCAAGTTCACCGGCCGGTTGGGCGTCTGCATCGCCACCTCGGGGCCGGGCGGAATTCATCTGCTCAACGGTCTTTATGACGCTAAACTCGACGGCGCGCCGGTGCTGGCGATCACCGGCCTGCAGCACTCCGATCTCATCGGCACCTTCACGCAGCAGGATGTCGCGCTGGACAAGACATTTGTCGACGTCGCCGCCTACAACGAACGCATCATGAACGGGGCGCACATGGAAGCGTTAGCCGATCTTGCCATTCGAACGGCGCTGGGCAGAAGATGCGTTGTGCACATCACCATCCCCGTCGATGTGCAGGTGCAGAGCATCGCCAAGGATCGCTCCGAGCGAAATCCCATTCATCACACGTCGACGGCCGAGCCTTATGCGGCTCACATACCGGCGCAGCCGGATCTCGAGCACGCCGCCGACATTCTGAATCGCGGCAAGCGGGTTGTGATTCTGGCCGGCGCAGGGGCCCTCAACGCAACCTCTGAACTTGAGCAAATGGCCGAGCGGCTGGGCGCGCCCATCGTCAAATCGTTGCTGGGCAAAGCGGCTGTTGCAGACGACAGTCCCTATACCTCGGGCGGCATCGGCCTGCTCGGCACCGAACCCTCACAGGATGCGCTGGAGCAGTGCGACACGCTCTTCATGGTCGGCACGTCTTTTCCTTATACTGAGTTCCTCCCCAAGCCGGGTAGCGTGAAGTGCGTGCAGATTGACATGGATGTGCAGCGGATCGCCCTGCGGCATCCGGTCAATGTGGGCCTTGTCGGGGATTCCCAATTGTGCCTGCGCGCGCTGCTCCCATTGATCGAGGAGCATGACCATAAATTTCTTTCGCGTATGCAGCGCGGCAAGCGCGAGTGGGAGAAGAGCATTGAAGCGCAGGGCACCCGCGGCGACAAGCCGATGAAGCCCCAGGTGGTGGGATGGGAGCTTGGCAAGCGCATCCCGGCAAATGCCATTGTCGTCTCCGACTCCGGAACGGTAACTACCTGGTGGGCGCGTTTCGTGCCGGCGCGCGCGGGACAGAAGCATAGCTGCAGCGGTAACCTGGCCAGCATGGCGTGCGCACTGCCGTACGCAATCGCGGGGGCGGTTGCTTATCCCGACCGCCCCGTCTATTGCATGATCGGAGACGGTGGGCTCTCGATGCTGATGGGCGAGCTGATCACCATCGCGGCCTATAAACTCAACATCAAAATCATTGTCATCAAGAACGATACGCTCGGGCAAATCAAGTGGGAGCAGATGGTTTTCCTGGGCAATCCGGAGTACGGCTGCGATCTTTATCCGGCTGATTATGCCGCCATCGCGCGCGGTTGCGGCCTGAGAGCCTTGCGCATCGACGACCCGGCAGCGTGTGGTGCGCAACTGGATGACGCGCTCGCGGAAGATGGAGCCGTGCTGATCGAAGCGGTGGTCGATCAATTCACGCCGCCGATGCCGGCCAAGGTGAAGCCTTCGCAGATCGCGCTCTTTGCTGAATCTCTGCTGCGCGGAGAGCCGCATCGCGGCAAAATCGCGCTGACGGCTTTCAGCGATTCTGTGCGGGAACTCATTTAACCGGGCTTGTAATTCACGGCGGAGTGTCGAACCTTGGTGATTCTGGTGTTGAATCCCGGCGGCAACTCTCTGAAGGCTGAGCTGGTTCGGACGGAGCCGTCGCAGAGTCACGCCTCCGACGGCAAGATGCTCGTCAGCTTGGCGTCGAAGAGGGCCTGGAGATCGCGCATGAATGCTGCCAGTCCCTCGCGAGGGATTCATGGTTGTCCCCGATCGTTGGTCTGGATGGCTGCGCTCCAACAGTATCCCCCTTGCCGCATCGAAAGCTATACTCTGGATTTGCGGCCCCTCGCCGCTGCCGGCGTCCCCACTGATCGAGCGCCGAAGGAGCCATGCAGACCATTAACGTCATCACCACCGGAGGAACCATCGAGAAGGCCTACTCCGAGCAATCCGGCGCTGTGCTGAACACCGCCAGCAAGATCGGCCAGTACCTCAAGCTGCTGCGTCTTCCCGACTGCGATGTCAGAGTCATTCCCATGATGAACAAGGACAGCCTGGAGATGACCGAGGAAGATCGAGCCGGGTTGGTTGCGAAGATCGCCGAATTGATTCCTTCCGGTTATCCCATTGTCATCACACACGGCACCGATACCATGGTCGAAACGGGGCTCTACATCGAGAAGACATTTCCCGACTTGAGCCTGCCGGTGATCCTCACCGGTGCCATGTCCCCCTTGGGATTTGAGAAGAGCGACGGACTGCAGAACCTGACCGAGAGCCTTTTTGCTGCACGCCTGCTCGGTCCCGGAGTCGTTGTGGTGATCCATGGCCAGTTATTTCCCGTCGCTCATGTGCGCAAAGACAGGGAACTGGGAACATTTGTTCGGACGCAATAAAGCTGCGGAACGCGGAGGTCGGGCAATGAAGGCGCTGGTCAAGAGCAAGGCTGAGCCGGGACTTTGGCTCGAAGATATTCCGGAGCCGGAGATCGGCATCAACGACGTGCTGGTGCGGGTGCGCTACACCGGTATCTGCGGCACCGACGTGCATATCTACGACTGGGATGAATGGGCGCAAAGCACGATTCGCGTGCCCATGGCCATCGGCCACGAGTTCGTGGGCGAAGTCGTCGTAGTGGGCTCCAACGTCAACGACTTCTTTGCCGGCGACATTGTCAGCGGCGAGGGCCACGTGGTGTGCGGGCGATGCCGCAACTGCCTTGCCGGCCGTCGTCACCTGTGCGCATCTACTCAAGGTGTGGGCGTCAATCGGCCGGGAGCTTTTGCCGAATTCATCTCGCTTCCCATGACCAACATCTGGCGGCACAATCCTGGGGTCAACCAGGAGGTCGCGGCAATCTTCGATCCCTTCGGCAACGCGGTTCACACCGCGCTTTCGTTTCCGGTGCTCGGCGAAGACGTGCTCATCACCGGGGCGGGGCCGATCGGCATCATGGCGATTCCGGTGGTGCGCCACGCCGGCGCGCGCAAAATCGTCATCACCGATCTCAATCCATTCCGACTTGAGTTGGCCCGCAAAATGGGCGCCACCCTGGCCGTCAATCCCGGCGAAATTTCGCTGAAGCAAGTGCAAAAACAACTCGGCATGATGGAAGGTTTCGACGTTGGCCTCGAGATGTCCGGCAGCACGCGGGCCTTGAGCGACATGATCGCCAACATGAGCCACGGCGGCAAAATCGCCATCCTCGGCATTCCGTCAAAAGAGACAGCGATGGACTGGCGCCAGGTCATCTTCAACATGCTCACCATCAAGGGCATCTATGGGCGCGAGATGTACGAGACCTGGTACAAAATGTCGGTGATGCTGGAGTCAGGCGTCGACATCTCGCCGGTCATCACGCACCGCTTTGCCTACAGCGACTATGAGCTGGGCTTCCAGGCCATGAAGTCCGGCGAAGCCGGCAAGGTCGTGCTTGACTGGACCGGCTGCACCTAGCGGCCGTTGAAAATGCTTGGCCGAACACCGCCTGCTACTCGCGCTCCGATGCCTTGTCGGTGCGGAACATGGCGGGCGCCCCATCCATCGAGCGCCTTTTGCTCGATGGGTGGGAGACCACCAAGGCCGGGTGCCCCACCCATCGACCGCCTTTTGCTCGATGGGTGGGAGACCACCAAGGCCAACCGTTCGCCCGGGTGCCCCATCCATCGAGCGCCTTTTGCTCGATGGGTGGGAGACCACCAAGGCCAACCGTTCGCCTTCGCAACTCCGCCTGCTACTCGCGCTCCGATGCCTTGTCGGTGCGAAACATGGCAATGGCCTCGATCTCGATCAGCAATTCAGGTCGGCATAGAATGGCCTGAATCCCGGTCGATGCCGGCAGCGGATCAAGCCCCTGCTCCTTGAAGAACGCGGTCCGCTCTTCGTTGAATGCCTCGTAGTCGCGCTCGATATCGCGCAGGTAGCAGGTAGTGCGCACAATGTCGTGCCACGTGCACCCCTCGCTCTCCAGCAGGCCGGTAATGTTGGCAAGCGTGCGCTGCATCTGGGCGCGAAAATCACCGGCATGAACGCTGACGCCGCGCTCATCGATGGAGGCGGTGCCGGAGATGAGCAGAATCGTCAATCCATTCAGATCGATGCGCATGCCGCGCGAAAACGAGCTCGGCTTGGCGTAGGCGTACGCCTCGTTGAGAACTCCGTGATTGGTCATGGCGCGCTTCTCGATCGGCGCGTGCGCGATGGTCTCCAGAATTTCAGAAAATGCAATCATGATGATGGCTCCTTAGGGTTGTTGAATGAAGTGTAAAAACTGTTTCGTCCTGTGCAGGATTGCTCATCGCGTCTTCAGGTATTCGATCAAGTCGTTGAGCTCATCCTTGGTTAAATCGTTGGTCCGGCCATGCTGGTCATGGGGATTGAATACGGTCCATATCTCCTCCAGCGTTTTGGCCGATCCATCGTGCAGATAGGGCTGCGTCAGCGCGATGTTGGTTAATTGCGGCGTGTCGAGCATGCCCGAGTTGTCAGTCGGCTTCCGCGTGCCCACATCGAAAGACTTCTGGCTGGTGCCCTTGGCGCCGCTGTGGCAATAGGAGCAGCGATTGGCCAAAGGAATTGGTCTACCAAACTTATCCACATCGCGTTCGAAAAGCGCCTTGCCGCGCTCCACCGCCGGGGTCAGGCTGCCGTCCGGCTGGCGCTGTCGATTGGGCCGCAAGGGGATTCCTAATACGTAGACCACAAGATCGGTCAGAGTCAGATCGTCATACTGCTCCGAGCGCCAGAAATATTTCTCGGTGCGCGGTCCGCACTCGGTGGGAAGGTTTGGATTGCCGCCATTCCACTTGAACGGTTCTGTGCCGCGCAGGTCTTCGAGCAGCCGGTTGTCGACGATGTCGCGGCCAAAACCGTCAGGCTCCAGGTCCCAGGTAAGGCCGTCGAAGCTGGAATCGATGTGGCAGCTGGCGCAGCCGATCTGGCCCTGAAAGGAGTAGCGGGCGGTGTAGAAGGTCTGCTCGCCGTGGCGGAGAACCGAAATCTCCGCGGGAGACGCGAGCTGAATGGTCTTTGCGACCCGGTTGCTGCGGGTGTCGATGACGCTGATGGTATCGTCGAGGCGATTGGCAACCAGCAGGCTGCGGCCATCGCGGGTGAAAGCCACGCCGCGCGGATCGCGGCCGACCGAGATCCGGGCGATCACGTAGTTGGCGCTGGCGGCAAGGTCCGAGGCCAGGGGACCCGGATGCGCGCGCACGAAGCGCAGCAGCCGTGGCACGTCGAGAACCGTTACCGACTCGGAGCCTTCGCTGGTGACGTAGATCTTCGACTTGTCGGGTGCCACGGCTACGCCGAACGGCCGCGCCGCATAACGCTCCAGCTCATCGAGCGGCACTTCGGCGGGATGGCCGACATCGGCGCCAAACAGCGTAAGCGTGTCGGCAAATGCGCCGCCGTGCTCGAGGTGCGCCAGGGGGACGAGGTTCTTGGGATGCAGTTCGGCAACCACGCCCAGGCGGCCATCGGAAGAAAAGGCGACGTGAAAACCGTGGGCGATATCTTTGAGAGGAATGCGATCGACAACCGACGCGCGCGCCGCATCGACCACCGTGATCTCCGACTGTGGCGGGACGCGATTTCCATTCAAAGTGGATCCGCGCGGAGGGTTGGGATAAACATGGGTGACGTAAAGCCGCGCGCCGTCGGGAGAAGGAGTGATGTAACTGGCGCCGCGGCCGGCGGGCAAGCGGGCCTGTTCTTCGCCGGTCGCAGCATCGAGCACGGCCACATCGCTGGAGATGCGATTGGCGACGAACAGCCGCTTGCCGGCGCGATCTTCTTGAACGCCGGATGGCTCCGCGCCGACCGGCCAGGTGTTCACCACCTGCAGCGTGCGCGTGTCAATGACCGACAGCGTGTCGTCCCATGTATTTGTCACAAACAGCCGCCAACCATCGGGCGACAGGGAAAAGCTCCGTGGCAGGTGGCCGACAGCAATGTTCCGGATCACCGAGTCGTCGGCGGCGTTGAGCACACGCACTTCGTCGCTGCCCTGGCACAGAACATACAGGCGCAAACCATCGGGCGAAAAAATCATTTCCACCGGCGAGGCATAGATGAGATGCTCGCCGGTGCGGAGCGCTCCCGTGGTCGCAGCCGCATTTCCACTGCCGCATGCAAAAACGGCGATCAGCATTGCAGCAACGGGCACCACAGCCAGCGCGGCGGCAATTCGAAATTGCGGGAACGTCATCGGACCGTCTCCATGGCCCGAATCTCCGGAGCGAGTTCGCGGTCCAAAGAATGTTCGCGCAGCGCAATCCACGGCTTGAGCTCGGCCATCATGCCGTCGAACTCCGCAAAGTCCAGCGACTGCTCACCGTCGCTCCATGCCCTGTCCGGATCGGGATGCACCTCGACGATCATTCCGTCCGCGCCCGCGGCTACACCGATACGCGCCAGCGCGGGAACCAGGTCACGGCAACCGGCGGCGTGGCTCGGGTCGGCAATCACCGGCAGATGCGAAATCTGTTTCAGAAGCGCGATCGCAGCGGCGTCGAACGTGTTGCGCATCGCGGTCTCAAAGGTGCGGATACCGCGTTCGCACAAAATAACGTTGGGGTTGCCATTATCGAGGATGAACTGCGCCGCGCGCAGGAAATCGAGCACCGTGGCCACCATGCCGCGCTTCAGCAGGATGGGACGACCGGAGCGGGCTGCCGCTTCAAGCAGCGTGTAGTTCTCCATGCTACGCGAGCCGATCTGCAGGATATCGGCGTATTCGGCCACCAGCGGAACGTCGCCCTCCGCCATCACCTCGGTCGCTACTGCCAGGCCGCACTCCTGGCGCGCCCTCGCCAGCAGCTTCAGCCCTTCGAGGCCAAGTCCTTGAAATGCATAGGGAGAACTGCGCGGCTTGAATGCGCCGCCGCGAAGGATACGCGCGCCACGGCTCGCCACATGATGGGCGATAGCCATCAACTGCGGTTCGGATTCTACCGAGCAGGGCCCCGCGATGGTGACGAATTGGTCCCCACCGATCTCGAAGTCCAGCACCGGCACGAGCGTCGGACGGCGTCGTGCGCTGGCGAGGACATCAGGTGTCTCGGCAAATCGTTCTTGCCAACTTACGCGCACCCTGTGCGCTCCATTCCGGGGAAGAAGCTACAGGGTACCGCTATCTGCAACGCCGCGCCTCCATCGAAAGGTTGAGGCCGCGGCCGTTCCAGCCGGTTACGCCAGCGCCATGGGAGGGGGACGGTAGCCGAAGGCGGCGTCCAAAATCGATGCGATGCCCAGTGCCGTCTCGTCCTCGAACGGCCGCGCCACAATCTGCACTCCGATGGGCAGCCCCTCGGGCGAACTTCCCACAGGCACCGCCGCAGCCGGGGCCGCCAGCAGGTTGAACCACTGCGTGTGCCGCACTGCGTCAAGGTAGCTGACAGTTGTTCCTTCGATCGTCCAAGCCCGCTCACCGTGGCGAAACGCGGGAATGCTGGCCACCGGGCAGATCAGGACGGGGAACCTGCTCATCTCGGCAAGCGTCCTGGCGCGCAGTAGATCCATCTCCGCCCAGATTCCCAGCAACTCCTCAGTCTTCAGCGGCGGTACGGATCTCGCGATGCCAAGAAACTCGTTGAAGATGGGGCTCAACTGCTCTTCGCGTCCGGCAATCTCCGGCGCGTAGAACATGGCTCCGCACTGGACGAAAAACTTCCACCACAGCCTGCGCAATAGCTCCAACTCCGCCAGCCTGAACGGCTCCACGCGAAACCCCGCGTCGCGCAGGGCAAAGGCTGCCGCATACACCGCGGTGCGGGTTTCCCGAGTCACCGGAACCAGCCCGTCGTCCTCGAAAAATCCAATCGTGTTGGTCCGCAAATCGTCGCCGCCCGGTTCACGCAACGCTACCGGCGGGCTGACGGGGTCGTTCGGGTCTTGTCCGCTGAGCGTGCGAAAGAGAAGCGCGACATCTTCCATGGTGCGAGCCATCGGCCCGATCGCGCCCAGGGTCGAAAACGGTCCCACACACGGCGGCAAATGTCCGCGGCCTGGAATCCGCCCCGGCGTTGGTTTCAGCGAACAAATTCCCGTAAAGTGCGCTGGCACACGAACCGAGCCGCCGCTGTCCGAGCCAAGCCCGGCGGCCGAAAGTCCCGCTGCAATCGCCGCCGACTCGCCCCCGCTCGATCCGCCCGGCGTGCGCTCCAGATCCCACGGATTGCGCGTGCGTCCATGGAGCAGGTTTGCGGTTTCGTACGCCATCAGGAATTCGGGGCAGTTGGTGGTGCCCAGGATCAACGCGCCCGCAGCCCTCAATCGCGCTACTACGACCGCGTCTTCCGCCGGCACATCGCTCTTATGCAGCAGACTGCCGATCTCGCAGCGGTAGCCTGCGGTGGCAATCGAAGACTTGACCGTAACCGGAAGCCCATGCAGCGGGCCGCGCTGGCTATGAGGCGCTTGATCCATCCGCTCAGCCTGCGCGCGAACCCGATCCGCGTCAAAATCCGCGAAGACATTCAACTCCGGATTCAGACGTTCGATCTGCCGGATATGCGCCTCGGCCAGTTCGACCGCCGAAACCCGTCCGCCGCGCAAAAGGTCAAGTTGTTTTACCGCCGGCGCAAGCACAAGATCGTTCAAGGCTGATTCACCGACGGCAATGCAGGCGCCCGGTCGTCTTGCGGGGTCGAGGGCAACAGCTGATAACTGAAACGGTAGGAATGCACCTGATCGCCGGAATCGAACCGATCGTTCCAATTCAACTGGTAATCGAGCGCGGCCGCATCGTCGGGGAATTTTTCGCCTGCGGGATAAGGATAGGTGCTCATGCCGTGGAACGGCATCTGCGCCACGGTGAAGGGTGACGCGTCCCACCAGTCCATATCCTTCACAAAGCCGTTGGCGTAGAAAAAGTAGTCGCGCTTCCAGTGCGCGGGCAGCGCCGGCAGCTCTGCGGTGTCGAACTCCGCGGCAATCTCTTCCCCGCTGCCGAAGACGGCAAACCGGTTATCGATGCCGGTCACCAGCGCCGTCACGTCGCCCAGTCGAGTGTAGTTTCCGCGCTCATGCTGGAAGGGTCCGGTGAGGCTCACGCGGCTGTAGTCGTAATCGAGATCGCCCGGGCTGGGGAGATCGATCTGCGTCGGATAGCCCCTGAAATGAAGCGTGGCGTTCGCCAGCGGAGCCTCCGTGGACCGCGCCTCCGCTCCCGTGCTCTGGTCGATCAGCACCTGGTCCCAATAGATTTGCAGGTTGGTCGCCAGCCGAATGCGCCGCGTCCCCGCAGGAAGCTTGCCGGTCAGGTCGACCACGATCGTGCGCTCCTGGCCTGCTGGAAAACCTGCTTCGCCGGGAATGCGCTGCCACTGGCCATTTGGCAGTTGCGCCTCGACGTAAGGCGAGATCGGCTTCACCCCCGCCTGCCACGCTGCATAGAGCGAGGTCGCGCTGAAGTAGTTCACATAGCCGGTCATCAACAAGCGCAGCGGAGCGTCAGTCTTAATATCGCCCAAATCGAGGGTCAGATTGTGAAGATGAGCGAAGCCGTCATACGGCAACGCCGTGAAGCCGCTGGCAAACTGGTGATCGCTGCGACTGAGCAGGTCGAGCACGTCCTTTCCCTCGCCGTCCCACGCACCACGAGGGAGATGCGCAGCCGACGCGGCCACAACCTTCCCCGAAGCGAACGGCGGATCATCAAGGAACCGCTCATCGGGATTCACTTCCATGTTTTCCGGATGATCCACCGCAATCAGCCGCAACTGGTCGATGTAGTTGACCTCCTCCATCGGCTCCATGAAACGCAGGCTCACCTTGCCGTCAACCGGCGCAACATCGGCGCCTTCGACCTTGATCCATTCCCCCGGGTTAGGTATGTTGCGGCGCGTGGGCGTAAACCAGTGGCCCACCACCGCCGCGCCAATCACGTCTGTCACAAACTTGTATTTGTGGCCGTCCCAGGCAAACAGCACGGGGCACGAGCTGCCTCGTCGGTCGGCCTCCTTCATCGCAATCACCGGCCCGCGCGGCAGATCGACCTCGTCCTGCAGAACCCCGGTGGGCCACAGGATTCTCAGCAAATCGATGTTGTCGGCGTCGCCCAAGCCCACCATGATCTGCGGCGGAGCCTGCGTCTGATAGCCCGACGCGCCGGCCAGCTCCCACTTCTGCCACAGCCCATTGGCAAACACCTCCACCTTCACCCCCAGCGCCGTCTTGTTATCGGCGTAACCGGTGAGGTCCAGGCGCACCGAGTGATTCTTGTTGGCGCCCACATTGCGCAACAGCACCGGCGGAGCATTCCACTGCGTCACAATCAAATCGGCCGCGCCGTCGCCATCCACGTCCGCGGCAATCAGTCCACGCGGCGATTGCAACTTCACCTTATCCAGTCCCAGGGCGTGACTCACGTCTTCAAAGCTTCCGTCGCCGCGATTGCGAAAAACTCGCACACCCGCGCCCTGTGCCGTCTCCACAATCGCTGCCAGGTCAATCCATCCATCGTTATCGATGTCAATCGGTGTAAGGCCCCATCCCCGCGTGGCTCCATGCAGAGGCAACTCCACTTGTTCGAACCGCCGCCCCACATGATTTGGGCCCCCGACGTTGCGCCACAAGGTGAGCCCCGGAGCGCCGGCATGAGTGACGGCAATGTCCATCCACCCGTCCTTGTTGTAGTCCAGCACCGAGATGCCGGTAGTCGGCGGCAACTTCGCAGTGTCGTAAAGCGGCTGTGTCGGATACTTTCCCTCGCGAGGATTCACATAGAGCAGCGGCGAGGGTCCGTCGCCGGTTACAGCAAGGTCGACCGCGCGATCGTTGTTGAAGTCGGTCAGAATCGCCGCCGCCGTCTTGCCGTTTCCGCCCAATCCGGTTGGCTCGGTCCACTCGGTAAACGCCTTGTTGCCGTCGTTGCGCCACAGCACGTTAGGCGCGCCGCCTGCTTGCAGCGGCTCTCCCGTCAGCAGCAGGTCCAGGTCGCCGTCGTGGTCATAGTCGACAAACGTAATTCCGCTCGGCTTGTTCCTCGCAGCCAGGCCGGCCTCGGCCGTCACATCCTGAAATTTTCCTTTGCCGAGATTGCGGAACAGCAGCACCGCGTCGTCCAGCGCGACAGCCAGGTCGTTCAACCCGTCGCCATCGTAATCGCCCACCGCGCAAGCCACGGCATATCCGCTCGCCTTCAGCCCCGCTGCCTGGGAATCCAACTCCTCAAAACTTCCATCGTCCCGCTGATGCAACACGCGAATGGCCTGCGCTCCCGACTGCATCAGCACCAGGTCGGCCTTCCCGGAACCGGCCACATCCAGCATGCAGGCCCCGCCTGTGGTTGTGGAGGGCGAGCTCCCCTTCGAATCCGTAGCCACAAGCGGCCTCGCCTCAAGCAGCACCGGAATCATGGCGCGCGGCATCGCCGTTGGCTCTTCGACTGTCGTCGCCGTCGAGTAGTGTCCCTGTTCGCCGTACGATAATCCGATAGGTGACGAAATCTTGGTGCTGGAGAGATGCTGGAAGCGCTTGAAGTGCTCTCTCGCTTCGTCCGTACGGCCCGCGCGCTGCAGCGACCGGGCCAGTCCAAACTCCGCGGACGCGTGCAGCGGATTCACCGCCAGAGCATGGTTGAAAGCTTCGATGGCTTTGTCGTACTGCTTCATCTCCTGATAACAGGCGCCCTCGAAGTAATACGAGTCCGCATCGCGCGGATCGTACTTCACCGCCTGCTGAAAGCTGGCCAGCGCGCCGTCGAGACTGTTCTCGGCGTGTTGCGCCAGGCCAAGGTTGTACCACGCCTGCGCGCTCCTCTCGTCCAAAACGAGGGCGGCACGAAGGGCCTTTTCGGCCTCTTCGAGCTTCTGCAAGGTCAGCAAGGCGATCCCTTCATTGATCTCGGCCTGGGCCAGCTTCGGCTCTTTCTTAACGGCCGCGCTGAACGACTCCGCGGCGCGCTCGGTAAACTGCTGTCCCATTTGCGCCACGCCGCGATTATTCAGCCGCACCGCCTCGTCATCGTAACGCGTTTGCGCCCCGCCAATCAGAGCCATTCCCCCGAAAAGCATCAACGCGAAGGTCGCGCACTTCCTCATCATTCTCATCCCCACTCGCGCCAATCTGCTTATCACCGCTGAACCATCCAGTGTACGTGACCGCGTAAAGGAATGCCCAGGCGCCGTGCACAACTCACTTCGACCGGCGCAAAGATTCAGGCCCGTTCCGCATCACCGGGCGCACAACCCGGCGCACACTTGCGCCAAGGCGCGCCATCCCTTCCGTTGGGGTACAGCGCGCGTTATCTCCTGGTCTTGTCGCGGCCTGATCGCAGGTAGGCGATCAGGTCATTGCGTTCCGCCGGCTCCAGAATGTCGCCGAACTCCGGCATCACTTTGCTGCCGTAGACGTCGGCCACCGACTGCGAGTAAGCGCTCCATTGAAGGGGGAAGCATCGCCCAGTCGTTCTACGGAACCCGGGCCATAACCGATATCACGTATTGGGTGAGCATAAATCTGCGCCCCAGGTTGTAGACGGGCGGCAAACGCCCTGACGAGCCGATCCTGACTGGGTTGAAAGCCTTATCAACCGAAAGTTGGTTGTTCGATTCAGAAAGTCTCTGTCATGCTCAGTTGGCTTCTTCCCCTGAAGCCCCGGAGGTTCTGATGCCGCGCATGCCGATTTTTGTGCTGAGTCTTCTCGCCTGCTGTATATCCATGTCGGCGCAGGACAGCTTCACCGCCCGATGGGCACAACGCGCCACGGATACGCAGAACAAGCAGCCAGCCTGGCCTCCGCCGCTGGTGACTACTTATGTTGGGCTGATCGAGGTAGGCCGCGCCGATTTCATTCGCCAGACAGCTTCAAACCATGTCCAGACCTGGAACCTGGACGGCGGAAAAGGGCTTAACCTGGTTCCGTTCGCGAACACTGAGGTGGACACGAATCTGCCTGGATTCTTCGAACACAGCTCGCCGAAAGTGGTTGATGGAGCGGGCGACATGTCATTCGTGTTGAAATATCGCTTTCTCGCCGGCAACGCGCGGCACGGCAGTTATGTGGCCAGCGCGTTCCTCTCTTCGACCATTCCGACCGGTAGCTACAAGAACGGCGCCGCGGACGCCACGGTGGGGCCGAACATCGGGCTCGGCAAAGGCTTTGGCTGGTTTGACGTGCAGACCACGCTGGGCGCTTCACTCCCCGTAGAGGACACGCTGAAGCTCGGCCGCACGATCACCTGGAATACCGCCGCGCAGGCTCACTTCGCGAAGTATTTCTGGCCCGAGGTCGAGCTCAATTCCAGCTTTTTCAAAGGCGGCGCGAACGACGGCAAGAGCCAGGTCTTTGCCACTCCCGGACTGCTTGTCGCCCGCAGGCTTCGCCCCGAGCAGCCGCGCAGCCGCCTTGCCGTATGCGCCGGCGTGGGCGAGCAAATCGCGACCAGCAGGCTCCACAGCTACAACCACGCCATCGCGGTCACGACGCGATTCCTCTTTTAGTCTCCCACCGTCGTTGCCGACCCACGGGGGTTGAAACTGCGCCCCATCGAGCGTTTTTTTGCTCGATGGGTGGGAGGCCACAAAGGCCAACTCGCCAACAAACTTGGCTGGACCAGGTCCCGGGTTCCCAGGAACAGATCCCTGTTCCTGGGGTGAAGACCGGGATTTTCAGACCTGGGGAGCCACAATCCAGAAGCGCGTCGCCCCAGCCGAGACCTGGGTTGAGAGCGGTCCAGGCTCGCGCTCGCCGAAAAGGGCTTTATTCCTTGCCCACTTTGTATGGGATTCCAAAGCGCCCGATCTGGATCATTCCCTTTTCGCCCGGAGGCCAGATGTGCAGGCTCTCCACACGAGTGGCGCCGGCGATCCAGTGCGCTTGCGCGGTTCCCAGCAATGCTCCCGTGGCGGCCACGTTGAAGTGAACGTTGAGTTCATCGTGGCCGCCGGACCGCGTCCACCCCAGCGCATACTCGCCGGGCTTGAGATCGATGCCGCCGACCCGGATCGGGGCCTGAATCAGCAGGAAGTGGGAGTACTTTCCATCGGCCGAGTAGCCGGCGGTCAGCAGCACCACCCCCGCAATGAAGTGGCCGTTCGCATCCACTATGCCCGATGCGGTTCGCATCTCGGTTTCGATATGCTCGTTTCCGACCACCGCGCGCGCCGGCAGCACCGACGCCAGTTCCGAGTCCGAAGCCTGCCGCCACGATGTGTCCTGCGCCCGCAGCCCTGCCAGACCGAGCGCCAGGAAAATCCCGATCCAAAATGCGTTCCTCATGATTCTCCCGCTTACGATTGCGGTTTGCGCAGCGATTCGAAAGGCACGATTCCGCGTCGGATCGCCGCCGTAGCCGCCTGCGTCCGGTCTGTAACGCCCAGTTTGCTCAGCAGGCTGTTGATGTGCGTCTTCACCGTCGCCTCTGAAATCTCCAGCTCGGTTCCGATCTCCTTGTTGCTCTTGCCCTGAACAATCTGCTCCAGCACATCCAGTTCCCGCACCGTCAGGTCCTCGGTGCCCATCCGCTCGGCCAGCTTTTCCGCGATGGCCGGAGGAATATGCGACTTCCCTGCATGGACGGCGCGAATGGTGGCCACCAGCTCGTCGGTGGTCATTCCCTTCAGCAGGTAGGCCCTGGCGCCAGCCTTCAGCGCGCGATAAATGTCTTCATCGCCGTCATAGGTGGTGAGAACAACGAAGCGCGCCTGCGGCGATTCGGAACGGACGCGCAGGATGACGTCAACCCCGCTCATGCGAGGCAGGCGCAGATCGATCAACGTAACGTCGGGCTGATGTTCGCGAAACCTGGCAATGGCCTCGGCGCCATCGGCGGCCTCGCCCACCACTTCCATGCCATCAATCACCTTGAGCAGACTCACCAGCCCCTGGCGCACAACGTGATGGTCTTCGACAACCAGCACGCGAATCGGTCCCTTGATCAATGGGTATCTCCCGTCTGTTCCCGCGTAACACGCGGCGCCGGTGCACTGAGCCTCACCGCGGTGCCCTCGCCGGCCGCGCTTGTCACTTCCAGCCGTCCGCCGATCGCCGCGGCGCGCTCTCGCATTCCCGTCAGCCCAAAATGCCCGCTCTGGGGTTCGCCCGCGATCGCGCCCCCACGTCCATCGTCGCGAACTTCCAGCGCAATTGTTTCCGGTCCATATTCCAGTTGCACCAGCAGGTGTCTGGCTCCCGCATGCTTCTTCACATTATGGATTGCTTCCTGGCCGACGCGGAGCAATTCAAGTTCGGTCTCCGGCCTCAGCGGCCGGTACGCGCCAAAGACGCTGAACTCGGCCTCGATGCCTCCGTTTCCCGCAGCCTCCACGATCCGGCGGAGCTTTACAGGCAGTGTAGTCTCTCTCGAGTCCTGCGTGCGCAGCGCCCAGATCGACTGCCGCGCGTCCGCCAGCCCCTCGCGCACATGCGATCGGGTCAAATCAAGCTGCCTTGCGGATTCATCCAGCTTGCGCATCCGCAGTAACTCCGCCAGCACCTCCAGGTGCGCCGAAATCCCCACGTAGCCCTGCGCCAGCGTGTCGTGAATCTCGCGGGCAATTCGGCTGCGTTCGCCCAGCACTGCCTTGAACTCGCCTTCCGCGTGGCGCAATCGCTGCTTCATCAACAGCACCACGCCTGAGGCGATGATCGCAAGCAGCAGCGCATAAAACCATATTGTCTGATAGAAACGAGGCTCCAGTTCGAAGCCCACCGACGCCCCGGTCGTGTTCCAGATGCCGTCATTGTTCGCGGCCTGAACGCGAAACGTGTACTTTCCCGGCGGAATGTTGGTGTAATAGGCAGTCCGCCGCGAACCTGCTTCGGTCCAGTTGTGGTCGAACCCTTCCAGCATGTAGCGGTAGCGCACCTTCTGCGGTGCGACGAAGCTCAATCCTGCGTAATCGAATTCGAAGTGTACTCGTCCTGCCGGCAAGCTCAGCCGAGGCTCTGCCGCGCGCAGCGCTTGGTCGAGGTCGTCAACCGAGAATCGCTCCAACTCCACCGGCGGAGGAAGCATGTTGATGGAAAAATGGGTCGGGTCAACCTCCACCAGCCCCTTCGGCGAGGCAAACCACAAGTGCCCATCGCGCGAGCGCCAGGCTGACGGATGGCTGTTTGAAGCCATCTCCCGGCTGCGCAGCCCGTCGGCGGCGCCAAACTCGATCCAGTTCGCGCACACGGGGCCGCTGCGCTCCGCACCCGGCAACTTTTCGTCACAACGCGCGATCCCATCCCCGGTCGCAAACCAGAGGTGCCCTTCGCCGTCGTCGAGAATGGCCCGGATGGTCGTCTCCTTCGATCCGCTCCCAGTGGTTGCAGTGAACTTCCGGCCATTCCACTTATCCAGACCATGGTCCTGGGTTCCAATCAGCACCGTTCCATCGGCCTGCGGCAACAGTGTTGTCACTACGTTGCTTGAGAGGCCATCGGCGTCGGAAAAACTCTCGATCCGCCCTGCGCGCAGACGCGACAGCCCTGCCAGCGTCGCTATCCACAAGTTTCCAGCCAAATCCCGGGCCATCGCGCCCACAAGGTCGCTGCCCAGCCCGTTTGCCTGCGTGTAGGTCTCCATTCGAAGCGGCAACCCGCTCCCCTGGTCCGCGTTGATCCAGTGAACCAGTCCGCGCCGCGTTCCAATCCATAGCGACCCATCGGCATCGGCCAGCAGGGAGCGAATGAAGTCGTCGGGCAGTCCGTCGGAGGAACTGTAGCGCTCGATGCGTCCACCTTGTATGCGGTTAAGCCCATCCGGTGTGCCGGCCCAAACCTCGCCGCGCGGTCCCGGCGCCAGCGACAGGATCACGTCACTTTCGAGTCCGTCCTTCACCGTATAGGTTCTGACCCTTCCATCGCTGCGCAGAGCATTCAGCCCGCTGCCGCTCGTTCCCACCCACAGCGTTCCGGCGGTGTCCTCGACCACCGTAGTCGTCGCGTTGGAACTGAGCCCCTCCCTCGTTCCCAACGTGTGAAACCGTTGGTCGCGCAGGATGTGCAGCCCATCGGTCTCGGTTCCTACCCACACGTTTCCCTCGCGGTCTTCCATCACCGCCAGCACCGACGCGCCGGCGAGTGGATCGGTCACCGGCAGCATTTGGACTTTGCCCGCGCTCCACCGGGCCAGGCCGCCGTTGGTTCCGATCCACAGGCTCCCTTCGCGATCGGCCAGCAAAACTTGGATCCGGGTCCCGGGCAGTTGCTTGCCCACCGTCAGCCGCGACACTGTCTCCGTGCCGCCTCGCAAAGTGATCTCGATCGCGTTCGGGTTCTCGGTGGCAATCAATCCCTGGTGAGGCAATGCTGCCTGCATGGGCGCGTTCAGCGGCCCACCTCCGCCGGCCACAAACCGGCTGCCGCTGAACTGAGCCGGCCCCTGGTCCGTCCAAGCCTCCAGCGCGCTGTTAGCGTTCCATGACAAAGCGCGAACGCCATTCGCCGGCAGACCCTCGGTCGTGGTAAACACCGTTGCCGCGCCGTTCTTCCAGCGCGCCAGTCCGTCGCCGGTCCCAATCCACAGCGACCCATCCGGCGTCTCCAGCAGGCAGCGAATATCGCTGCCCGGCAGCGACGGATTCGAACTGCGGTCGAAGACCTTGAACGCCACCCCGTCGAAGCGCACCAGCCCAGCCTCGGTTCCCAGCCAGACAAACCCATCCCTTGTCTGCGCCAGCGCATGAACCGTGTTTTGCGGCAGCCCGTTCTCCATCACCCACGATTGCCGGCCATAGTTGGCCAGGGGAGTTGACGGCTCGAGCGCAAGCCCTTGAGACACGCAGCCGGGCACCAGTCCCCCGGCGAAGATGAGCAGCACCCCTGCGGCGAACTTCATATTAGTCGTCCACAGTCTTCGCCGACCCACGGGGAATGAAACTGTGCCCCATCCATCGGACGTCTTTGTCTCTGTCCGATGGGTGGGAGTCCGTAGAACTCTGCGACGATATCTTGTTTTGTTGAGCTTTCATTGATTGTGCGCCGACCCCTTCCCGCAGAGTCGAGCCTGTGCGGAAATCGCATCTCTACCATAATCAATAGAAGTAGCCTATGCGCAACGGTGCCTGAATCTCTCATCCCTTTGGACGACTGCCGCATCATCCATATAGCTCAAGACTCCAGTTGGATTTACGCATACGCTGTATTTGTCCTCCTGAATGGACTCCTGAACTGGTCTCTTAGAAGTATTGAAAAATTTCGGGTGGCTGCCCAACTGGCTGGGTGGCTGCCCGATTTCTTTTGGTCCTTCTTCACCGCAGGACGGCCTTCCGCATGCTCTTCCGGACCGTCGCCATCCACAAGCTTCACCCAGTGCCGAAGCCTGCCGGTGACCGGCGCTGCGAAGCTATAATACGTTGGCAAGCTGCACCGGGAGACAGGATGCCCCACGCCAGTTCCGCGGCGAGACTCGTTGCTTCGCGGCGGGCTCTCTCCGGCCTCGTTCTGGGCGCGGGCTTCAGCCTCACTGGCGCTGGGACGGTCATGCTGGGTGCGCTGCTTCCCGTTCTCTCCCTGCGATGGGGAATGCGCGACTCGACCGCCGGCTTTCTGTTCTTTCTCCAGTTTGCCGGGTCCGCTCTAGGCGCCATCTTCTCCGGCTCGAATCGCATCCGCTCGCTCACCGCCGGTTACGCGCTCCTGGTCTTGTCCAGTTGCGCGCTGGCACTTTCTGGCTCGAGCGTGCCGTTCGCGCTCTATTTTTTCTTTGGCCTGGGCCTGGGAATGGCCATGACCTCGACCAGCCTGCTGATCAGCGACCGCGCCGGCGACAGGCAGGCCCCCAGGCTTCAGGCGCTGAACTTCGCCTGGTCAGCCGGAGCCACTGCCGGCCCCATGCTGTTTGTGCCCTTCCTTCACAGGGGCGGAATCCAAAGCCTGTTCTTCGTTATGATGTCGCTCTTCTTGTTGCTCCTGGCCTGGGTGGTTTTCCGGGAGCGGCGCCAGCCCGCGCGCCCACCGGTTCTCAAGTCGCAATCCCCGGCGTCTGCGCCCATCGGCCAGATGTTGCCTCTTTTGACCCTGGCTGTCTGCGCGGTCGGCATCGAGACCTCGCTCAGCGGCTGGCTCACGACCTACTCTCACCGGGCGGGCCTCGGCAGCGTGGCGGGAGCAGCTTTGGCCACCTCGCTGCTCTGGTTCGGCGGCATGTTCAGCCGACTGGCATTTTCGACCCGCCTGCTGACCAGGATCGGCCGCCGCGCCACGCTTCATGCCTCGGTATGGGGAGTCGTCGCTTCGGCGGCGTTGCTGATCGCCGCCCCGTTCCCAGCGGTCATCCTAAGCGTGGCCGCGATAGCCGGCCTATGCATCGGCCCGCTCTATCCCCTCCTGCTTTCCTTCCTCCTCGAGCGTGCGGCGCGCGGATGGATCTTTGCGGTAGCCGGCATCGGGGCTGCAGTCTTCCCCTGGCTCACAGGCCTGCTCTCTTCTCACTTCAACTCGCTCCGCTGCGGTCTTATCGCGCCCTGTGCGGCGGCGCTCTTGATGGCCTTCCTCAGGCCGTTTGCTCTGCAGTCTGCAAAGCAAGCCGATTCAACAGCTTCGATTCCCGCATAAGGGGGAAAACCGCACCGTCGCCCTTTGCGCTGCTCAGCCACCCCCAGCCGCGGCGGCCTCCATCTTTCGATGGATGTGCCCACGGGAGGAACGCGATACCCTGATCTTTCCCCGGATCGGAGCGCCAAGGTGCGCGTACGCAGGCAGGATTGTTTCGCCGAGATTCCGGATTGTCTGAAAAGTAAGCGGCTCCCGCAGATCCAACCGCGGCCCAGACAGGCTGCGGAATGAGATCGCCATGGAAAGCTCTCGCCGTCGCAGTTTTGGTCGCATGTCTGCTGCCAATCTGCGCCTTCGGCCCCAACGCCAAAGATCCAGCCAGCGCGGCCTTCCCCGACATCATCGTGACCGCTGCGCCGGTTTACCAGCCGCTGGCGGCATTGCGCGGCGGCGAGCGGTTTCCCAAAGGCGCGCAGTTATTGCTGATTCATGACCGAAAGCCGGCGCCGCTTGTCGCCGGCTTCGCAGCATCGGCTGACGCCAACATGTCCTTTAACGGCAAGTCTGTGCTCTTTGCCGGCAAGCAGACCGCCGCTGATCCGTGGCAAATATGGGAACTGTCACTTCCAGATGGCAAACTGCGCAGGCTGATCTCGAACTCGGGCGATGCGATTCGCCCCCTCTATCTTCCCGCCGGCCAGCTTGTCTACACGCAGCGGACTCCTGCCGGCTTTCAACTCACAGTCGCCGGCAAAGCTTCTCTTGATCTTGTCGCGCCCATCGATGCCGAGGTGGGCAAGACTCTGTTGCCGCTCTCTTACATGCCGGCTAGCGCCATTCCCACGGACGTGCTGCTCGACGGGCGCATTCTGTTTGAATCCGGTTTCCCTCTCGGTTCCGGCTCCACTCCGGAGATATTTCTGGTCTATTCCGATGGCTCGGGCGTCGAGTCGTACCGTTGCGACCACGGCCCAGCGCGCTGGGCCGGCAAACAGTTGGCCTCCGGCGATGTGATATTCACGCACGGAAATTCGCTGGCCCGCTTCACTTCGCCGCTTGCGCATGAGGCTCGCATCGCCGCACCGCCGGCCGACTACTCCGGCAGCATTGCCGAAACAGCCTCGGGAGACTGGCTGGTAAGCGCGCGGCCTTCAGCGGCAGGCCACTTCGCCCTCAAGCTCTGGAAGAATGCCTCGTCCTTGAGCCCGGGCATCGCCGCATTCGAGACGCTGTTGGCCGTGAAAGGACAGGATGTTGTTGAACCCGTTCTAGTAGCGCCGCGCACCCGTCCCCATCACCATCCCACCGGCCTTCACGACTGGAGCTACGCCAACCTGCTTGCGCTCGATGCCCGTCAATCGCGTGCCGGCAATCTGAAAACCGCGCCCGCGGCCGTGCGCATCGAGACCCTGGATGCCGGCGGCCACGCAGTCGAAACGGGCACCGCGCCGGTCGAGACCGATGGCTCCTTCTTTGTCCAGGTCCCCGCCGACAGGCCGATTCGTTTTGCGTTGCTTGACCCCAAGGGCGCCGTCGTGCGCCGCGAGCAGGGCTGGTTCTGGATTCGCAAAGGCGAGCAGCGCTACTGCGTGGGCTGTCACACCGGCCCTGAGCGCGCCCCCGAAAATCATGTGCCCGCCGTGCTCGAGCGTACAACCACACCCGTCGATCTGACGGGCGCCGCGGCGGCCGGCACACACGACAAAGCATCGGAGTCTCCGCGGACAGTTCCTCCTCCGCCGATGAGCGCTCCGGGAGGCAATTGATATGAAGTTTGGCGTTCTTCTTTTTCTGGCCGTGGCCTCACTCTCGGGCGCGCAAGCGCAATTGGCCGCACCGCAGGTGCCCGCAACGCAGGCGCCGCAGCCCTCAGCGATTCGCTTTGAGGATGCGAGCGACGCGGCGGGCATCAATTTCGTGCATAGCATCGGGTCGGCAAAGCTCGGATCGCTGATTGAGGACACCGGCGCGGGCTGCGTCTGGTTCGATTACAACAACTCCGGGTTGCCCTCGCTTTACGTGGTCAACGGACGGCCGATGGACGACTCCATGCATCCCTTCCCGCTGTCGGTGAAACCGGCAACGCCGCCGCACAATCATCTTTACCGAAATGACGGCAGCGGCAAGTTCACCGACGTCACCCAGAAAGCCGGCCTCAACCCCGACATGTACTCGTTCGCAGTGGCCGCCGCAGACTACGACAACGATGGGAATGAGGACCTGCTCGTCACCGGCTACGGCAAGGTGGTTCTCTATCGCAACGACGGCAACGGCCACTTTACCGACGTGACGGAGAAGGCGGGCATTAAGGTAGACGGTTGGGCCATCAGTTCCACTTGGCTCGACTACGACAAGGACGGCTGCCTCGATCTCTTTGTGGGCCGCTATGTGAAGTACGACCCCAAGTACAAGCTCTTCTACGCGCCCGACGGCTATGCCGGCCCGCTCGACTTTGAAGGCACCACCAACATGCTCTTCCATAACAACTGCGACGGCACCTTTACCGATGTAACCAAAAAGTCGGGCATTGGCGACTATGTCGGACGCACCATGGGCGTGACCGCTGCCGATTTTGACAATGACGGCTGGGACGATATCTACGTCGCCAACGATCGCACCGAGAATTTCCTCTTCCACAACAAGCACGATGGAACCTTTGAAGAGATCGCCAACGATACCGGTACAGCCTACGGCCAGAACGGCGAATCCACTTCGTCCATGGGCCCTGTCTTCGCCGATCTCGAAGGCCGCGGAGTCTTGGACCTGTGGGTCACCGACGGCCGCTACAACCGGCTACTGCATAACACCAACGCCCCCGCGCTCGGGTCGTCGTCGGCCAGTGAGAGCGCCGTCAAATTAGGTTTCGAAGATCTCGGCGCCACCAATGGCGTCTCGCAGGCCAACGCGCAATATGCCAGCTGGGGAACGGGTGTCTATGACTTCGACAACGACGGCCTGCTCGACATTCTCGTCTTTCACGGCTCGCTCGTTCAGATGATTCCTGAAGAGCACACGGTATTTCGCGGCTTGGGCGGCGGGAAATTCGCTGACGTGTCGAGCACTGCGGGTCCCGTGCTGAGCGAGCGCACCACCGCGCGGGGAGCCTGTTTCGCCGACTATGAAAACAACGGCAAAGTGGGAGCATACGTAGTGAACCTGGGCGCCAAAGGCACGCTGGTGCGCAACACCTCCACCAACACCGGCCATTGGATCGCAGTCAAACTGGTAGGAACCAAAAGTAATCGCGACGGCATCGGCGCGCGCATCGAGGTCGACGCAGCCGGCAAGCGCTGGACCGCCGAACGCGTCGCCGGCTCCGGCTATCTTTCGCAGGATGATGGCCGGGTTCACTTCGGTCTCGGCGCCCTGAGCACCATCGACAAGCTCACCGTAAAGTGGCCAAGCGGCCGCGAACAGACCCTCGAAAGGCTTGACGTTGACCGCGTGCTCACCGTGCAGGAGCCGCAATGAACAGTTCCGAAACGGCTACCCGGGCGCCCGAGATTCTGATTTGGAAGGACAAGATGAAGAAGCTCCTATGCAGGGTTTTGTGGATGAGCGTGCTCGCGGTTGCGGCCGTCCAGTTCGCCGCTGCCGCGCCCGCGTCAAACATTGCTAAACCGAAGGCGCCGGCAATCCCCGAGATGCCGCGCTTCCGTTTCGAGAACTTCACAACCGCCAACGGTCTGCCCAACAATCACGTCTTCGCCGTTCTCGTGGATGGGAATCGTATTTGGGTCGGCACGGAAAATGGTCTGGCCCTTTACGAGAATCACGCCTGGAAGGTCTTCACGACCGCCGATGGCCTTGCCCATCGCGCCGTACTCTCCTTGGCGCTCGACAAGCGCACCGGCGATGTCTGGGCCGGGACCATGGGCGGCCTCAGCCGCATCTCGGCGGGCCGCATCGACAGCTACACGCAGCTGAATTCCGGCCTCAGCAACGACGTGGTCTACGGTGTCAGCGTTGAAGGCGAAAACGTGTGGGTTGCCACCGCCGCTGGCGCCTGCCGCCTTGACCTTCACACCGGCCAGTGGTCGCTCTATAACGAGCGCAACACGCCCATGTTCGAAATATGGGCTTACGGGGTCTCTGCCACGCCCACCAAAGTTTACTTTGCCGTGTGGGGCAGCGGCGTTCTTGAATACGACCAGAAAACCGGCCGCTGGGACCGCTATGACGATCCCGACGGCGAGAACGAAGTTGTCGTGATGAAGGATCAGGGCCTCATCCACGAGATTGTCTCATCGGTCAGCTACGTGGACAACATTCTCTGGGCGTCGACCTATTTCGGCAACAGCCGCTACGATGGCCGCTACTGGCACAATTTCCTCAAAAAAGACAGCGGACTCCCGTCGAACTTCACTAACCAGGTGAAGGGAGTGGATGGCAAACGCGCCTGGTTCTCCACCGACAAAGGGCTGGCCTACTACGACGGCGTCAACTGGGCTGTGTATCGTCCATCGCTCTCGACCGGCAAGCCGGAGATGACGGTGCGCGATGCCGAGGGCCACGTAACGCCGGTGCCGGTAACCACCGCTCCAGCCCACAACTACATTCTCGGAGTCGACTTTCAGGGTGGCGATATCTGGGTTGCAACCGCCAAAGGCCTGAGTCACGGAATTCGCGAAAAATGATAAGCCCAGTCCCCCACCGGCGTCGCCGGCCCACGGCAGATGAAACTGGGTGCCCCATCCATCGGACGTCCTTGTTTCTGTCCGATGGGTGGGAGTCGATAACACTTCATCAACTTTGTTTCTTCCTGGAACTGGTTGCATAAATCCAGCCTTGAAAGGGCACGGCTTTAGCCGTGTCGTGAAGGCCACAAAAACATTGGGCTTTAGCCCTTGAGGGACGTTTCATGATCGCTTCAATCATGTTTATGCAACCAGTCCTAGGCACGATCGGCGATCTCTCACAAGGAAGCGGTCATCGGCGTCAAGGAGTGGCAATGGGCAAAGTTCGGTTGTTGCTTGGAGTAGTGGGCATCATGAGCGTCTCGGTTTCGGGCGCGGCCCAAACGCCGGCGCCATCAAACGCCGATAAAAACAATTTCGCTGCCGCCCACGTCTGTGAGTGCGGCGCGCATCCTCCCGGTCCGCCACGGGATCGTCTCGTTACACCTTATGCCGGAGAGCCCGACGATCTGAGGCCCTGGGCTAAATTCGCTCAGCCTTACGACGTCAATTACGTCACTCCCAACATCTACGCAGGCGCGGCGCGTGACATCCCCGACCCAGACCCGAAAACTCTGAGCGAAATCCGCATCGGTTTCTTCGCGCCCATTGAAACCAATCCCGAGGCGGTCTTTGGCACGCGCATCATGCACGGCGCACAGTTGGCCATAGAAGAAGCCAATGCCCGCGGCGGCTATGGCGGCAAACCTTTCAAGCTGATGCTCCAAAACGACTATGACAACTGGCAGCGCAAGCAGGTCTCAGGTGACAACCGTCCCACTGATTCGAGCATATGGGGCGCGGCCTCGAACGCGACAGTGAAAATGGTCTACGACGACCAGGACTGGGCAATCTTCGGTTCCATCAGCTCCGAGTCCACTCATATCGCTTTGCGCGTAGCCCTGCGCGCGGAGATTCCCGTCATCACCTCGGCCTCCACCGATCCCACCCTCCCCGAAACCACCATCCCCTGGTTCTTTACCAACCTGCAGGACGACCGGGTGCAGGGCCTGACGCTGGCTCGTCACATCTTCACTGAGCTCGAACTGAAACGCGTGGCGCTGCTCAGGATCAACAATCGCTATGGCCGCTTCGGCGTTGCCAAGTTCCGTGACGCCGCCCGCCGCCTCGGCCATCCCCTGGTGATCGAGCAGAAGTTCCTGCCCGGCGATTCCGATTTCACCCAGCAGTTGAAGGTCATACAATCGAGCCGCTCCGACGCCATCGTGTTGTGGGCGGACCAGGGCCCGACCGCCAGCGTCCTCAAGCAAATGCGCGCGCTGGGCATGAAGCAGCGCGTATTCGGCGCCTTTCGCACGTTGGGTCCAGACATGCTGGCCCAGGCCGGCCCGGCCGCCGAGGGATTTGAAGCCGTGTTCCCCTATGATGCCAGTCGCCAGGATCCGAGGTGGCTCGACTTCAACACGCGCTTTGAAGCCCGCTTCAACGAGAAGCCGGAGCAGTTCGCCTCTCTCGCCTACGACGCCATGAACAACCTGCTCGACTCCATCTGCAAGGCCGGCCTCAACCGCGCCCGCATTCACGATGCATTGGCCAACATCGAAGCGTATGACGGCGTCACCGGGCACTACATCTTCGACCCCAACCAGAAGAACGTCGCGCCCATGTACCTCGGCACGGTGCACAACGGCGCCATCACCTACCGCATTGCGCGGATGGATAAAACCCCTCCCGCGCCCCAGACATCCGCCGCGCCCACGTCTCCGCGGTCTCAGTTTACGAGCGCAGGCGATGAGCGAGACTGTCCACTGTCCACTGTCAACTGTCCACTGTCGTTGCCGTACGCGCTCGTGAGCGGTGAGCGAGACTGTCCACTGTCGCCTGTAAACTGTCCGCTCTCGTTGCCGTACGCGCGCGTCAACGACGACGGCGTAGTCTACGCCGGTCCGCATCGCGAAGACGCTCCCGCGGGAGCGATCAACATAATTTTGTTTGGCCCGCACGCCGCCGATGTCGCCCAATCGAACGAGTTCCGCGAGGCGCTGGCCTCCGGCGTCAAAGATGGCCGAGAGTGGAAGGTTTTGCCTATCGACAGCAATCAAAACTGGGGCGCAGCCGCCACCGAACTTGTGCATGACCTGATGGATGAACACGCGCTAGCCATCATCGGCCTCGATCGCAACGCAAGCCATCTCTCCGAGCAACTAGCACTCAAGACCTTTGTTCCAGTGCTTGCCATCAGCGACGACAAAACACTGACCTCAACCAATATCCCCTGGATCTTCCGTCTGCCCGCCCAAACCACGCCGGCAAGGGCTCTGCGCATGATTCAGTCAGCCACGGAACACAGCGGCGCCAACCCAGAAAAGCTCAGGGACGCACTTGCCTCAGGCGACACATTTTCGGGGGTTGCGTTTATGGATACGGGCGAGCCGCGCCTGCCGTAGTAGTCGCGTTGCAGTGGCTTTTGCGGAGGAGCAGATGGTTTTAACCCTCTGAAAATGGGCCAAACAACGCGGCCTTTAAAGGTGGCGGAAAGACTCTCCGTGGCCACTGTTTTGAAAGGGCACGACTTTAGTCGTGCCGCATAAGCCCAATCAGATCAAAATGGCTTTAGCCGCCGAGGGAAGTACTTGGGTCTTTCCTCGCCTGATCCCACCCATTTTTCCGGAGCCTGTTTAGGCCCCGGCGACCCCTGCAACCTGGCCGGATAGCCCCCCAGCGCCTTCAGATCCCCAGCTTCCGCACTTCGTCGTTATAGTACTTGCGGTAGAGAATCTCCCACTCCTGCGAGCCTTCCGTGATGATCTTCCGCTGGTTGGCGATCTTCAGCCGCGCCGCGGTATCGATCTTGGCTTCCTCGGTCAGCAGTGTTTCAAGCGCCTTGCGCGCTTCCTGGCGAATGGTGTTGCGGTCTTCGAAGAACCCCACCTGGTCCACGTCGGCGAGGGTGTCGGCCACCGTGTGGGCCAGCTTGTTCAGCTTGTCGCGGCTGATCCTCATAGCACCGCCTTGTACTTCTTCGCCAGCTCCGTCTTCACCTTCTTGAACATCTCGGCATACTGCGCGCCCGACTTGCGCATCTCGTCGGAGTAGGCTTCCAGAATCACCCGCACTTCATCGTTGATCCGGTCTTCCAGCGATAGCTCATCAATAAGACCCTGGCTGACGCGCTGCTCCGTCACCTTCAAATCGCTGGTGGTGATGAGCTTGGCATCTATCAGGTGCTTAACAGTGCGGCGGGCTAGATACCCAATGTAATCGCGAGAAAAAATCATGGGTTAAGGCTCAGGATACCAAACCAGCCCGCCGACTGTACACCAACCGCCCGCACGAGCTCCGAGTCCTTCAGTCCCTATTCCCTGGTCCCTGCCTTTTCATCCCCGATGCGGACAGCTCTTTGCATTCAAGCATTCTTCGGCAATGCGCAGCCGCTCCACCGGCCGTCCCGCCACCAGGTGCTCTGCCACGATCTCGGCCGCGTCCTCGGGCCTCACATTCCCATACCACACAGCCTCCGGATAAACCACCACCGTGGGCCCATGCTCGCACTGGTCCAGGCAACCTGATTTGTTGATGCGCACCTTGCCTTGAAGGCCGGCATCTCGCGTGAGCTGTTGCAGTCTCGCGTGCAGCTCGCTCTTTCCATCCGTGGTGCACGAAGGGCGCGGCGCATCTGGTGGGCGAGTGTTATGGCAGACAAAAACATGATGCTCAAACAGGGGCAAGGGGACATTCTCCTCAACTTGGGGATCCGGCCCTAAACCGGCCGGGTTTCGCATTTCCAGACTACAGCCTGGCCCGCCGCAAGTGACGTTTTCACAAAGATTGACCCCCAACCCGCCCGCATCTGCGAAAATGAGTGCGTGACTATGACCACAGATAATCTCCTCTCCCTCAAAGACGACATGGTGGCCTTCATCGAGGGGCATGGCTTGCGCCGCCTCCCCGGCTACGTCACCGAGGACATCCCCTCCATCCTCTGGGAGGGCCGCGGCAATCCCGAGGCCTGGAAGGACTTTGTGGAGATGGCCAAGCACGTCGGCGCTCCCTTTGTCACCTTCAGCGAGATGACGCTCGAGCGCGAAGAGCTCGACGCGCTGATTGAAGAAGCCGGCGAGATGAACTTCCCCGATGAGGAAGCCACCGAAGTGGTCGAAGCCAAGTGGCTGCGCAAGTACGCCGGTATGCTCGGCTACATTCAGCTTGGCTTTGTCTACCAGGGCCTGGTCTTCCTCCACGAAACCACCACCGAGTGGTACGAGCGCTTCCAGACCCTGCTTGAAGACATCGAGAGCTTCCAGGACATCGTCATCGACGAAAACTCCCACGACGACGAAGACGAGTAATCGGCCTGATGCCCGCCGGCGCCAGTGATCTCGTAGCCGCCTCGCTGCGCAAGCCTTCCCGCCCGCAGCCCCGGCAGCGCTGGATCTTGGCCGAGCAGCATCCGCAGGCCGCCGCGGCGCTGGCCCGCGACGCGCATCTGCCGCTCGTTCTCGCTGAACTGCTCATCGCTCGCGGCATCACCCAGCCCGCCCAGGCTCACTCCTTTCTCAACCCCCAGCTTGCAGACCTCCACGATCCCCTGCTGATGCTCGGCATGACGGCGGCCGTCGAGCGCATCGAGCGCGCCATCGCCGCCGCCGAGCCGATCCTGCTTTACGGCGATTACGACGTGGACGGCACCACCGCCGTCGTTCTTCTCAAGACCGCCATCGAGATGTTGGGCGGCGTCGTCCGCTTCCATGTTCCCCACCGCCTGCGCGAAGGCTACGGCATGCAGTCGAGCGTGCTGGAGGCCGCCTACGCTGAGGGCGTCCGGCTGGTGGTTACCGTGGACACCGGCATGAGAGCATTTGCCGAGGCTGAAACCGCCGCGCGCCTGGGTCTCGACCTCATCATCACCGATCATCACCTCGCCCAGGCGGGTGACGCCGTTCCCCGCGCCCATGCGGTTCTCAATCCCAACCAGTATGGCTGCACTTATCCTGAAAAATCTCTCTGTGGCGCGGCCATCGCTCTCAAACTCGCCCAGGCCCTGCTCGAGCGCCGCGATGCCGTCCGCACTCGCGAAAAAATCCTGCCCAGCTTTTTAAAGATGGCCGCCATCGCCACCATCGCCGATGCCGTCCCCCTCAGCGGCGAAAATCGAGCCATCGCCGCGCTGGGCCTGCGCGAACTGCGCCATCCGGCCGGCGTCGGGCTGCGCGCCCTCTTTGCCGCCGCCAGGCTCGATCCCGCCCACAAGCAACTCACCGGCTTCGACGTCGCCTTCCGCCTCGCTCCGCGCATCAACGCCGCCGGCCGCATGGACGTGGCCTCGGATGTCATCGAGCTTTTCACCACCCGCGATCCCGTTCGCGCCGCCGAACTCGCCGCCAAGCTTGAACGCCTCAACCAGGAGCGCCGCGATGCAGAGGCCGTTGCGCTGGCGGTCATCGAAGCCCGTCTAGGCGCTGCCGTTGAGCCAGCGCCGGGCGACTGCGTCTTCGATGCATCCGACGACCGCCTTCTCGTCATCGACGGGGACGGCTGGCACCGCGGCATCATCGGCATCCTCGCTTCTCGGGTAGTTGAGCGCACCGCCAGGCCCGCCATCGTGATCAGCGTGGAAGACGGCGTGGCCCACGGCTCCGGCCGCTCCGTCGATGGATTCATGTTGCTGGCGGCCATCGAGAGTTGCGCCGACCTCTTCACCCGTTTCGGCGGCCATGCCTTCGCCATCGGCTTTGCCATGCCCTCCGCCGCGATTCCTGAACTCAAGCGCCGCCTCCGCGACTACGCCTGCCTGCATCTGGCCCCCTGTGAGCCCGAACGCCTTCTCCGCATCCACGCCGAGTTGCCCCTCGATCGCATCACGCCTGTTCTCGCCGGCTGGCTGCGCAAGCTCGAGCCGCTCGGCCACGGCAACCCCGAGCCGATCTTCGTCGCCCGTCGCACGCGCCTGGTCTCCGCGCCTCGCGTCATGAAAGACCGCCACGTGCGTCTCGAACTCATCCAGGAACCGATGGCGAATTCGGATGCGTCAAGGCCCATCGACCCGGGCGCCGCCATCAAGGCTGTCGGTTGGGGCTTGGCGGATCGTGCCGCTGCGCTCGGCCTGGAGCGGGGTAGCCTGATCGACGTGGCCTATCGCATCCGCGAAAACGACCATCCCGATTTTGGCGGCCTTGAGATTGAAATCGCCGGCATCGAAAAATCGAAGTCCTGACGCAGCAAAGCCCGCGAGCGAACCCGCGGGCCTGGCCGGTTAGTGCATCGGAGTTACGACTTACCGGCCGCCGTGTCCGTGCTCTTCCCTGGGAGCCGCGTGCTCCTGCGCCCGGGGAGCCGGAGCCTGGTGGGACTGCTCAGCCGGCCTCGATTGCTGTGCCGGGCGAGATTGCATCGCCGGCCGCGACTCGTTTGCCGGGCGAGACTGCTGAACCGGCCGCGACTCAGTCGACAAACGAGACTGCGTCGCCGAACGCATCGCCGTGTTGTTGGGCCGCTCCGCGTTGTTGGACCGCTCCGCGTTATTCGCTCTCTGGGGGTTGTTGACGATGCCGCGGTTCGCCGGGGCCTGGTGCCTTTCAGCCTGCAGCGGCCGGGCCAATGCCACATTGGCCGGATGCCCATGGTTGTTGTTGAAGTAGGCAGCTTTGTCAGTCCTCGCCGTCTGTTCGTGCTGCTTCTGGAATGACGTAGGCGCCAGGTGCTGCTCATGCGCGTACTGGTTCTCCTGGGGAGTCGGCTGGTGGTTGATGCCACCTGGGCCGCCGTTATAGGAGACGTGTGTGTTGTTGATGATGGTGGTGTTGTTCACGATGGTCCGGTCCTCATAGACGCGATTGCCGCCCCATCCGCCGCCGAAACCCACATGCATGACAGCGCTGTTATAAGCAAACACTCCGCCCCGCCACATGCCGCCCGCGAAGCCGATGCCCATATAGCCAAAGCCGTAATTCACGCCGCCGTAATAGCCAACATGCATTCCCCAGTAGCCGGGATGCCAGGCATAAAGGCCGCCGCCCCAGCCCCAGTAACCGGGAGTCCAAAGCGCGCCTTCGTAAGGAGCCGGCACCCACGCGCCAGGCACCCAGTAGTAGCCGTCATCTCCATAGGCCCAATAGCCTGGCGTCCACATCAGTCCCGGCTCCGGGCAAACCGGTTGAACGTAGACGGGCAGCACCGGAGGCGCGAACCCGACGCTGATAAAAACTCCCGCGTAGGAAGACGCCGGGATCACACAAAGGGCGAGCGCCACGATCGTCAGGCGCATAGAGCGAAGCATTCGCATGAGAAAACCTCCTGTTTCATTTCCTGGTTTCTTGAGTCGCGACTCGTTCGAATCCCGAACCCTTTTTAACCGATGCCGCTACTTGGAAGCGCATTCGGTCATGCCAGTTGAAACCCCTCCTGTGTGGTTAAGTTGCACAGGAGGGGTTAAGTTTTTTCCTCGTCCGACATTCTAGCTCAGGAGATCGCGCATCCGCGCGTTGTCGAAACCGCAAAGTTGCTTGCCCTCAATATCCGAGTTGCAGAAAGCTCTTGCGGAGGGAGGAGAGGGTTTTAACTCTCTGAAAATCGGTCCAAACAACGCGGCCTTTAGGCCCGGGCCTTGGCCGGGTGCCCCAGGTCTGGATTTTCAGACCTGGGAAAGCACGAGCCGAAAGAGCCATTCCACACCGTCAGACACCTAGTAGCGATAACTCAGTCCCATCCCGATCACATGGCGTGCCTGCAGATTCACCGGCGTTGTGACAATGGGAGGAGCTCCCGGCACGGCGGGATAGTAGGGGTCCGGCACATAAATAGACCCGATGTTTCCCGCCACTTGGCCGACGCCGATATCGAAGGCGAAGTGAGGCTTGTCTCTCTGCGTCAAGCGAACCGCGTAGTCCAGCGTGGTGGGCAAATGGGCGCTCATCAACGGATACGCCGCCGCCGCCGGCGGGTCCACCGCGATAAGCTGAAGCAGCGCCGCGTTCAACAGGGCATTCAGATTCACCGAGGTCTTTGGTTCCTGGGTAAATCCGGCCGAGGGCACGACTACCAGTCCGTGCCCAATAGGCAGCGGGATTCCCAACCCGCCGAACAACCGCCCGCCAAAGCGCGTGCTCTGGCCGCCGATGCCGAAGATGGTCGCGTTGGTCGCCTTCCATCCCAGGTTCACGAGGAACGGCACAGGAGGCTTCGCCCAGGTCTTGGTGACGGCCACGTACACGTCGCCGTTGGTGTAGGACTTGTCGGTTCCCGTCAACAGCTTGTTGGCCGCGCCGGAGACAAAGTGGTCGCCGGTGCGGACAAGTCCGCCCACGGCGATACCCGGCGTCCAGGCGCCGAACTGCCCGTCCGTGATGCCGATGACCTTGCCGTGGAAGACGTTCATGCCGGAGTAATTCCAGAGGTTGCTCAGGTCAAGCCCGCCGGACTCCCCTCCGAGTTGATGGACGCTGCGCGTATAGCCGGCCTCAACCCGGTTGGCGAATCCCTCGGTAATGCTCAAGGTCTCAATGTATCCAATCACGGAGTTGGCATTGATGAAATGGAAGCTGACGGACGGATGGGAGAACATCTGGCCCTTCTCCATGGTAACCACGTAGGCGGTTGGGGTCAGAAATCCGCCGGTTTGTCCTTCCAGCGTGAGGTTCTGAGCAGTGAGCGTGCCGGCCAGCAGCAATCCCGCAGCCAGCATGCCGCAGGACAAGAGAAGCCTGGAGAAACGGAGGTGATTCACAATTCTTACCATGCGGAGACTCCCACCCTTCGGCGGCCGCGGTCTCCGTCCCTATCTCATAAGTCAAACTCTTGTAACACAACCGATGCAGCGTCGTCTCCTCTCTTTTCGGGATGTTAAGATTTAGCCCATGCCGCGCGGTGTTTTCATCACCCTCGAAGGCCTCGACGGATCGGGTAAAACCACGCAGATCAGGCGCTTGGCCTCATGGCTGTCCAGGCGCGGAGTGGACCCCGTTCTAACCCGCCAGCCGGGCGGTACGGCGACCGGCGACCGCATCCGCGAAATCCTGCTAGACGCCCGTTCCTCGCCGCTGGCTCCCATGGCTGAGATGGCGCTGATGTTCGCCGACCGCGCCCAGGCTATCGCCGAAGCGATCCTGCCCGCCCTCGACGCCGGCAGAATCGTCCTCTGCGACCGCTTCACCGACTCGACCGAGGCCTACCAGGGCGGTGGCCGGCAATTGGGTTCCGAGGCTGTTTTGGAGCTTCACCGCGTCGTTTGCGGCGGCCTCCAGCCCGACCTCACCCTCGTGCTTCTACCCAGTCTCGAGGCGTCGCTTGCCCGCGCCCGCCGCCGCAACGACCGGGTTGAAGCTCAGACCGGAATGAACGAAAGCCGCTTTGAGTCGGAGCAGGACGCCTTCTTCCGCCGCGCCTGGCAAAAGTACCGCCAGATCGCCGCCCGTGAACCCGAGCGCGTCGTGCTCATCGAAGGCGACCTCACCATCGACGAAGTGCACGAGCAGATCGCCGAAGCCGTCACCGAGCGCCTGATTCTGCTGAAGGGAGGCTTTGCCCCGCCTGTTCCTCGTCCCTAAAGATCGTTTCGATGGTCGTCTCGAATAACCGTGCCAGCCTGAAAGCCAGCGGAAGACTGGGATCGAACTTGCCTGTCTCGATTGCGTTGACACTTTGGCGCGAGACCTCCAGCCGCTGGGCAAGATCGGCCTGAGACCACCCGCGCTCCGCGCGCAGTACGCGCAGCCGGTTCTTCATCGGTACCTCCACTGCAGCAGCGCGTAGGCGAGCCCGCTCACGAGGCAGAAAATCGGGTAAACCATGATCAAATCAAGGTGCCGGAGGTGGACAAAGTTCTCCAGAAATCCCCACGTAACGGTTACGGAAAGCGTTCCTCCAATGCCCCAGAGCATGGACTTCACACCCATGGCAACCTGGAATTCATCCTTCTCCTCGGCCAGATATAAACCGAAGGCCACAATTTGCCCAATGATGGCCAGCGAAGGAAGTAATGCCAGCACCCAGGCCATAGGCCCGGTCGGGTGACGGTGAACAAAGAACCATACAGCCAGCACCAGGAACAGGACGTAGAGCAGCATGGTCACGGAAAATCTCCGCATATAGCGGCCCTTTGCGGGACTATTAGTTGTACAGTCCATGATTGGTCTCCTTTACTTAAAGACAACTAAACTTTACACAACTGCTCCGAATATGTCAAGTGTTCTTGACAAAATGTTACGTGTGGCTCCCACCTGCTTCAGCTGCGGGCCGGAAATTGGCAGCCGTGGCGATGTCAAGAAACCGCGCGGCCCGTTAACCGGGAAAGTCCCGATAAGACCTTTCGCCGGCCGAAATGCTCTATCCTCAATCCGTGGGCTTCCAGGATTTCCTAGGCAACAATCAGACCGTCACCCACCTGCGCGAAAGCGTCCGCGCCGGGCGATTTCCCCATTCGCTCATCCTGGCCGGCCCTCGCGGAGCGGGCAAATACACGCTCGCCCTGATGCTCGCGAAGGTAGTCAACTGCCTTCATCCCTTTGAATCCGATGGCCTGCCGGACTTCTGCGGTGCGTGCTCAAACTGCACCCGCATCGCCGGCTCCGCCAACCTCGAAGAAAGAGTGGCCGAGGCCGTAGCAGCGCGAGAGGACATGCGCGACGCCGACAAGCGCGACACCCGCATCCTCATCCAGACCCACCCCGACGTGCTCGTAATCCCGCCCGATCCGCCCCAGCTGCTCATCAAGCTCGGACAGGTCCGCCAGGCCATTCACGCTGCCTGGTACCGCCCTCCCGTCGAGGCGCTCCGCGCTTTTACCATTTTCACGTCCTCGGCGTTCATGAAAGAAGCAGCCAACAGCCTGCTCAAGGTTCTCGAGGAGCCGCCCGACCACACCTCGCTGATCCTGCTCACTGAGAATCCGCAGGAACTGCTGCCCACCATCCGTTCCCGCGCCGTCATTCATCGCCTCGGAGCGCTGCCGGCCACCGAACTCGAATCGCTTTTGGCCCAGCGGCGGCCCGATCTCAAGCCCCGCGACCGCGCCCTCGCAGCGCGGCTAGCCGAAGGCGCCGTAGGCCGGGCATTGACCATCGATCTCAGCGTTTATCTCGCCAGCCGCCAGGACGCGCTCATCCTGCTGCGCACCGCACTCCGCGAGCCCGACTTTTCCCAGCTCTTTCACGCCACCGAGAGCTACCGCGCCGGAGCCGACGGCCATGAAAAAGCCATTAACCTGTTGCGCGCCATGGGCAGCCTCATTGAGGATCTGCTCCTGGTCGTCGCCGGCGCGCCCGGCCTCATCCGCAATCTTGACCTCGCCGCCGAACTCGAATCCCTCGCCCAGGGCCTCACTGTCGACTGGATCAACTCCGCCTCCCGAGCCCTCGTCCAGGTCGAGCAGGGCATGCGCCGCAATCTCCTCCGTTCGCTTTCACTCGACGCCATGGCCCTGAGCCTCGCCCGCTGAATCCGCTCGATGCGCCAACGGCGCGAGCGGCCCCTTGACAGGTGCGGTAATATAAAGAGCAACTCCCTTTGGGCAGCAGGCATCTTTCCGAGTACACGTTCTCCTACGCTACCGGGCGCTATCGGAGTTCCAAGAGAATCTTCCGTCGTGGTGTAGTCCTGCCCCGGATGGCTTGGTGTGAGGAAAGGTCAATTTTTCTTCTGATGGAAAATTCGGATCGTGAACGCCCTGTTGAGTCACGAGATTAGAACAGCAAAAATTAGGTTGCGAAAGAACGAACTACATTTCCCAGATCGAGCTCTTACCGTGGAAGGATTTGTATTTATGAGCATTTCATCTGTGTTGCCGGTCAGGCGAAACGATTTCGGACTCGATCTCAAAGGGCTCCCATCCCGCCCCAGAAAGGGCTCTCCCTCACCGCTCTCATTCCGCTTTACCGCCCAGACAATCGACTCGGAAGCTCAAAACCGCCAGGCCGAACTCTTCTATTTGCAAAAGCAAATCCAATCGCAGACGCCCATGGTCATCGTGCTCGAAGATGGCGAGCACATTGAAGGCTGCATCGAGTGGTACGACCGCAACACCCTCAAAGTGCGCGGCAAGGCGAAGAGCCTCATCTATAAATGCGCAATCAAATACATGTATAAAGTGGGCGAGGCCGGCGGAACCCTGGCCGGCTAAGTTCGACCGGCGCTCCCTCGCCGCGTGCATACGGGTGCGTTCCCCAAACCGGATTCCGACTTGGCGATGCCGGCCGGATAAAAAACCATCTGCACCAATAGCCGGTCATGACCCGTCAGTATGGTGTCTGCAGGAAAGGGAAATGCCGATGCCTCCCAGCCATCCAGGAAGTCAACTTCGCTGCCGCCTGTTTCTTCTCCTCCTTATGCTCGCAGCCCACGCGCAGATCTCCGCCGCGCAATCCGATTCCGCCCCGCTCCGCGTAGCCATCGTTGGCCTCGAGCACGGGCATGTGGACGGATTGCTCCACGCTCTGCCCAGCCACCACGATGTTGAACTGGTCGGCATCGCCGACGCCGACTCCTCCCTGAAAGGGAGATACCAGCAGAAATACTCGCTCCCGGAAACCCTCTTCTACAAAAACGAAGCCAACATGATCGAGCGCTGCCACCCGCAGGCAGTACTCGTCTATACGCCCATCGGCGAACACCGAAACGCCATCGGCATCGCCGCCCAATATGGCGTATCCTCCATGGTCGAAAAGCCCATGACCATCTCGCTCGACGACGCGCTTGCCATACGCGAGATAGCCCGCGCCCACCACGTCAGCGTCCTCGTCAACTACGAGACCACCTGGTATGCGAGCAACAAGGCCGCCTACGACGAGCTCCGCGATGGCCGCCTCGGAGAGCTCCGCCGCGTCGTCATCCACGACGGCCACCAGGGCCCCAAAGAGATCGGAGTCGGGCCCGAGTTCCTCGGTTGGCTCACCGATCCGGCACAAAGCGGCGCTGGCGCGCTCTACGACTTCGGCTGCTACGGCGTCGACCTGATGACCTGGCTCATGCGCGGCGAAGCCCCGCTCTCGGTGACCGCTGTCGTCAATCACGACAAGCCCCAGCTCTACCCCCGCGTAGACGACGATGCCACCATCATCCTCGCCTATCCCCATGCCCAGGCAGTTATACAGGCTTCGTGGAACTGGCCCTTCAGCCGCAAGGACATGGAAGTCTATGGATCGACGGGCTACGCCATCACCGTCGGAGCCGACAAGTTGCGCCTGCGTCACGAACACGACAATGACGAGCGCCTCGCCACCGCCGCGCCGCTCAGCGCGCCGCGGGATGACTCGCTCCACTATCTCGCCGCGGTCCTTCGCGGCCAGGCCCGGTCCCAGGGCGATCTATCCGCCCTCGACACCAACGTCATTGTCATGCAGATCCTGGACGCGGCCCGCCAGTCCGCCAATACTGGCAAAACCATGCGGCTCAATAAGCTCGGCGACTGATAAAGTCCCCGCAAATCTCGTGAATTAGTTTGTGATGGGCGCGGCTTCATCGGTCCGTAAGAGCTGCAATTCTTAGCCCCGTCCTCGTCGATGGCTGCGTAAGGGATGTCCTTTAGACCGCGCCGTAGGAGCAACGTTGGTTAGCCCCGCGCTTTAGCGTGGGGAAATCGGAACCACAAATGAACTCCGAAGTCCCATGAGGACGGTGCAAGGACATTTCTCTTCCAGCAATCAATCGTCGCTCCAATCTATTCTCATCCTGCTTGCACAATGACGTCTTCCATTTGTGTCGGACCTGCACCGCCAGAAGAACATACACCGCCCCCTACGGCACAAACACATGCAGCCTCACATGCCAGCGCGTGCTTTGTCCCGGCTTCAGCGTCACCATGCCGGTGTCCGTCGATCCCCACTCCTTGCCGAACGGGTCGCCGAAGTTGTACTGGTCCTCGAGCGCAATGAACTGTTTGTCGACTGGAGCATACATCTGAATGGCCTTGATCTCCGGCGACAGCCCTTCCACGTCCACTCCGTAGTGCGCCGCTGGATCGATCAGTTCCGAACTCACTCCGCCCGCCTTCCATTCCAGGTGATTCCAGTTGTCATCGAATAAGCTGTTCCCCAGCGCCACTCCGCCTGCCGCCCGCAGGTCAAATCGCGTCCCTGCCACGGGCACAATCTTGCCCGTGGGAAACACGTCGTTATAGTCATCCACCGTGGCCACGGTCGAGGCTGGAATGCGCACGCGCGCCTGCGAACGGTCGCCCGATGGGATATTGAAGTAAGGATGCCACGCAATCGCGATCGGCTCGTCTTCGTCACCCACGTTGTGCGCCACAATCGATGCGTCGACCGACTGCGCTGCGAGCGTGATCGTCACCACCAGGTCGGTCTTCGACAGCCAGTGTCCCCCGAAACTCCCCGCGTGAATCACGCCGGTCGCCTGCTCTCCACCCGGCGTCTGGATGACCCGCAGATCCTCGGTCTTGGCTTTCAGAATCAGTCCGTGCATGGCGTGAGGCTCAGATCCCGGCAACTTGCCCACATTGTTGGCCGGCAGTGTCAGCCGATGGCCTTCCCACTCCGTTGTAATCGACTTCCCATCCGCCGACAGCTTGCCGCGAATCCGATTGGGGTATGGGCACAGAAACGCCGCGCCCAGTCCGTATCCCTGGCTGCCGAAACTGGTGTCGTGGTTGTCGAGTATGTCTTTGGCCGTGGCCAACTCGGGCGACGCCAGCACATTCACATTGCCTTTGCCGGGAAAATTCGCAGTGACGTAAAGAATCTCCATGCCCCGGCCCGGCAGTAGGGTCACGCCTGTGAACTCCGGCGTCGTAGTGCTCACCGCGGAGCGGCTGAGCACCACAATCTTCTGCCCGCCAATCTCAGTCACCGCCTGCCCGTGCGAGGCCGAAAACGGCGCCGCCGCCAAAAGGCCCGGCACCGCAATCCGCCAGATTGTTCTCGCATTCATTGGAATTTTCCCGCCGATCCGGCTCCCTCTCCAGGTTGACGCGCGTCACGCATGGCTTCAGGAACCGGTGCAATTCTACAAGAGCCGCATGGACTGCGATGACTTTCCCGATCCATGCACGTCGCTCCGCCAACCCTTGCAACTCGAATGAGGCGACTGGCCGTTGTCCGTTCTCCTGACCGAAACCGCTGTACAATCCAATCATGCATCCCGGGATGTCCCCTTGAAGCCGGCGATGTTGTTTTGACATCAATTGCCCAGGGTGTTCCTATGACTGCTCCAAAAGAAAAATCCGAGCCGCGCAAGCTGCCCATGATGCCCATTCGCGATATGGTCATCTTCCCTTACATGATGACCCCATTCGTGGTAGGCCGCGAGTCCAGTGTCCGCGCTCTCGAGGAAGCCCTGACAGGCGACCGCAAGATTTTTCTTGCCACCCAGCACGACGCCTCCATCGACGAGCCAAAGCCCAAGGATATCTATCAGGTAGGCTCCATCTGCAGCATCGTGCAAAGCGTCAAAATGCCCGACGGCAACATCAAGGTCCTGGTGGAAGGCGTGGAGCGCGCCAAGTCGATTGAAGTCAACGATCGCGATGGTTTCTTCGTCGCCACCGTGCGCACCGGCAAAAGCCAGTTTGAGATGACCCCCGCCGCCGAACTGCTCATGCAGCGCGTCACCTCCCTGTTCGAGCAGTACGTGAAGCTTCAACAGTCGCTTAATTACGAGACCATTATCGCCACGGTTCGCATGGACGAAGCCGCCAAGCTCTCAGACATCATCGCCGCCAATTTGCAGCTTGGCATAGAAGAGAAGCAGGAACTGCTCGCCATCTTCGATCCGGCTGCGCGCCTGGCCCGCATCGCCGACGTCCTGGACATCGAAATCGAGAAGCTCGACCTCGACCGGAACATCCAGTCCCGCGTCAAGCGGCAGATGGAACGCGCCCAGAAAGAGTACTACCTGAACGAAAAGATCAAGGCGATCCAGAAAGAACTGGGCCGGGGCGAAAAGAGCGAATTCGACGAGTTGCGTAAGAAGATTGAAGCCGCTGGCATGCCCAAAGACGTGCTCGACAAGGCCATCCAGGAACTCAAGAAACTTGAAGCCATGCCTCCCATGTCGGCCGAATCTACCGTCAGCCGCAATTACATTGACTGGCTCCTGGCCGTGCCGTGGAAGAAGAAGTCCAAGGAAACGCGCTCCATCGATTACGCCGAGAAGGTTTTGAACTCCGATCATTATGGCCTCGAAAAAATCAAGGAGCGCATTCTCGAGTTCCTCGCGGTCCGGCAGCTGGTGAAAAATCCAAAGGGCTCGATCCTCTGTTTTGCCGGCCCTCCGGGAGTGGGCAAGACCTCCCTGGGAATGTCCATTGCCAAGGCTACAGGGCGGAAGTTCGTGCGGCTTTCGCTGGGCGGAGTGAGGGACGAGGCGGAGATTCGCGGGCATCGCCGCACTTACATTGGCGCCATGCCCGGCCAGATTATCCAGCATATGAAGCGGGCGGGAACAAAAAACCCCGTTTTCCTGCTCGACGAGGTCGACAAAATCTCCTCCGACTTCAGGGGTGACCCGGCTTCGGCGCTGCTCGAAGTGCTCGATCCGGAGCAGAACACCACCTTCCAGGACCACTATCTGGATGTGGATTACGATCTTTCGCAGGTGCTCTTCGTGGCCACCGCCAACGTGCTGCATACCATCCCGCCGGCATTGCAGGACCGCATGGAAATCCTTCGTTTGCAGGGATATACAGAGAATGAAAAGCTTGAGATCGCGCGCCAGTACCTGGTCAAGAAGCAGCGTACCCAGACCGGCCTGAGCGAGAAAAACATCGCTTTCAAAGACGATGCGCTGACCGAGATCATTCGCGCCTACACCCGCGAGGCCGGGGTCAGAAACCTCGAGCGGGAGATCGGCAACGTGTGCCGGAAGGTGGCGCGGAAAGTTGTGAAGGCGGGCTCGAAGCACCGCGAGGAAATCACCGCCACGAACATCAAGGATTTTCTCGGCGTGGCCAAGTTCCGCGACTCGGAAGTGCATGATAAGAGCGAAGTTGGCTTGGTGACTGGACTGGCATGGACAGAGGTCGGCGGAAGCATTCTGACCACCGAGGTCCAGGTCCTGGACGGCAAGGGCAAGCTCACAATCACCGGCCAGCTGGGCGATGTCATGCAGGAGTCGGCGCAAGCCGCGCTGAGCTACATCCGCGGCAAGGCCCTGGCGCTTGGCTTGACCAGAGAGTTTTATCGCAATGTGGACTTGCATCTGCACGTGCCCGAGGGAGCGATCCCGAAGGATGGCCCTTCGGCCGGCATCACCATGGCCACGGCGCTGGCGAGCGCGCTGGCAAAGATTCCCGTCCGGCGCGATATCGCCATGACAGGCGAGATCACGCTGCGCGGTAAAGTATTGCCCATAGGCGGATTAAAGGAGAAACTGCTGGCCGCGCTGAGGGCTGGAATCTTCGAAGTGATTCTGCCTAAGGCCAACGAGAAGGACGTTTCGGAGCTGCCCGACAACATCAAGAACTCGATGAAGCTTCACTTTGTCGACCAGATGGACGAAGTCCTGCAACTGGCTCTCGAGTCTCCGCTTCCCACCATCGTGCCCCCTGAAGCAGAGGTGATGGCCGCCGTTCCGCCGGGCGAGGTAGCCAGCGGGCAGGTAGCGCGGCAGTAGACCACCAGCATGCCGTTCTCACGCTTCCAATCTTCTCCGATGAGTCCTCAACCGTCGTTGCCTACCCGCGCGGAATCAGACTGGGTGCCCCACCCTCGGCGCGTCTTTGTTTTTGCGCCTAGGGTGGGTGAGTACGAACGTCGGTGAAGTTACTTATTTTCAACAGGAAACTTTCTTCTCCCCGGTTCTCCGCCGGCTTCGCTAACCTGTGGGAAACGAAATTGTGCCCCATCGGTCGCCTTTGTTTTTGTCCGATGGGTGGGAGTTCATACCGCATGGCCCTGACTCCTTCTTGTTGAACTTGCATCCTCTTCCTGAGGCGTGCTCGCTTGTCCGGTTGATCGCCATTGCAGAAGATTACCCGTCCGAAGCGCACACTGGGAGTGGAAGAACCTCATGTCCGCTTTCGTCTTCCACCCAGCGCACCCGGTCTCAAAGGTCAGGAATTGCACCCCCCTACCCCCCCCCTGCCCCAATACTGGGCCTGTATGGCAGTAAGAGCAACTATAAGTAAATTTTAATCAACTACTTACGATATCAAGATGCGTTACCATACGGTAAATACAACCTCATTTTATCGTTCATTTTGGCCCCTTCGTGTCGATTTTCGACGCAAAACAGGGCTAAAACGAGCCAAATCTCATGCCAATTTTTCAGCCGCGATCGGAATTTCAGTCGCCCGAGGCTTCTTCGGCCACAGGGTCTGGCGAAAGGATGGGGTGCTTTTCGCCCAGGTATCCATCGGCGAAGATAATATTGCGGGCCAGGCCGAGTTTGCGAAGCCCCAGGATGATAATCCCGTTCAAATCCAGCTCCCACTTGCGCAGCCCGTGGAACGCGGAGCGCGGATAACGGTGATGGTTGTTGTGATAGCCGTCGCCGAAGGTCAGTGCCGCAAGAATCCTGTTGTTCTTGCTGTTGTTCTTCATCTTGTAGTTCTGATAACCAAAAGTGTGGCCGAAAGAGTTGACCGCCCAGACAGAGTTCTGGAAGAGCACGGTCCGCAGGCAAGCCGCGAAGACGCATCCCCAGGCGTCGGTCAACCCGCCAAACGCATAGCCGGCCAGCCAGGGAAGGGCCAGTGAGACAACCGGCCAGAGGTAGTGGGTACCGGCATAGAACCGGATGACAGGATCGCGCGCCAGGTCGCGGCCGTAGATTTTGACATCGGTGCTGGTGTCGTCAAACATCCACCCAATGTGGGAATGGAATAGGCCTTTGAGCCCCGATCCATGTTCGCAGTGCCCGTCGACTACGGGTGAGTGATTGTCACCGCAGTTGTCGGTGTGGGCATGATGGCGGCGGTGGTCGGTGACCCAGGTAAGCAGCGAGCTTTGGAATGACATGGAGCCGGCCGCGCCGAGCAGATAGGCGACCCACGGGGCGGTCTCAAAGCTCCTGTGGGAGAAATAGCGGTGGAAGCCGATCCCCGTCCCCATGCCAACGACAAAATAACCCACAATAAATGTGACCAACTCTACGGCGTGGATGGGGTGGGAGCGGAACCAGAAGACACTGGCCACGGAGCCTGCCAGCGGCAGGCCGATCAGGAAGGTGTTGTCGACGCGCTTCTTAAGAGCGGCGCGGCCGGCGAGAATCCCTCGGGGCTGGGCGAAAGCGACTGGCGGGCTGGAACGGGAGGTGGCCAAAAGGGACGCTTCATTTCTCCCTGGTCTCTTGCGACGAGGGTTTCCGGGGCTGTCAAACCTGCTTCTTCTAAGATGCACGAGGGTGCCGCCGGAATCAAGAAGGTGGCCGAGGGAGAACGCAAAACCATGCTGCCTCCTGACACTATGCTGTTTCCTTGACCTCCAGGATCAGACAGGCGATGGTCTTGTCCCCAGCCAGCAGAAGCTGACGAGGCGTCGCGGCGGGGATGTGCACCACGTCGCCGCCGCGAAGATCCTGACGCACACCGCCATCGATCGAGCTGGACCGTGTCTCTCCGGCGGAGGCTGCACAAGGGCCGGCTAATTTGCCGCCGGTCACGAGGGTAGCATTGCCGGCGAGAACGAAGATGAGTTGGGCCCGGCTCTCGTGCATGGACGCGTCACCGCTGCGACCACGGAAAAGCAGCGTAGCGGCGTACCCGGGGTAGTCCTTGAGAACCTCGGAAGCAGACCCGTCGCCGAATCTGGCCATCTTGCGCAGATAGGCGGCGCGCTCCAGGAGCACGGAGGTGGTCCAGTGATCGACTGAAGGCTTCGCGCGGCGCGGGGCGGCGACTGCTTCGTCAAGATTAATCTCTCGGAGAATTTCGCGCGATAGTGGGTCCATTTTTCTCCTCTCGACGGCTGATCATTATTCGGCTGCGAGCCGGCGGGCGCGCTTAAAGATGGAGAGAAACATGGGGCGCGTAAGCTTACCGGTGTTGGTGTTCTGCAGCGAGGGATGGTAGCTGGCGATCACCCGCAGACCGCTGGGAAGCAGGTATTCGGCGCCGTGGGCGAACACGAATTTGGAGCGGTCGCGCAGGTTGCCGGTGCGGGCCTGGTGGGCGAGAAAGCCGTCGAAAGCGATACGGCCCAGGCAGACGACTATGCGCAGGTTTCTTAGCAAGGCCAGTTCGCGGTCGAGCCACAGGGCGCAGTTCCGCTGCTCCTTCGGTGTAGGTTTATTGGCAGGCGGAGCACAGCGGACTACGGCGCTGATCCACAAGCCGTTGAGCGTGAGCCCGTCGTCACGGGAGACAGCCTTCGGTTGGGAGGCGAAACCGGCTTCATGGAGTACTGGGAAAAGGAACTCGCCCGAACCGTCGCCGGTGAACGGGCGGCCGGTACGATTGGAACCGTGGGCGCCGGGCGCGAGACCGAGGGCCAGGACGCGGGCTCCGGGGTCGCCGAAGGAGGGGACAGGACGGCCCCAGTATTCCCAATCGGCGTAGGCGCGGCGGCGCACCTCGGCGACCTGGGTGCAATGAGCGCGGAGGCGTTCGCAGAGATTGCAGACGATGATTTGGGAGTTCAGAATCGCAAGCGGGTCCGTGGCGGCCATGGGATGATTTTACGGTGCGGCAGCACTTAGTAGATTCCGGGGAGCAGGCGTTTGGTGGTGCGCGCGTAATCGGCGTAACGATCGCCAAATGCGCCGAACAGCACGGCCTCTTCGACGTGGATGCGATAAAGAACAGCCAGCGTTGGCGGGATGAAGGCGACGGCCAGGCCGGCCCAGTCGAAAGAGTTGATGCCCGCTGCCAGGAAGATGATCTCCATGCCCAGATAGGAAGGATGGCGGACGATTGCGTAGACCCCGGAGCGGTTGATGGTCTGGGCGGCATGGGTGGCCACGTTGGCGCTGAACGACTTGCCGAGGGTGAAAATGGCGGCGATGCGGACCAGAAGGCCGGCGGCCAGGAGACCCAATGCAGCAATGCGCAGCGAGGCGTGGCCGATTGGCAAGGGAAGAAAGCGAAAGTGGGGCAGAGAGCCGCAGGCGGTCATGGACAGGACAATCACGATCCACAGAATGAGCTGGGTACCACGGTCCTGGAGGTCGCCCTGGCCGCGGCGGGTGCGGGTGGCAATCGAGATAACGATCTCGCCGGCGATCCAGGCGTTGAACAGCCACTCCCACAGGACAGACAGACTCATTCGGACCTTTTCCTCCGGCGATGGTCAAGTATACGCGTGGGCTGACACCTGGCTCTCGAATTCAAGCCTGGATCCTCAAGTGTCGGAAGCGAGGCGCCGGGCACGCCACTTCCCAGGGACCGGCATGCAGCGGCCTGTGCCATACTGAATTTGTTTCCGCGAATTACTGCTGAGGTTGACCCGCTGCCATGGCTCTCGAACCGAACCCGCGGTTTCTACGTCGCGCGATTGCGCTGGCTACGGAGAATGTTGTCAGTGGCGCGGGCGGGCCGTTTGGGGCGGTCATAACGCGCAGGGGCGAGATTGTGGGCGAGGGCGTCAACACCGTCACCGCGACCAACGATCCCACGGCGCATGGCGAGGTGAATGCCATCCGCGCGGCGGCCAGGACAATGGGGAGTTTTACGCTCGAGGGATGCGAGCTGTATGCCAGCTGCGAGCCTTGCCCGATGTGCCTTGCGGCGGCCTACTGGGCCCGGCTGGGTGCAATTTATTATGGCGCGAGCATGGCGGACGCAGCGCAGGCTGGGTTTGACGACGCGATTCTCTACGACGAGATAAAAAAAGATGCAGCCGAGCGGAACCTGCCTTCCATGCAATTGCTGAGCGATGAGGCCTGGGCCAGCTTCGCTGCCTGGCTGGAGTCGACCAGGAAGATTAAATATTAAGGGCCGCGGGTCAAGCGAATGCAACGTTCCGTATCCGCGGCCACAGTCAAGTCACTTCGCGGCGTTACTTGCGGTACGGAGTGGCGCCGGCGTGGTATTACGCCTCTGTGTGGGACGGCAATGTAAAATTGAGTGGAACGGATGACTCAATTTTCTCCAGCGGCTGCAGGCCAGGCATCTCGCGCAGCGCGCGAGGCGGGGTCGCGGGACAGCGCCAAACTGCGGCAGAGCCTGCCAGACAACAATTCAACGGTCATTGAGGGGCGCGGACTGGGGAAGAGCTATGCTACTGCGCGCGGTGAGCTGACCCTCTTTCGCGATCTGAGCCTCACAGTGAAGGCCGGGGAAATCGTGGCCATCGTAGGGCAATCAGGAGCCGGAAAGAGCACGCTTTTGCACATCCTGGGCGCTCTTGATGTGCCTTCCGCGGGAAATGTATACTGCGCGTCAACCAACGTGTCCAGCCTTTCCCCGCGAGAGGCCGCTGCCTTTCGCAACCGGGAGATCGGTTACGTGTGGCAGTTCCACTACCTGCTGCCGGAGTTTACGGCTCAGGAAAACGTAGCGATGCCGCTGCTGGCTCGCGGCGTCAGCAAAGTGGAGGCCATGACGCTGGCAGCCAGGTGGTTGAAGGAAGTGGAGTTGGAAGACCGGGGAACGCATCGGCCCGGGGAGTTATCGGGGGGCGAGCAACAGCGGGTGGCTCTAGCGCGGGCGCTTGTGAACAGTCCGCGGCTGCTGCTGGCGGACGAACCGACAGGGGATCTGGACGTGGTGACGGCCTCCCGCATGTTCGAGTTAATTGAAAGGCTGCACCGGGGCCACGGACTGACATCCATCCTGGTGACGCACAATCTGGAACTGGCAGGGCGGTGTACCCGGACTTTACGCCTCGAAAACGGCCAGCTTCTGTCGTTGACGGCGGGCGCTACAGCGGAAAAAGGCCCGTCAACTGGGCAAAGCGACACGTAAAGGGAAATTTGCGACCCAAAAAGCACCGTTTCGAGGGGTTTATGAGTCTTAGTAAGTAACAGTCTGGATTGGGTTTTGGGTCTGATTCGGGCTGGAGTGAGTGGGATGGAGTCTTTTAAGGCAGCTGGATCGCCGGGAGACTAAAGGGAGCAAGCGGCCCGGGCCATCCAGAGAGCTGTTCGGGGCAGAGGCTGTATCTTTTCCTAAAGTGCCTCCGGCGGCGAAGAAAAAGAGGAAGGGCGCGCGCAGGTTAGGCTGAAGCCGGAAGTGGGTCCCCATCGGCAGGTCCTCGTCGATAGGGCGAAACTGAACCGGACAGCCACTCCAGCCGAGAGCCTGGATAAAAGGGGCACACAATGTTCGAACGCTATACGGAGAAGGCACGGCGCGTGATCTTCTTCGCGCGATACGAGGCAAGCCAGTTCGGGTCGCCTTATATCGAGACCGAGCACCTGTTGCTTGGCCTGCTGCGCGAGGACAAGGCGTTAACCAACAAGTTTCTGCGCTCTCACGCCTCCGTGGAGTCGATCAGGAAGCAGATTGAGGCGCACACCACCATCCGCGAAAAGGTGTCGACCAGCGTCGACCTGCCCCTCTCTAACGAGTGCAAACGGGTGTTGGCTTACGCGGCGGAAGAAGCCGAGCGGCTCGGCCACAAGCACATAGGAACCGAGCACTTGTTGCTGGGATTGCTGCGCGAAGAGAAGTGCTTTGCCTCGGAGATTTTGCAGGAGCGCGGCCTGAAGCTGGCTCAGATTCGCGACGAGCTGGCGCGGGTGACGCAGGAGAAGGCTCCTCCGCAACAGCGGCAGCGGGAGTCGAGTTTGCTCGCCGAATTCAGCCGCGACCTCACCCAGGCCGCGATGGACGGGCAGCTCGATCCGCTCGTCGGGCGCGACGGGGAGTTGGAGCGCGTGATCCAGATTCTCTGCCGCCGCACCAAGAACAACCCGGTGCTGATTGGCGAGCCGGGTGTGGGGAAGACGGCAATTGTGGAAGGGCTGGCGCAGCGGATTGCGGACGGCGAAGTGCCCAGTTTCCTCGCCGACAAGCGGGTGCTGGGGCTGGACCTTTCGCTGATCGTTGCGGGCACCAAGTACCGCGGGCAGTTCGAAGAGCGGTTGAAAACCATCATGAAAGAGCTGATGGAGAATCAGAACTCGATCGTGTTCATCGATGAGCTGCACACGCTGGTGGGCGCCGGATCGGCGGAGGGTTCCCTGGACGCGGCAAATATTCTCAAGCCTGCGCTTTCGAGGGGGGAGATTCAGTGCATTGGCGCCACCACGCCGGGTGAATATCGCAAGTCAATTGAGAAGGATCGATCGCTGGAGCGGCGTTTTCAGGCGGTCAAGGTTCCCCCGCCCAACGAAGCCGATGCCATCAAAATCATCATGGGCATCAAGGACCGTTATGAGAAGTTTCATGCGGTCAGTTACACCGATGCGGCCGTCGAGTTTGCCGTGTCGCACTCCAACCGCTATATTCCGGATCGGTTCTTGCCCGATAAGGCCATCGACCTGATTGACGAGGCCGGAGCGCGGGTCAAGCTGCGCCAGACTTCGCTGCCGGAAGAGATCACCGAGGTGCAGAAGCGGATCAAGTTCATTGTGCATCGAATGGACTCGGCGATCGCCAACCACGAGTTCGAGAAGGCGCGATTCTACAGCGACGAGGAACGCAAGGAGCGCGAGAATCTGCGCGCTCTTCGGGAAAAGTATCACCTCGATGATTCGGCGGCCGGCATCGTGGGCCGCGAGGACATCGAAGACGTGGTCAGCCGTTGGACAGGCGTGCCGGTCACCAGCATCAAGGAAGAGGAAACGCAGAAACTGCTGCGCGTCGAAGAGGAGTTGCACAAGCGGGTGATCTCCCAGGACAAAGCCATCAGCGCCCTGGCCCGCGCCATTCGTCGTTCGCGAGCAGGCTTGAAGTCTCCACACCGTCCCATCGGCAGCTTCCTGTTCCTGGGGCCGACCGGCGTGGGCAAAACAGAAATGGCGCGGACCCTGGCCAACTTCCTCTTTGGCTCCGACAAGGCGCTGATCCGCTTCGATATGTCGGAGTTCATGGAAAAGCATTCGGTGTCCAAGCTGATCGGTTCGCCTCCGGGGTACGTGGGCTACGAGGAGGGCGGACAGCTTACCGAACGCGTGAAGAGATCGCCTTACTCGGTGGTCCTGCTGGATGAAATCGAGAAGGCGCATCCGGACGTGTTCAACATCCTGCTTCAGGTGTTTGAAGACGGGCAGTTGACCGACGGCCTTGGCAATACGGTTGACTTCAAGAACACCATCCTCATCATGACGTCGAACATCGGCGCCAAGTACCTGGTGAAAGAGAAGAAGTCGCTTGGCTTCCACAGCGATGGCGAAGACCAGATTAACGAAGCGGTCGAAAAAAATGTCATGGCTGAGGTGAAGAAGGCTTTCAACCCTGAATTCCTCAACCGCCTTGACGAAACCATCCTGTTCCAGTCGCTCACCGACGCCGACCTGATCCAGATCGTCGAGTTGCTGGTGCAGCATTTGAACGCGAACCTGGCGCAGAAGGCGATCACGATTTCAGTGACTGACGATGCGAAGAAGTGGATTTTGGACAAAACGCTGACCGACCGCAGTTATGGCGCGCGTCCGCTGCGCAGGGCACTGCAGCGGTATGTTGAGGATCCATTGTCAGAGGCGCTGATCGCGGGCCAGATTTCTGACCGTCCGGCGTTTCTCGAAGTGTATCTGGATGCCAACCAGCTGTTCTATCGGCCGGTCAGTTCGGTCGAAACGGCCAGCGAAGAGAAGCCGGCGGGAGTGCTGTTGTTCAGCAACTGAACCCGGCCTTGGCCGCGCCAGCCTTCGATTTTTCAGACGAATCAAGCCCCGGCAAACCAACCGGGGCTTTTTCCCGCTCTTCAGTCGAGGCGAGCGGCTGCAATAGGAGACTCGGCGCAAAACCAGGTGCGCGATTATGGCAATGGCAATCGACCCGATCACAATTACTCTGCTTACCTCGGTGCTCAGCTCTGATACTGTTCGCAAGTTGTTCAAAACGATCGCGAACAATCGCATCGCTGAAAAGTCGGTTTTGAAGCAGACCGATCCCGAGGCAGACCAGGCTCTGGGAGCCCTCCAGAGCGCCGATCTCATTGGCGCAGGATCGGAAGGCAAGGTCTATGTCACAGCCAAAGGGCTGAAGGTTGCTCGGGATCTCGAGCAGATTCCTCTCAGTTAAATGAATGCAACCTGTCGCGCACACTTTCGACGCCGCGTACAGTCATCCATGGGCATTTGCTTTCATGATGGTCCTGATGATGGTATTTGGCGTGGGACGCGTCGCTAAAGAGACGAAGACTTCCGTCAGGAACTGGAAATCCTTCCTGAATTTCTGGATGTTTGCCTATGTCCTGCTGCTTGGCGCGTTGATGAGCGTGACCACGAGTATGGCTCTGGTACTGCTCGTCGATGCCAATGGCGCGCCCAGGGTGGACTTCATCCCGCCATCTACGATTTCTATCGCGGCGGCGGTCGTAGGCGTGTTCGGTTTCGAGTTTCTCTTCCGCAAATTCGTCATCGGGTTTGGCGAAAACAAATTCGACCTGGAGACAACCTGCAAAATCTCATTGACCAGGCGGTTGCGGCAACTCTCAAAAGAGAAAGCGAGAGCTGAGCAGCGCAACACGCAGTTTGAAGCGAAAGTTGCTTTCCTCTATTCATGGCGATATTGATCGTTGCGTTTTCGTTCCGGTTTCTTCCCATCCATCGATCCTGCCCAATAGTCAAGCGATCATTCAGCGTTGCAGGTTCGATCCGCCCGCCCTCGCATGATGGACCCGGGTCTTCGCACCTGGCCCTCCCCACTCCATTTACACTGTAGACGGAGAATACTGTGGTTTTTGATAAGTTGCTGGCAAGGATTTTCGGTACCGCCAACGAGCGGGAGATCAAGCGGTTGACGCCCAGGTTGGGGGCGATCAACGTGCTGGAGCCGGATATTCAAAAAATGACGGACGAGCAGTTGCGCGCCAGGACGGCCGATTTAAAGGCGCGGATCGCGTCGAGGCTGGAGGGAATTACCGGCGCTGAGGAGAAGAAGGCAGCCGAGAAAGCGGCGCTCGACGAGATCCTGCCTGACGCCTTTGCGCTGGTGCGCGAGGCCGGCTGGCGGGCAGTGCAGATGCGCCACTTCGACGTTCAGTTGATCGGCGCCATGGTGCTGCACCAGGGCAAGATCGCCGAGATGAGAACAGGCGAAGGCAAGACGCTGGTGGCGACCCTGAGTTGCTACCTGAACGCCCTCGCGGGGCATGGAGTGCACGTGGTCACGGTGAACGACTATCTGGCCAAGCGCGATGCCGAGTGGATGGGCAAGATCTACGAGTTCCTAGGGTTGACCGTCGGCGTGATTGTGCACGACCTGGACGACAACCAGCGCCGCGAAGCCTATGCCGCCGACATTACCTACGGAACCAATAACGAGTTCGGCTTCGACTACCTGCGCGACAACATGAAGTTCGAGATCAAAGACTGCGTGCAGCGCGGCCATTACTACGCGATCGTGGATGAAGTGGACTCGATCCTGATCGACGAGGCGCGGACGCCCCTGATTATCTCAGGCCCGACCGACCAGACGACTGACAAATACGCGCGCGTGAGGAAGATCATTCCACAGCTTGAACTGGGCGAGGAGGTCGAATACACCGACCACAAGCGCCAGGATGAGCTTGGAATCCGGCTTGCCGAGGGCGAAAAGTTATTCAGCGGCGACTACATTGTGGACGAGAAACAGCGAACCATCGGCGTAACCGACCGGGGATGGGAGACGATCGAGGGGCTGCTGGGGATCGGCAACATCGCGGACGCGGAGAACTGGGAACTGAAGCATTACGTGGAGACCGGCATCAAGGCTCACGCGCTCTACAAGCGGGATGTGGACTACGTGGTCAAGGACGGCGAAGTAATTATCGTCGACACCTTCACCGGGCGGCTCATGCCCGGGCGGCGCTGGTCCGATGGGCTGCACCAGTCAATCGAGGCCAAGGAAGGCGTGACCATCCGCAAGGAAGACCAGACCCTGGCCACGATTACCTTCCAGAACTATTTCAGGCTCTATCAGAAGCTGAGCGGCATGACCGGCACGGCCGAGACCGAGGCTGCCGAATTCGAGAAGATCTACAAGCTGGAGATCGTGGTCATCCCCACCAACAAGCCGATGCTGCGACTTGAGAATCCCGATGTGGTCTACCGGACGGAGAAGGAAAAGTACAAGGCGGTGGCCGACGACATCTGGACGCTGCACGAGAAAAAGCAGCCGGTGCTGGTGGGCACCACGTCGATTGAAAAAAGCGAGCGGCTGTCGGACATTCTGCAGCGGAAGGGCGTGCGGCACGTGGTGTTGAACGCCAAGCACCACGAGAAAGAAGCCGAGTACGTGGCCCAGGCGGGGCGGCTGGGGATGGTGACCATCGCCACCAATATGGCCGGCCGAGGAACCGATATTCTGCTCGGCGGCAATGCCGAGTTCATGGCCCGGCAGGAGATGGTGAAGAAAGCCAAGGCTCGCGCAATCAGCGTAGCCGAGGGTGCAATCAACCCCATGGCTCCGGCGGGATTTCTGCGCTTTTACTATTCCGGTCAGGAGTTTGAGGTCGGCGAGCAGGAGTGGCTGGAGACGCTGAAGGGTCACGCGGACGCGGCGCTCAAGGATCACGAGCAGGTGATTGCGGTGGGCGGGCTGTTCATTCTGGGCACCGAGCGGCACGAATCCCGGCGTATCGATAACCAGCTCCGAGGCCGCGCGGGACGGCAGGGTGATCCGGGCGAGTCGCGGTTTTACCTGTCGCTTGAAGACGACCTGATGCGCATCTTCGCCAAGCAGTGGGTAAGCACGCTGCTGGAGCGGCTGGGCATGGAAGAGGGAGTGCCGATCGAATCGAAGATGATCTCCAAGCGCATCGAGGGCGCGCAGAAGGCAGTCGAGGCTCAGAACTTCGAATCGCGCAAACACCTGCTCGAATACGACGACGTGATGAACAAGCAGCGCGAGGCGGTGTATGGGCTGCGGCGGCAACTGCTCGAAGGTGTCGACCAGCGGGAGCTGATCCTCGAGGACTACGTCGGCGGGTTGCTGAGCGGATTTCTCGATGAATTCGCAGGCGAGAAAGTGCGCCAGGAACAGTGGAACACAAAGGAGCTTGCGGAAAAGCTCATGGACCAGTTCGGTTTGGATCTGGCGGCATCGGGCGTAAAGTCGCAGGAACTGAGCCGGCATGAACTCGGCGAGGAAATTTTCGCCAAGTTGACGGAGCATTACGAATCGAAGGAAAAGATTCTAGGCGCCGCGACCATGCGCTATCACGAGCGGATGGTCATGCTGAGTGTCATTGATGGGCTGTGGAAAGACCATTTGCTTTCGATGGATCACCTCAAGGAAGGCATCAACCTGCGCGGATATGCGCAGCGCGATCCGCTCGTCGAGTACAAGCGCGAGTCCTTCGACATGTTTGAGGCCATGATGGCCAAGTTCCAGGAGGACACGGTCCGGTTCCTGTTCAGGATGCAGATTCTGGGCCCGGACGGTCAGCCGGTGAACGCCGCGCCTCAGCCTCAACGTACGGTGCCCAAGGCTCCTCCTGTGGCCAGCGCCTCGCGGCCGATGACACTGGATGCGGCGCCGCGGGAGATCGCGATTGCGACGCGGCAGCCTTCCACGACCATCGACGCGCTGGAGAAGGAGTTCCACCGCAACAAGCAGCGCGAACTGCAGGCAGCCAGTTTGTCCGGCGGCGACGGGATCCAGCCTTCGCAACGCAGGACAGGCGAGAAGGTGGGACGAAACGATCCCTGCCCATGCGGTAGCGGGAAGAAGTACAAGAAGTGCCACGGGGCTGGGCAATAGGCATGCGAGTGCCGGCTTGCTGCAATGTTGTCGGGGATTCTCTTGGCCCCCAAGGACCACATTAATTATTTGAAGGATACGTGAAGTCCAGGCTCAATCAATGTCCGGAGAGCCTTGCGCAACGGAGCACAGCACTTGACGCCGTCCAATTAACAGAATTGGCCAGTTGGGTGTTTGAGTTGAAGAAGTGGGCTCATCCCGCCGACTGCGGGGTCGGCTTCGGATGTGGTGATCAGTTTGATACACTCTGGGCCATGACTCCGGAATTGGTGCTCGTCTTTACCGGTTGTGTCCTGCTCTCAATCGGACTATTAGGTGGAAACATATCGTCGAAATGGGCAAATGTACCGAGAGTCCCCGGCCTTGTGCGCATTCTATGCGCGGTGGCAGGATTGACCTTGATAGGTGTGTGGATACTGCCGAGGTTTCACCCGGGGCACAGGGATAAGAATACCTTTTCAATACGGGCTGATATAACCGCGGGGATCCTTAGCCCTCAGTACCTGGAGGGTGACATTCGCATCGGGAGCATGGTCCAACACCTAAAACTCGATCAAGACAACCCGCGCGATTTAATTACATTTGTCGTTCCTGGGGAGGGCCCTTTTCACTACTCAATTGACAGCATAGAAAAGGATGACAGCATCAATGACTTGACTAAGCATCGGAGGGCGATCGACGAAGGAGTGATCGATGTGGCGGCGGGAAAAATGTTCGATCTAAAATATCAACTTATAAGTGATGTTGAATACAAGCTGTCCATCATCGATGCTCCCAAATAAGGTCTTACAAAGATAATCCCCTTCCTTCAAGCCAGGAGCAGCGCAAATTTGCACTCATGAGGGGAACCTTGACACTCCAAAGGCTAAGTCGCGGATCGAAGGCAGGTCGCGAAACCGAATGCTCAGGTCTACTGTCCAAGTGTGAGGCTCACCACGCTTACCGGAAGAAGCTGAACAGGCCCTTTTTCCCTTCTCTTTCGGCGGGAAGGCCGCAGGCGGAACGCGCCATCTGGCGGAGGGCCAGGGAGATAGGCGATTCGTGCAGGGCGATGGGGGAGGAGGTAGTGTGGGTTCTGCGAGCCACCGCATAGTCATCGGGGATCTTCCAGTCAATGGGGCGGGTGAGCGCCTTCTCGACGTGTTTGTCATCGAAGAGCAGCGTCGCGGGCTTATAGCGGTTCAGAACGATCTGGAGATTATCGTTTCGGTTGGCAAAGAATCTTGAGATCATGCGATTGGAATTGCGCAGCTCGGAGATGCCGACCTGGCTGATGTGGTAGACGATCGAGGAATCCTCGAAGAGCACGGAGTCCATCAGATCTACCCTTGAGCCGATGTCGACCACGATGAAATCGAAGTTGAGCCGTGCCACGGCGAGGAGCCTGTTGATAGTCTCGCGATCACACTTCTCGGAAACGAACTCGCTGGGCGCTGCAAGCACGGCCAGGCCGGAGTCATGCACCGACACGATGGACTGGAAAAAGCTGGAATCGAGCCGGGAGCAGTCGTGGACGGCGTGGGCGATCGAAAACTCAGGCGCCATTCCGAGGTTGATTGCCACGTCGCCGAGCGGCAGTCCCAGATCGATAAGGAGGGTGTTGCGTTCGGATTCCTGGGCCAGCGCCACGGCGAAGTTGGAGGCGATGGTGGTGACGCCGCAACCGCCTTTGGCTCCGAGAAAGACGAAGAGTCTGCCGGCGACGCGCTGATTTTCTCGAGGAGACGGGTGGCGTACGGATGCGCGGTTGAAGGCAACCTGGACTTCAGACGGTTCGAGGGGGAGAGTGAGAAACTCGCGGACGCCGGCGCGCATGAATCGGATGGCGAGCTTCACATCTGCCTGGGCCGAATACGCCATCACCGAGGTCACGCCTCTAACGCCGATGGCTTCGGCCAGGTTATAGGCAAAATCCGGATCGCTGTCTACATCGAGGATTACGACATCGTAGTGCTTCTCGAGCATCTGGGGCATTTCGTCGAGCTCTGGAGGGAAGGAGGAGAACTCGCGCACAACGATGTCCCGAATGCGGGACACACCTTCAGAGACCTCCCTGCGGCGCTGCTCGTTGGGACCAATAAGCGCGACGGACAAGACGCCTCTGCCGGGTAACTCCGGAAGATGAGAAACATCCGACATGGCTTAACAGCTGCTCCCGGCAGCAAAACGTACCTTCCATTTTATCCCGCACTCGATGCGCGCCCTGGCTGCTGCATCAGCCGAAGTGCTGCGATTCTGGTGCCGTTGGCCTCTTTTTCACCTATGGCCCATTTTGGCGACAGGCGAGCGAATGCCCGGCGGTTCAAAGAAAATTGTCCAAGCGCTTTGGCGGGCTGATTTTACCGCAACCTGAGCTCACGGCAGCGGCGACTAGTCCGCTCCGTGGAAGTCGATCTCAACGTCCGCGGTCGTTACCCCGGCACCAGGTTCGAATCTCCACTTGCGGACTGCTTCTTCGGCGGCCGGAGACAGAAAATGGTTTCCGCTGAGAGTCTTTACGTCCGTCACTTTCCCCTCGGGCTGACGGTCGCCTCAACCTTGACCTGTCCGCTGATTCGCATGCGCTTTGCGATTTCAGGATAGATGGGCGGGACGCGGGACTTGATGGCGCGCGCGTCGGCGGCTGAGACGGGCAGGGCCACGCTCAATGCGAAGGGGAGCGCGGCGGCGTAGAGAATTCTCCTCCGCTTCAGTCGTGAAATGCCCAGTCGCTGATGAAAGCAAATCGTACTCATGACTGTCAGTCCTCCTGAGGTTTCGAAGTTGGAAAATCTCCCGCCGATTCTCGAGATGCCATGAACGACCAGATAGAGCGTCGGTCCGCGAGGTTAAAGGTCCCTGACTGAAGTGGCAAAATTCAAAAGAATCCGGCTCAATTGTCTTATCGTCCGTCAGATGAGCCTGATGATGAGCAGCGCTTAACATTCAATTACTAAGGGCATGAATCAACTGAAGATGCCGACAAGTTTTTTCTTCGGTTGAATTGTGGGCAGTCCGCGCGCGTCGCGGGCCATTTTGTCGATGGTGCGTCCGATCGGCGAGTCCTCGGAAACCAGGGGCGCGGACTGAAGTTGCATGCGGCGCAAGGTGTGAAAGTCGCTTTGGATTCTCCACTGAGGTGCGACGGTGAGGGCGCGCTCGATGGCTTCGTCGTCGATGCCAAACACGCGGGGTGCATAGCGGTTGAGCACCACCTGAAGGCGGGAGGCGTGGGCGGAGACGCTTTCGGTAATCACGCGGTTGGCGTTTCGGAGTTCAGGGATGCCGACCTGTGTCACGAGATAGATGACGGAGGCGTCCTTGAACAGTCGGCTATCTGTCCAATCCGTGCGAGCGCCGGCGTCGATGACGACTGAATCGAAGGACTGAGCGGCAACGGCTAGCAGCTTGTCGACCGCGGCTTTGTCGACTTTGATTTTCTGGAACCCGCCGGGAGCGGGAAGCAATGAGAGGCCGGATTCGTGCTGAACAAGGAGACTGGACAGGGAAGTAACGTCCAGTGTTCCGGGATCGCGGAGAGCGTCGAGGGTGGAGTTTCGGGCGATGATGCCGAGGTTAAGGGCGGCATCGCCATTGGGCAAATCGAGATCGATGAGCAGTGTACGCTCGGCGGGGTCGCGAGCCAGGCTGACAGCGAAGTTGGTGGACAGCGTGGTAACTCCCGATCCGCCTTTGGCGCCAAGAAAGACGAAGGATCGGCCGGCAGTTTTCCTTCTGATCTGGGGAGCGGTGCGGCCCCGGGCGGCCACCCGGGAAAGCGCGCCATCGATCTCGGTGGGTGAAAGAGGCTCGAGAAAGAACTCACGCGCTCCCGCCCACATGGCGCGCATCATCATGTCGTTGGCGCCGCTCTGGGAGTAGACCATGACGGTGGACGAGCCCAGGGAGCAAAGGCTTTCAACTATGTGCAGTGCCTGATCGGGGTTGCTGTCAATGGCGACGAATGCCGCCTGGAATCTGTTATCCACGAGGAACCGGGCGACGTCGGGCGCCGAGAGATAGCCGAGTTGGGCCGAAACAGCCGCATTACTGCCTCTTTCGATAACGCCGCAGACTGCTTTTCGACGCTCTGAGTCGGGGTCGAACACCGCAATGGGCATTTTGGCGAGCCCGATGGTGGTTGGCAGGGCGGCCGGAAGGAACTTGAATTTGCCCTTGACTGTATCTTGAAAGGCAACGGAAGTGGGCATCGTGACTTTGGGGCCGGGATGCAGCGGGATCGGCCCCTTCCCCCTTTTGGCTTTTAGAAATCGCTCAGGGAGAATATCGGCAAGGGGGCCGATTGCATGAGCAGCGTCTAAGAATCGGCCTCGGGTTTCTGACCGCCTGATTTTGTACCAACCTGGGCGCCCCGGGTCTAGATTCTCAGGTCGGGAAAGCGCGAATTCAAGAAACCATTTCAGACGGTCAGAGACCTAGTCCCCCCACCATTGAAGCCCACCGACGGGAGATGAAACTGCACTGCGAAGGATGAAACTGTCCCCCATCCATCGAGCGTTTTCGGGTCAAGTTCCATGACATGCTTTACACCTCGTTATCATGAAACATTTACAGGTGGGAGTTCAGCGAGGAGCGTTCCGCCGCAGTGGAACGCTCCCGGCTGAGGTCGATCTCCTGCACCAGGGTGCTGCAGCAATAGACCAGAACGCGCTGGTCGATGCGTTCGGGCCGGACGGTGTGCGAGGCCAACGCCCGGCTCACACTCCAGCGCTGGTCGCCTATGTAGATATGCCCTTGCTGACCAACCTTGCGTAGCTCGGCGACTGTGCCGTAGTCCCAGGCCTGCGGGCTGGGATCGTAAATCCTCGCGCTGGGCCGCCATCGGCTGGCCGGGGTGCGCATGCCCCGGGCCTCAGGGGGCCGGACCTGGTTGTATTCGTGACGGAATTTATCCAGCCAGCTTTGCGTTAGCCACTGTTCTGCGCACGCCCTGCTGCGCGCCGGCTCCCAACGAACCGTGGAACCGCTCCACCTCGCCTTGCGTCTGGGGATGGCGCACGCCGGAAAAACAGCAGCGAATACCCTGCTTCACCAGCCACACCATCAACTGCGTCCAGCCCTTGGGAGAACGGGCATTCCATCACGGCACGCCATGGTCAATCAGCAGCTCGTCCGGCAGCCCGCTGTTGCAGAGGGCGTCCTGCAGCCGCCCGCGAACGGTCTCGCTGCGCGTCGTGCCAGTCTGTTCCAACGCGACCAGATAGCGGCTGTGATCGTCCAGTAAGGACAATGGGCCAATCGCAGCGCGGGAGCCCTTCTGCCCCTTGAAGTCCATCTGCCACAGTTGGTTAGGCTGCTCCGCTCGAATCGGCCGGTAGCCTGCCGCCGGCTCTCCCGATCCAGCACCAGGTCATGCCGGACCAGAACCCGATGGACTGTGATTACCGGCAACACCAGCTCACCCTCCAACAGCACAGCCAGCTTACCCGCTCCCCAGTCTGGCCGCTGACAGCGCAGAGCGACGATGCGCGCATCGATCCTTGCCCCGGTCCGGCGCGGACTCAGGTGCGGTCGTCGGCTGTGCTCCTCGACTCCGGCTACGCCCGGCTCCCCGAGCCGCTTCAGCCAGAGATAGCCCGTCCGCCGGCTAATCTCATACTCCCGACAAGCTACTCAGATTCTCGCCCCGGCTGGCTCGAATCACAAACTCCACCCGCTGATCTCGCACGCTCACAAGCCTCCACGACACCCCGTTAACCCCCAGCTCAAAATCAATCACCCGATCTTGATCTGTAAAGGATGTCCTGATAACAGCCTGTGAAGCATGTACTGATAATGAACACAAAAAGTGCTCAATGGATGGGGCACCCGGCTACTTACGGTACGACAGAAGTTGTGCCCTTAAAAACCCGACTACGACCACAGGCTGCTGAGCCTCCTCTGATCCCTGATCCCTGCTCTTCGTCACTTCACCCAGACCTTAGGCTCGACTGACAATCCGGGACGCAGCTCATGATGCGGATCCTCGTGTGCCAGGTCGGTGAAGTCGATGCGAACCGGCAGCCGCTGCACCACCTTGACATAGTTTCCGGTCGCGTTTTCCGGCGGGAACAGGCTCAGCACCGACCCTGTGGCGCCGCCGATCTGCGTCACTTTGCCGCTGTAGTCCTTGCCAGTCGCGTCCACGTGGATCTCGACCTTCTGCCCGTTCACCATGTGCCGGAGCTGCGTCTCCTTGAAGTTCGCCGTAATCCATAAATCCTCAAGCGACACCAGGGTCAACAGGTTTTGTCCGGGCGAGACGTTCTGATTCACCTCAACGCTCTTGCGCGTGATGATGCCGGCCGCCGGCGCCACAATCTTCGTATAGCTCAGGTTCAGCTTGGCCTGGTCGAGTTGGGCCTGGGCTTTCTCGACCTCGGCCTCGGCCTGCTTGGCGCGCGCATTCTGCGCTTCAACCTGCTGCGGACCGGTCTGCGCGTACTTGTATTGCGCAGCGGCGTCCGACTCCTTGTCGCCGGCTATTTTTACCCCATCCAGGGCAGCCTGCACCGCCGCCTGCGCGTCGGCAAGCGCCGCCTTGGCCGCATCCGCCGAAGCCACTGCCGCGTCAAACTGCTGCTTGCTGATTACGTCCTTCTCGACCAGCGGCTTATACCGGGCCAGGTCGGCCTGCGCTTTGAGGTTGTTGGCCTGCGCCTGCGCCACCCGGGCCTGCGCCGACTGGGCCTGCTGCACGGCCTGCTGAACCGCATTCCGAGCCGAACTCACGTCTGCCGTCGCCGAACTCAGGTTGCTCTTGGTGTTCACCGTGGTCAGCGGCACGTTTACCTTTGCCGCCGAGGCAGCCGCCTGCGCGCTGTCAAGGGCCGCCTGCGCGTTCTCCACCGCCACCTGGTAGTCTGCCGGGTCAAGCTCGGCAATCGGGTCGCCCCTGTTCACCACCTGGTTCTCCTCCACGTCCACCTTCAGCACCTCGCCAGAAATACGCGAGCTCACCTGGATTAGGTGGCCGTTGACCTGCGCATCGTCAGTGTCTTCGCTGTAGGTCGAACGCCACCAGAACCCCAGCGCGCCCAAAATGAGCACAGCCACGATCGCCACAATAAGGCCTCTGCGCCGTCTCGGCGGTGGCGCAACCTCGGTCTCCGGAGTGGACTCGGCTTCCGCCGGCTTTTCGTAAGTCTCCGCCACGTCTACTTACCTCCCACGTAATTCTTGTACTGCTGCCCGGCTCCCAGTGCTCGCGCCAGGCTCAGCTTGGCCACGTTGTGCCGGTAAAGGCTGGCGACGTATTGATCGTTGGCCTGGGCTACGCTCTGCTGCGCCTGGCTGACAGAAAGATTGTCGCTTACCCCGTTCCTATATCGATCCTGCGCTTCTTTCAGGGCCTCATTCGCCAGATCGACGCTGGAGTGGGCAACCTCCACCAGCTTCTGCGCCGACTCGATATCCAGAAGGGCGTCTCTCACATCGGCGTCGACCTGGGCCTGCTTGTCGCTCAGTTGCGCCCTGGTGGTGTCCAGTTGCGCCTGCGCCTGCTCGGCTTCTCCGCGCAGCGCAAACTCCTTGAACAAGGGCACGCTCAGCGATCCGCTTGCATCCACGGTCCCGTGCGAATGCGCCAGCGTGGTTCCGATATCTCCATAATCGGCATTTGCCGCTACCACCGGGAACCGGTCGGCTGTTGCCGCCTTGCGCTGGTCTTCGGCTGCCTTTTCCTGCTCCAGCACCGCCGCCAGATCCTTCCGGCTGGCATGCGCCTGGGCAATCAGCTTGTCCACATCCAGTTGGTCATACAGCGCATAGGGAGCCGTGTCCGTCAGCGTGAAACTCTGCGCCAGGGGCAGCCCGATGGTGCGCGCCAGCGCCAGCTTATCCTTCTCCAGGGCGTCTTTGGCAACAATCAACTGCTGTTCCTGCGTCTGGAAGTCCACCCGCGCCCGCAGCTCGTCCAACAACGGCGCCGTACCCGCCTCATGATTAGCCACCGCCTCATCCAGCGAGACCTTCGAAGTGGCCACCTGCGCCTGGGCGCTCTCCACGCGCGACTGGTCGGCCAGCACCAGCAGGTAGGCGTTGCCCACCGTCAGCACTACCATGTCCCGGGCATCTTCGGCGCTCAGCTCCGCTGCCCTGAAGCTATGCCGCGCCGCCAGGTAGTTCCGCAGCGAGGCAATATCGACAAGCGACCAGTTCAGCGAAGCCCGCACATCCGTATAGCTGAAGGGCCCGATAATCGTGGGGAAATTCGGGAGCTTAAGCCCCTCGGCCGGCAAGTCCACCTGCTGAACCGATTCTTTGCCGCTGCCGTCAATGCTGGGCAGGAGCGATTGCAGCTGGCTAAGCCTTTGCGCCTTTGCCGTTGCCGTCTCGGTCCCGCTCAGAATGATTCCCAGGTTGGTCTTCAGTCCTCTTTGAATCGCGTCGTCGAGTGAAAGCCCGAGCGGCTGGGCCGAAACTTCGCCCGTCGTCACGCTCCCCTGGAAGCTCTGACCCGTCACTCCAGCAGCCTGAGGCGCCTGAGGTGCCTGCTGGGCAAGTGCTTCCGGCCGAACGGCGGCGAAAATCAACAGCAGCCATGCCCCAAAGCCAAAAAATACGTTCTTTTTTGTGTGATTGGACAAGTTCAACCTTACTCGGCAAATGGCGAAAAGAAAACCGCCGGAAAATGACAATTACTTAGACAATTACTTAATGGATGCAACGGAATCGCAGCGCGGTTCTCAAACTAGTGTAATTGCTCGCCATCGAGCAGCCGGAAACGGGTTCGGTCCAGCTGAACGCACCGTCATGGGAGCGGGCTCAAGGCTGGCAGCGGGCATCTTTCCTGGTCTACAATGCTCTCGTAGAGTGCAGCTGCGAAGACACGTCGAAACTTTCCCGGGATGTCTTTCCATTTTTTGCTACCGCCTCTTTATCGGTTCCTTACGTCCGTTCCTGTAACACTACATTCAAGAGTCCGATCGAATAGCCGCAGCTCTCTGGCATGGCAGGTAGAGAGAAACCGAGCCAAAGGCGTTTTCCGGCCATGGTTCCGGTTCGACTTCTCTCTTCACAAAAATGGAACTCACCATACGCAACAAAACCTTGGGAGGATATGCGCTGTGTCATTTCAAAATTCCCGTCACCTCTTCGTTCGCAGTCTTAGCGCCTTATTCCCGCTTGTTCTGGCTGCCTTGTTAGCGCCGCCGGCATCGGTCCGTTGCCAGACCTTCCGCGGAGGCATCAGCGGAACGGTTACCGATCAGTCCGGTGCGGTCGTTCCCTCGGCCACCGTCACGGCACTTGAGACCGCCACCAACTCGGTCTTGAAGATCGTCACTTCGTCAGCCGGAGAGTTTGCCTTCACCAATCTGCCACTGGGAGATTACTCCATCACGATTACAGCCGCGGGCTTCTCAAAAGAGATTGTGAACAAGGTGACCGTTACCGCTGGATCCAGCTACGTACTGCCCATCAAGCTGGGCGTCGCCAGCGCCGCGCAGACTGTTGAAGTGACGGCCAACGCGCTCGCGCTCGACACGGTAACCGACGTGCAGACTTCGGACATTCCCGAAGCGGCGGTGCAAACTCTTCCCAACAGCGGTCGCGACTTTACGCAGATGCTGTCGCTCAACGCCGGCTTTGCCGGTTACTCGACCGGCGGGGGCGCCTTGTCCTCCAGCGTAAACGGCACACGCACCAACTCGGTTAACTGGCAAATCGAAGGCACCGACAACAACGATCTGTGGTGGAACATTCCCGCCGTGAACCAGAGCGGCGTGAATGGAATTGCAGCCGTCCTCATGCCCATGGATGCGATCGACAGCTTCTCGTTCACCACTTCGGGCACCACCGAGATCGGGCGCAACTCCGGCGGAACGGCCAACGTCACCATCAAGTCGGGAAGCAACTCGCTGCATGGCTCGGCCTACTACTACAACCACAACGAGGCTCTCCAGGCCGGCAATCCCTTCGAAGCCAGCAAGCAGGAAACCCGCAACCAGCACTATGGATTTTCAGTCGGCGCACCCATTCGCAAGGACAAGACCTTCTTCTTCCTCTCCGGGGAGCATCAATGGTTTGACATCGGCGCCGGAAACCAGGCAACCGAGCCCTCGGCCGCTTACCAGACTGCGGCGCTGGCCATCCTGACCCAGTACGGCATGATCGAAAACCCTGTGGCTCACAACCTGCTCTATGGCAACGGAACGATCCCAGGTTTGTGGCCGGCCTCGGCCCTCACCGGCCCGGCTACCCCGCTCAACTACGCCGCCAGTGGCATCACCACCGGGTACAGTTACAACGGTGTGGGCAAAGTGGACGAGAGATTCACCGATAAGGACCACATCGCGTTTACATACTTCATTGGCCAGGGCATTCAAACTGCCCCGTCCGACTCTGCGCTTGCACCCTATTTCCAGCAAGCCGGCACGCACATTCAGAACTACTCGCTGGTCTACAATCGCGTGATTTCTCCCAGCATCGCCAACCAGCTCTCCGCCGGCGTGAGTTACTTCCAACAGGTGTTCGTCGACGCCGACACCAACTTCGATCCCATCGGCCTCGGTCTCGACACCGGATCCACAATAGGCGGCGCGCCACACCTGGTCATCGGTACCAGCGCGGACAGCAATGGACTGAATTCCAGCAGCAATGGATTCGACCCTATCGGCGTCACTCCGCCACTGGGCCGCACCGATATCACCGGGCACCTGGACGAAGACCTGACCTGGACCAAGAGCGCCCATCAGTTCCATTTCGGAGGCGAGTTCCGCAAGGCGCAAGTGCATGAGTTCTACCTTTTCGGAGAACGCGGTAATCTTTTCTTCGATGGCACCCAGGGTCCGTGGTCCACAACCGGCAGCCCCTGCGCGGCGCTGGGTAACGGCGCCCCTCCACTCACAGCGGCGAACACCCCCTCGGACCCGGACATCCTTTATCTTGCGGACTTTCTGGCCGGTTGCGACGACCCTTCCGCTACGGCGATCACGCAGGGCGATCCCAGGCGCCTGGTGTATGTGAACTCATTCGCTTATTACGGTCAGGACACGTGGCAGGCATCAAAAAAACTGAGCCTCAACTACGGTTTGCGCTTTGATTACGAAGGCCCGGTCCACACCGGCCAACCCGACCTTTCCGTCTTCGATCCCTCGCTGCCGAGCGGCCTGGCCGTTGTCGGCAAGGACGTGCCCGATCTCTATTCCAAATTCTGGGGTGGTTACAGCCCGCGCGTGGGTTTCTCCTATCAGCTCGGCAGTTCGAGCACGACCGTGCTGCGCGGCGGTTACGGCCTTTATTACGACTCCATCTACATGAAATCGATTCTTGAAGACTCCAGTCTGCAGACCGGTGCGGACTTTGGACCCCAACTGAACCCCGCCGGTTCCTCGCAGGTCGCGCAGGCATCCGCGTTGAACACCGTCATCCAGAACAACGTTCCCTTCTATGAGACCTACCAACAGGCGCTGGCCGGGGCGGGAATCACCAGTATCTCGACCTTTGACAAGAACTTTCGTCCTGCTTACACGCAAACCTTCGATCTGAATCTCGAGCAGCAGATCGGCCCATCGGTGATGTGGCAACTGGGCTACGTTGGCACCAAGGGAACGCACCTGCAGGGCGTCTTCGACATCAATCAGGGAGCGCTCAACAGCGCCAACATATCAGCCAGTGCTTTGCAGTCCTCGCGCCCATTTGCCAGCCAATTTCCCAGCTTCGGTTCGATCTTCGAGGAGAGGACTAACCTGGGTTCTATCTACAACTCGCTGCAAACCTCGCTCCGCCTGCAAAGCTGGCACGGGTTGGCGGGTTCGGCTTCCTATACCTGGGGTCATGCTCTGGACTATGAAACCGGGTCGCTGCCCTATTTGCCGCAGAACTCCCTCGCCGAAGCTGCCGAACGCGGCAACTCCGATTTCGACGTACGCAACACGGTCAACGGTTACGTAGACTACGCGGTTCCAGCTTTGATCAAGGCCAATCGGCTCGGCCGGGGATGGGAGTTGAACTCCGGCTTCAGCTTTCACGGCGGAACACCCTACACCGTGACCTCTGCCACCAACCCGAGCGGAAACGGAGAGGACGCGGACCGCGCTGTGCAGTTGCTCGCCGATCCAAATCACGTACCTCACGGAGTAGGGGCGGTAGTTCCCGGCGTTGTGCAGTGGTTCAGCTCGTCGGCGGGAGGCGAGGCGCCGGCGTTCGCCGACGAGCCGACGCAGGGCGTGTATTCGCCAACCCGACGCGGCCAGAACCATAACCCCGGGTACGAATCCGTCGACCTCGCTGTGCTCAAGAACACGCAAATCCACGAGAATATCAGCGCCGAATTCCGCGCCGATATCATCAACATCTCCGATCACACCAATCTGGCTCCGCTGGGCTGGCCGACGACCAGCGAAGTTGGCGAGATCGGCTCCACCATCGGCCCTTTCCTCGGCAACCCCGGTATCGGCCCCGGCGAACCGCTCAACGTTCAGTTCTCGCTGAAGATTTTGTTCTAGTATCATGACCGCGTGATTGTGTAATCCAAGCCTCCCACCCTAGCCGCAAAGACAAAGATGCGGCGAGGGTGAGGCACCCAAATCTCGATTAACGAATCACCGAGTTACGGCACTCATCACCGTCAAGCTAGCTGGAGCCCAGGTAGATGAAGCGGGCGAGAAATAGCGCGGCGAGGAGGTAAAGCAGCCATTCCTGGCGGCGGAATTTTCCGGCCAGGAGGTGAAGCACGGCCCAGGCGATGATGCCGAAGCCTAACCCGCTGGCGATCGAGTACGTGAAGGGGATTAGGACCAGGGTCAGGAAGGCCGGAATCGCAACCAGCGGATCCTGCCAGTCTATTTCGACAATGGCGCCCAGCATGAGGGAACCGACCAGGATGAGGGCCGGGGCGGTGGCGGCGGCGGGAACGATGCCGATGAAGGGGGCGGCGCCTATGGCTCCGAGAAATAGGACTCCGGTAACAATGGCGGTGACGCCGGAGCGTCCGCCGGCAGCCACGCCGGCCGTGGATTCGACGTAGCTAGTGACAGTGGAGGTTCCGACCAGCGAGCCGAAGACTGTGGACACGGCGTCCGCCAGCAGGATGCGATTGAGGCGGGGTATGGAATGGTCGGCGGCGATGAGGCCGGCGCGCTTGGTGACGGCGACCAGGGTTCCGAGATTGTCAAAGAGGTCGACGAAGAAGAATACGAAGATGATTTCGAGCAGGCCCTTGTTGAGGGCGCCACGTATATCGAGCTGGAATGCGGTCTTGGCGAGCGAGTTGAAGCCAATGCTTGCCGGGGTCCAGTGCATGGTGCCGAGCGACCAGGCTACGGCGGTGACGGCGAGCACGCCGATGAGGATGGAGCCGCGGATTTTTTTAATTTCCAGTGCGACCATGAGGATGAGGCCGCAAAGGGCGAGCCAGGTGGTCGGGTTGCGGATGTTGCCCAGGCCTACAAGGGTGTTCGGGTCGCGGACGACGAGGCCCGCATGCTGAAAGCCGATGAAGGCGATGAAGATGCCAATACCGCTGGCGACGGCCGCATAGAGCTGGTGGGGAATGGCGTGGAGAATCATCTGCCGGATGCCGGCGGCGGTGAGCGCAAGAAAGATGATGCCGGAGAGGAAGACAGCGCCGAGGGCGGTCTGCCAGGGGATGTGCATCTTGATACAGACCGTGTAGGTGAAATAGGCGTTGAGGCCCATGCCCGGGGCGAGGGCGATGGGGTAACGGGCGATGATGCCCATCAGGATGGAGCCGAAGGCGGCTGAGAGGCAAGTGGCGGCGGTTACGGCCGGTAGCGGCAATCCGGCGTCGGCCAGGATGGCCGGATTCACCAGGACAATGTAGGCCATGGTGAGGAAGGTGGTGGAGCCGGCAAGGATTTCGGTGCGCCAGTTGGTTTCCAGGCGGGCGAATTCAAAGTAGGTTTCGAGGCGTTTGAGCATAGGCGGGTTCTAGCTAGGAAAACACAAGGCGGCGGAAATCCCAAGATTTTTTATGCAGGCTTTGTCTCGGCAGGAGGGCCTTTTATCCGGGGAAAGAACCTCGGTCCGCCGAAAGGATACCTACTCACTGGCCGAGTCAAGGGTCGTAAGAAGGCGCTCGACAGCGAGCTTCAAAGCTGGGACGTCGCGAGTCGATGCATCCACACGAGATCGGCATCTATCTCGAATTATCCGTGAACAAGTATGTTTCGCATCCCGGCAATCTGAGGCTATGGAATCTCCGGGGCGAGGGCGCGAATCTCTTCCGGGATTGCCCTGGCCGCTTCTCCGATGATTTGGAGATGGCGCACGAACCACGTCTGCAGCAATTCATCGCGTTCGATCGCTTGCTTTTCGCATCGGGAGTAGCGTTCAATCGCCTCGATAGCCTCCACGATGTCGCGGAGACGCTCGACTGGGTCTCTCAAACCGGAATGGCTTCCCGAAGCACGCGGGCACGGATACGGGCTTTAAGACCCTTCTCAGTCACGACATCGACCGGGCGGCCCAGAGCAGTTTGAAGTTCCGATTGCAGTCCGCCCAAATCGAAGAGAGATCTGCCGGGCTCCATCTCCACCAGAAAGTCGATGTCGCTCTGCTCGTCGGCATCCGCGCGAGCGACTGATCCGAAAACGCGGACATTGCGGGCACCATACCGACTCGCAATCCTGAGGATCTCAGAGTGTTTTTGTTTTAGCAGCTCCTGGTGAGTAATCGATGCCCCCAGCGTTCACCTCTTCGACGTCCCTTCTTCAAAGAATAGCCCAGGCGGCTGGGATTCGCGCGTCATAAGCGTCATGACGACCCTTCTCTGAGCTGTTTCGCCGCTTCCTTGGCGAAGTAGGTGACAATGAAGTCGGCTCCGGCGCGGCGAATGCCCACCAGAGACTCGAGCATGGCGCGGTCTCGATCAAGCCAGCCTTTTTCGAAAGCGGCCTGGAGCATGGAGTACTCGCCGGAGACCTGATAGGCACCGATGGGCACGTCGACGCGCTGGCGTGCGGCGCGGATGACGTCGAGGTAGGGCATAGCGGGTTTCATGAGGATCATGTCCGCGCCCTCCTCGAGATCGAGGTCGATTTCGCGCATGGCTTCACGGATGTTGGCGCCGTCCATCTGGTAGGCTCTGCGATCGCCGAATTGCGGCGCAGAGCCGGCGGCCTCGCGGAATGGGCCGTAGAAGGCGGAAGCGAATTTTGAAGCGTAGCTGAGGATGGGAGTCTCGGCCCATCCTTCCGCATCGAGCGCGGCGCGGATGGCCGCGACGCGGCCATCCATCATGTCGCTGGGGGCAACAATGTCGGCGCCCGCTTGTGCCAGCGAAAGGGCAGTGCGGGCAAGCAGTTTGAGGGTGGGGTCATTCGAGACCGCGAAGCCGTCGCGTCCTTCCACGACCACACCGCAATGGCCGTGGCTGGTGTATTCGCAGAGGCAGACGTCAGCGATGAGGACCAGCTTTTGGCTGGCGCTGGTATTGCGGAGCGCGCGCAGCCCTTGCTGGACGATCCCGTTTTCATCCCAGGCGCCGCTTCCGGATTCATCCTTGCTTTCGGGAAGGCCGAATAGCAGCAGGCCTCCGATGCCGAGTTCAGCGACCCGCTCGGCTTCCTGGACGGCCTCGTCGATGGAAAGATTAAAGACTCCTGGCATGGAGCCAACTGCGCGCCGCACGCCTTCGCCAGGACAGAGAAAGAGCGGGTAGATCAGGTCGCCGGGCTCAAGGACTGTTTCGCGCACCAAGGCGCGCAGAGGTTCGCTGCGGCGCAGGCGGCGCAGGCGCGTTTCAGGAAAACTCATGGACTGATTGTAGACGAACGCTGATTTTCACGGTTGTTCGTAGAGCGTGGAGTTGCGGTAGCCGAGCAGCACTACGAGGGTCCAGATACCGAGAGCCGTTCCGAGGGGAAATTTGATCAGGCTCAGGATGGCGGCGACGATGGCGAAAATGCGGCCCCACTGCGTGCGCTGCATCAGGCCCCAGCCGGCGACGGCACAGAGCACCGCGCGGAAAACCACTGCGGCCCACACAAAGCGCATCAGGACCGGCCCGAGGAGATTGGGACGTATAGGGCCGTTCATCCAGTTGCCGAAGACGCCGGCGAAAAAGGCGTGGGCGAAGGCCAGGCCGAAGAATCCCAGCAAGACCGAGAGACCGGCGTAGACGAACCAGAGGATGCTCAAGGTGCGGACTTTGCCGGTATAGCTTTCCAACTGGAACTGGAGTCCAGGTACGGGCGGAATGACGGCGGCGGACGGGCGGCCGCACTGGGCGCAAAATGCCTGCCCGGGAGCTACAGCTTGACCACAACCACTGCAAAACATTACGTACCTCCCCGACGTTATACGCACGAGCGGCTCGAGCGGTTCCCCGGCTCAAGCGGCCGATACGGATTCAATGGCGCAAGGCGATTGCCTGGCGGGCGGCGGCGGAGAGCTTTTCCCATCGTTCTTCATGCCGGTCGTCGTGGAGTACGAATGCCGTGACAACGCCTTGCTTGTCGCGCTCGATGAGCATGCGCAGGAGACTGGCGCCGTTGGGGAAGAAGAGCGCGGTGGGGGACTCGGCAGCCAGCTCGATGATTCCGCCGTACTGGTCTTTTTCATAGAGCACGTCTCCCTGGCGGAAGAGGTTGACGACGCCATGCCCATTGGGTTCGCGATATTCTCCAGCCATGGCGTCGAGGGCGGACGAAGGGAGCTTGATGGGATTGGGATGGCGGGGGATGACGACCCGCTCAGCGAATGCGGGCAGGACATCCGGCTTGGCCAGGGCGCGGTGCGCCAGCAGCCATCGGGGCAGTTCGGGTTCGTTATAGGCACGCGACCAGCAATCGTGGTCGAGCCCGGTGTAAATCCATAGGCGAATGTGGCCGCCGGCAGCCTTGACGGCTTCGTAGAGCAGCTCGCTTTGGCGGGGCGACACCACGTGATCGTCGCTGCCGTAAAAGAGCCAGATGGGAGTGTGGCCGAGCGCCTGGGCGTATTCGGCAGGCAGTACGGAGACTTCCTGCCAGCGCTCCGGCTCGTAGCTCCAGAAGATGCCGCCGGCCATGATCGCTACTGCCGCCCAGCGCGCAGTGTGAACCCGCGCCAGTTCCCAGGCGCCGTAGCCTCCCATCGAGAGGCCGGTCAGGTAGGTGCGCTGCGGGTCCCCGTGGAACTCTTCCGTTTCCTGATCGAGGGCGGCCATAGCCATCTCGAGCATTTTCGGGTCGGTCCAGTGATCGGGCAGCGGGCATTGGGGCATGACGATGACAAAGGGCCAGCGCTCGGGGTGGTCGCGGACCTCGGAAGGAAGGCCGATCTGGGTTTGCCACATGCCTTCGGAGCCGCGTTCGCCGCGGCCGTGCAGAAAGAGAATGATGGGCCAGAGCTTGCCGTCGTCGCGCCGCCAGTCCTCGGGGAGGTAGACCTGGAAGCGGTAGGGGACACCGTTATATTCGACTTTGCGATTGAGGAATCCGGTTTCCTGCGGAGGAGTGTCGTGGCGGAACGGGCGGTCTTTCGACGCGCCCCGGTCCATACCCGGAACGGGGAGACCGGCGAGCATCCCACAAATGGCAAGAAACCGGAGCAATCGAGACGTACTGCAGAACATTTTAGAATTCAATCATAACCTGCACCGCGCACATTGAGCTTGGATGGCGCGGGTGTCTATTCTGATTCTATGGCCCTCGCGCGGCTTGCGGCGGGGCCCGGGCCTGTTTCCATACTATCGATTTCCATGCGAATTCCTTGCGTTTTTCTTACGAATCGCATGAAACAATTGTTGTTGTTATGCAAAGCGCCCTGATGACGACACTTGAAGCCGGAGACATGCTGGATCACTACCGTCTGGCAGCTACCGTTGCCCGTAGCGCCATGTCGACACTCTACAGGGCAATCGACCTGAGGGACGGCAGGCAGGTGGCCATCAAGATTCCTCACCCGGAGATGGAGACGGATCCGGTGCTGCTGGAGCGCTTCCGGCGGGAGCGGCAGATTGGCCAGGAACTCGACCATCCGGGGATTGTGAAGACCTCGAACGACGAAGAGCGCAGCTCCCTCTACATGGTCATCGAGTGGGTCGATGGACGGCTGCTGCGGACGATTTTGAACGAAGAACGAAAACTGCCGATCGAAAGGGCGGTCTCGATTACCTTGGGCATCTGCGACGCACTGGACTACATGCATAAGCATGGCGTGGTGCATCGCGACCTGAAGCCGGAGAACATCATGGTGGGCGAGGGCGACAGCGTCAAGCTGATCGACTTCGGCATCGCCATGAAAGAAGATATGCGGCGTTTGACTTTCACGGGCATGTCGCCCTCTCTAGGCACGCCAGATTATATTTCGCCGGAACAGGTGAAGGGCCAGCGCGGCGACCAGCGCAGCGACATTTATGCGCTGGGGGTGATGCTCTACGAGATGCTGACCGGCGAGCCGCCCTTTAGCGGACCGAATCCGCTGGCGGTGATGAACGAGCGGCTGCTCCACGATCCGGAGCCGGCGCGGAAGCGGAATCCGCGCATTTCCCCGCAGTTGCAGGAGATCCTGTTCCGGGCGCTGGAGCGCGACCCTCGGCACCGCTACGCGACCGCCGCCGAGATGGCCTGGGAGTTGGAGCACCAGGAGCAGGTGGGAGTCGATGACGAGCGGCGGCCGTTGCTGCGTCGGCGTTTCCTGCGCCCGGGGGGTAAGATCCTGCTGTATGCTGGGCTGGCCATTACGCCGGTGTTGTTGTTCGTGATCATGCTGCTGCTGGCGCGCCGTTAGCCCGAATTTCTCATAGAGAAGTTTCCGGTTTGTGTGAGGGATTTAGAAAAAGACTTGGAAAGGCCTTCGATTCATGGCATGACTACGTTGTCGAGGCGTGGCTGAAGCCTTGAAAAGAGGGCCTTTCCGATGACAGAGTGTAACCAAGAAACGTTCGCATTTACAGCTCATTTTTCGCGCCGCGTGGAAGCTGGGTTTAGCGCTGGCCAAGTGTCGACCGACGGCGGAGCGCTGTTGCTGCGCGAGGTGGACCGCGAGATCGATCTGCTCTGTCGACTGGCAGGCTGCTTCACCGATAGCCGCTCACCGTTGCTGGTCAAGCACCAGCTGTCTGAAATACTGGCGCAGCGCATCTACCGCCAACACCGGAACCTCGGGCGCCCGGCAGCAACGCCTGACGAGTTTTCTAGACCGTCTTACGGAGGCCGCTGGGCACGCGGATCGCGCTGTTCCGCTGAAGTCGTATTGCACCGGGCTGCTGCTGCCCGGAGAACGCAAATCGA